>BFBZ01000019.1_pt14 | contig 41166 bp, 35 predicted proteins | sample 1888401 | NCBI WGS metagenome assembly BFBZ01 (sample SAMD00112614, study PRJDB3348) | symbiont metagenome | host: Chara braunii | reverse complement strand
ACCTGGTAGGCCGCCTGCGGCGCGTTGAGGATCTGGAAGAAAGCGATGCCGTCGACGCCGACGATGGCGTTGTCGCGGGTGATGATCTCCTGCGTCGGGACATCGAGCACCTGTTCCATCATGTTCATCTTGGCGCCGATGCGCTCGAAGATGGGATTGATGATGTTGAGGCCGGGCGTCAGCGTCTTGGTGTATCGGCCGAAGCGTTCAACCGTGTAGTTGTAGCCCTGAGGCACCGTCTTGATGCCCTTGAAAAGAAGGATGACGACCAGGAAGACAAGAACAATGATGGCAATGTCGAAACCGCTGAAACCCATTTCGGTTCTCCCTCAAAGGCGGCGACGTCACGAAATCACTTAAGTGTGTTTCCGCAATGTTACAATCATGTGATCGCTAATATTGGTTAGCGGAGGCTTTTGCGCGCCGGGTCCAAGGCCTGTCGATGAAGCAGGTCACACCCAGCCGGACAGTTCGCGCCGCACCAGCGCCTCGATCACCGCCATGCCTTCGGCGCTGTCGTTGAGGCAGGGGATATGGGCGAAGTTCCTGCCGCCGGCATGGTGGAAGGTCTCGGCTGCCTCGCGGCCGATCTCGTCCAGCGTCTCGATGCAGTCGACGGAAAAGCCCGGATTGACGACGGCGATCGACTTCACGCCGTCTTTCGCCAGCTTCTCGACCGTGACGTCGGTGTAAGGCTGCAGCCATTCCTGCGCGCCGAAGCGCGACTGGAACGTGGTGATGAGCTTCTTCTCGTCCCAGCCGAGCCTTGCCCGCAGCAGCCGCGTCGTCTCCAGGCAATGCGCCCGATAAGGATCGCCCTTGTCGGAATAGGGTTTCGGGATGCCGTGGTAGGAGGCCATCACGACCTCCGGCTCGAAATCGAGCGTGGCGAGCTGCTTCTCGATCGACCGGGCAAGCGCTTCGATATAGACCGGCTCGTCGTAGTAGGGCGGCACGCTGCGGATCGCCGGCGCGCGCCTGATCTTCATCAGCGCCCGGAACAGCTGGTCGTTGGCGGTCGCAGTCGTTGTCGCCGAGTATTGCGGATAGAGCGGAACGGCGAGGATGCGCTCGCAACCCTGCTCGACGAGCCGGCGGGCGACGCTTGCGGTCGACGGATTGCCGTAGCGCATCGCCCAGTCGACCGTGACGTTGGGGAGATCGCCAAGCGCCGCTGCCAGCTTCTGCCCCTGGGAGCGCGTAAAGGTGCGCAGCGGCGACTCGTTCCTTTCCCGGTTCCAGATCCTGGCGTAGTTGGCGCCGGATTTCTTCGGCCGGGTGGTCAGCACGAGCCCGTAGAGGATCGGATACCAGATCGCCTTGTTGAGCTCGATGACGCGCGGGTCGGAGAGGAATTCCCTGAGGTAGCGCCACATCGGCTTGAACCCCGTGCCGTCGGGCGTGCCGAGATTGACCAGCATGATGCCGATCTTGCCCGCTCTCGCAGGCGCGGCGCCCATTGGCTCGCGACCGGAGGGCTCGGCATCTTTCGCATTGGCGGGAGTGGCAAGGGTCATCACGGTCTCCGGGCGGCGACGCGGCGAAACTAGCGATGCCTTGCCGCTTTTCAATGCCGCGTCTGGCCGCACCTTAGAGCAATTCCAGGAAAAGTGCGCAGCCGTTTCCGCCCGGAATTGCGTAAAGACAAATACTTAGAGCGGATCAGCGATCAGCGATAATCAGCGATTCTGTGAAAAGCTGAACCGCTGTAGTGATCCTCGCCGAAAACTCCGCAACTTTTCGGGATCAGGCTCTATCCCGTTCCCGCCCGAAAACGGAACACCCGCCCGGGAACCCGGGCGGGTGCCAGGGATTTCGAGGAATGGCCTATTTCGCGACGGGAGGAATGGTCAGTGTCGCGCCGAGCGGCAGACGGCGCGGCTTGTAGTCCTTGTTGGCTTCGGAAATCAGTTTCCACTTGCTGGCGTCGCCATAGGCTTTCTTCGCCAGATCCCAATAAGTGTCGCCGGCGGCGATCACATGGCTGGTCTCGGCAGGTTTTGCCTCGGCCGGTTTAGCGGGCTCGGCCGCCGGCGCAGGCGCCGCTGTCTCGGCAGGTTTTGCCGCTTCGGCGGTTGCCGGCACCGCTTCGGCCGGCTTGGCGGGCTCCGTTGCCGGTGCCTGGGCGGCCGCGGCGGGCGCCGGTTCCGCGGGTTTGGCAGGCTCGACGGCAGGAGTGGTTTCGGCGGGCTTGGCCGGTTCCGCGCCCGCGGCCGTTGCCGAGACCTCTGTGATGCGGCCGTCGATCTTCGGCGTATAGGGCTGATGCGCGCCCAGATAGTCGGCCACCACCTGCTCCAGGCCGGGGCCATAGTCATAGGCGTCGGTGGCCTTTTCGGCGAAGACCTTGTAGCCGTCGCCGCCCTGGCGGACATAGTTGTTGGTGGCGACGAGATACTGCTTGTCCGGATCGATCGGCGCCCAGACGCCGTTCTCCATGACCTCGACCGACTTCACACGGCCGGCATTAGGCGCGACCGACTTGTCGAAGGAATATCTGAGCCCCGCCACCTGCGGGAAGCGCCCGGCACCGTCCTCGATCTGGCTGAGGCCGCCTTCCAGGCCGGTGACCAGATCCTTGCCGGAAATTTTGAACGTCGCCAGCGTGTTCTGGAACGGCAGCACGGTCAGCACGTCGCCCATCGTGACCTTGCCCTGTCCGATCGAGGCGCGCAGGCCGCCACCGTTCGAAATGGCGATCTCGACGCCCTGGCCCTTGGTGCGGTCGAGTATGGCGTCGGAGACGAGATTGCCCATCTCGCATTCCTTGGTGCGGCAGCTCTCGCGGCTGCCGTCGATCGGCTTGGTGGTCTCGGCGACCTCCTTGTTCTTCAGCGCCTCGATCGGCCCGCCGAGTTCCTTGATGCGGGCAAGCACGGCCGGGTCGGGCGTGATCGACTTGTCGAGATAGATCGGGTTGCCGCTGGCTTCCTTGACCTTGCCGTCGTCGTCGAACACGACCTTGAACTCGCCGAGATATTTCGAATAGGCGGCCGCCTGCACGACCGGCACCTTGTAGCCGCCGGGGTTGTCGACCATCGTCGGATAGGGTCCCTCCGCCTTCGGATCGGTGTTCGACAGAAGCGAGTGGCTGTGGCCGCCGACCACCACGTCGATGCCCGGRATCTTGGCGATCACGTCGCGTTCGCGCCTGTAGCCGATATGGGTGAGCGCGATGATCTTGTTGACGCCTTCCCCCCTCAGCCTCTCGACCTCGGCCGTGATCGACTTGACGTCGTCCTCGATGGCGATGTTCGGGCCGGGCGAAGACAGTTCGGGCGTGTCGTTGGTGACGGCGCCGATGATGCCGATCTTCTGCCCGCCGACCTCGACGACGATCGAGGGCTTGACGCGGTCGCCGAGCTTCGACTGCGCGTTGGCCTTMACATTGGCGCCGAGCACCGGGAACTTGATCATGTCGAGGAACGGCGCGAGYGCTGACTCGCCGTCGTCGAATTCGTGATTGCCGAGCGCCATGGCGTCGAACTTCATGTCRTTCAGGAATTCGCCTTCGACCTTGCCCTTGTAGGTCGTGTAGAAGAGGGAGCCCTGGAAGTTGTCGCCGGCGCTGAGCASAAGCACATTCTGGCCTTCGAGCTTCTTGCGYTCCTGCGCGATCGCCGCGATCAGGCGGCCGGCGCCGCCGATGCATTCGCCCTTGGCCTCTTCCTCGGCGGAGCAGGTCGATTCGTATTTGTTGTTGCCTTCAATACGGCTGTGCCAGTCGTTGATGTGCAGAATGTTCAGCGTGTAGTCGGCAAAAGATATTCCGGCCGAAAGGCCAAGCGTCGAGGCGGACAGGGCTAGAATGGCGGCGATCTTCTTCATATTCGTCTCCCGTATRAGCTGACTTGAAGTGCTTAATGCCCGCGCTTGACTGGAACATTACAGTCAGCCGGGGTCATGTTCACATCGCGTTTCAGCCGATGCAAGCGGAAATGGGGAAGAGGTTTGCCGGCGCAAAAAAGGACGGCGGCTCGCGCCGCCGTCCCCGGCTCCAGTCGATGTCTTGTCGGCCTGTTCGGCGTTCGCGCGGCGTCAGGCGAGTCTCGCCTGGCTGCGAATGCTCTCAGGCCGCCCGGCGCGTCAGGACGAAATTCTGGCCGGCGGCGCTGGTGCAGTTGAGCTGGCTGGTGGAGACCATCAGGCAGTTGAAGCTGACCGGCGTCTGGCGGATCAGCGATGTGCCGTGGATCTCCACCGAAGTCGGGCCGGTCATGGTGTAGCTGCCTTCGGAGAGCTTCTGGCCGGTGTCGGTGGCGACCGTGGTGAAGGTGCCGGCGCTGAAGGTCGACAGTCCGGTGCCCTTGGCGTCGATCCAGGAGCCCTCGACGCCCTTCGGCGCTGCCATGGGCGGCGGGCCGGAAGGACCTGTGGTGCTGCAGGCGGACGCGGCCAGAAGGCTTGCCGCGGCGCCCGCCGAAAGCAATTTTCGCGCGATGGTCGTCATCAAAATCCTCTCCTCTCGCATCGGCCCGAGAACCGCTTCGGGTTTCGGCAAGCACGATCCGTTCATTCAAAAATGCTGGAGCGTCGTTTGTGCGTCCGAACAGACGCACCCCGCTCCAGGCCGCAGCTTTTCAATCGCCCGATTTCCGGGCGATTGCAAGGCGGCGAGGGGTGTCGGCCCGGCTGCTATCGCACGAGGATGTTGCGGAACTGCCACGGATCGCTCTTGTCGAGATCTTCCGGGAAAAGGCCCGGACGATTGTCGAGCGGCGTCCAGTCGGTGTAGTAGCCCTTGACCGGCCCGAGATAAGGCAGCTGCACTTCCAGGCAGCGCTTGTAGTCGGTCTCGTCGGCCTCGACGATGCCGGCCTCGGGGTTTTCAAGCGCCCAGACCATGCCGGCAAGAACCGCCGAGGTGACCTGCATGCCGGTGGCGTTCTGGTAGGGCGCCAGCTTGCGCGCCTCCGCCAGCGACAGCTGGGAGCCGTACCAATAGGCGTTCCTGTCGTGGCCGTAGAGCAGCACGCCGAGCTCATCGACACCGTCGACCAGCTCGTTTTCGTCGAGCACGTGATGCACCGGCTGGGGCTTGCCGGCGGCGCCGAACATCTCGTCAAGCGACAGCATGGCGTCGTTGCTGGGATGGTAGGCGTAGTGGCAGGTCAGGCGGTACTGGACCTTGCCCTTCTTCGAGCGCACGGTGAAGAAATCGGCGATCGAGATCGCCTCGTTGTGCGTCACCAGCAGGCCGTATTGCGCGCCCACCGTCGGACACCAGGAGCGCACGCGCGTGTTGGCGCCGGGCTGTTCCAGATAGATCGCGGCCTTGGAGCCATGCTTGTGTTTCTTGCCGTTCTTCGGCATCCAGGTCTCATGCGTGCCCCAGCCGAGCTCGGCCGGCTGCAGGCCCTCGGAAATGAAGCCTTCGACCGACCAGGTGTTCCAGAAGACGTTCAACGGCTTCGGCTTCTTGGTGCGCTGGGTGTCGCGCTCGGCGATATGGATGCCCTTGACGCCGGCCTTCTTCATCAGCTTGGCCCAGCCCTCGCGGTCTTCCTGCGCCGGCTCCGAGAAATCGAGGCCGAGATCGGTGGCGAGGTTGACCAGCGCCTGCTTGACGAACCACGAGACCATGCCGGGATTGGCGCCGCAGGTAGAGACCGCCGTCGGGCCACCCGGCTTGTCGTGCTTTTCCTTGATCATCGCCTCGCGCAGCGCGTAGTTGGTGCGGCTGGCATTGTCGGCCTCGGTATCGAAATAGAAGCCGAGCCACGGCTCGACGACGGTGTCGATGTAGAGCACGCCGAGCTTGCGGCAGAGCCGCATCAGATCCACCGAACCGGTGTCGACCGACAGGTTGACGCAAAAGCCCTGGCCGCCGCCATTGGTCAGGAGCGGCGTSAGGAGCTTCTTGTAATTCTTCTCGGTCACCGCCTCCTGGACGAAGGCGATGCCGCGWTCGTCCAGCARCTTGCGGTCGGTGTCGACSGGGTCGATGACCGTCATGCGCGATTTGTCGAACTTGAAATGGCGTTCGATCAGCGGCAGCGTTCCCCGTCCGATCGAGCCGAAGCCGATCATCACGACAGGGCCGGTGATTTCACCGTAAACGGGCCAGTTTTCATTCGCCATTTTTTCGCACACTCCTTCAAACACGGGAAAGTTCCGGCATTTTTTGCCGGTAGCCCTACACCACAGATCATTGTCACAAACCAGTGAAAAGCGCCAACCACCGGCCAAGCCGGCCTTGCGGCGTGGTTAAGCCGCCCTGGCCATCCCATCGAGGAACGCCACCAGCCGGTCGCGGTCGGCGGTCAGGCCCTTGTAGTCGAGCTGAGCCTGATCGAGGGCGTTGAGCTGTTCGGCGAAGGAGGCGGCAAGCGCGGCCTTGTCCGGATGGCGGGCAAGCACGGCCAGCGGGTCGAGATGGATGCGGATGGTGAAGAGGATGTCGCGCGAGACCGGCAGCTTGCGCAGCGTCTGCCGCTCTACGCGCATGAAGGCATGCGCGTTGATGTCGCCATCGGGGAAGCGCGTTGGGCGGTTGGTGGCGCGGTCGACGCGCTGGATGTTCGAGAGCGGGTGATAGAGCGCATCGCCCGCCTGGATCGACCAGTTGAAGCGTTCGACCGCCTGGCCTTGCAGGCCGTCGAACATGCGGTTGATCAACTCGGCCGGCCGGGTGCCCGGGCCAAAGCCCGGCACGGGCGCATGGATTTCCTGCAGCGGCTTGCCGAATTTTTCCTCCAGCGACCAGGACGATGGAAAGCAGAGCGATCCGGCGGCCAGCCGCCAGCCGCGCTCGTCACGGCGCATCAGGATCAGGTCTTCCTGAACCAGCAGCGATGCCCGTGCGAGCGGCGCCTCGCGCAAGGCAGGAGCGAGTGCGTCGAGCGCCCCTTCGAGGCCGACCACCTCGACACCGGAGCCACCGCCGCGATGCGTGGCCGGGTGTATTGCCGCGAGATGCGCGACGAGCAGGTCGAGCACTTCGCCCTGCGCGTCGCGGGTGTCGCCCTCCTCGACAAAGACCTTTTCCGGAATCTCCGCATAAATCCGCTGCTTTTCGGCAAGGTGCGGCAGAAGGAATTCGTCGATCTCGATCCAGCGGTCGAGCTCGAGCGGCTTCAGCCCGATGGCGAAGAGCCTCGAGGATCCGTCGTAAGGCGTATGTGTCGGCTGTCGAATGTTCATGCTCACGTCAAACAGAAAATGACTTGCGGCTCCAGCGTCAGCCCAGTTGTGCGGGGATCAGCCCGCGCAACGAGTTGCCGACGAAAATCGCCTTTGCGGATTTCAGGTCGTCAAGGGTGTAGACCGCCTCCACGGCGCGGCCTTCATCCAGAAGCGCGCCGCGCAGTATTCCAGGCAGCAGGCCGCAGTCGAGCCCAGGCGTGGCGAGCACGCCGTCGCCGAAGTCGGCGAAGAGATTGGTGATGGTGCCTTCGCAAAGCTCGCCACGCTCGTTGGCGAGCAGCACTTCGTCGGCGCCGGCGGCGGGATATTCGGCGCGCGCCTGCTGGTAGGTTTCGCGCCGGCTGGTCTTGTGGCGCAGGAGCGTGTTGCGCGAATCCAGCCTCACCTGCGCCAACCGCAGCCGCCATATCTTGCCGGCGGGCAGCGGTTCGAAAGGCTGCGCGGATGCCGTCGCATCTCCATTGCGCCGCAGGGCAAGGCGCGTTCGCAGAGCCGCCGGCTGGCCGCCGACGACATTCGCCAATACCTCGTCGATCCGTTCCGGATCGCAGGCGAAGCCTAGCGCGGCGGCGGAGGCATAGAGCCTGTCGAGATGGCGATCGAGGCGCAGGAAGCCTGAGGCCGGCTCCCAGCGCATGGTCTCGATCAGCTCGAAGTCGGCACGGTTCCGGTCGCGAAACGCGCTTTCAGCAGACACTCCCGATACTCCTCCTCGGCGGTGGAATCGAAGACGACGCCGCCGCCGACATTGTAGACGGCCTCGCCATCGGCAAAGAGTGAGATGGTGCGGATCGCCACCGAAAAGCGCATCGTGCCGTTGGGCGCGATCCAGCCGATGGCGCCGCAATAGACGTCGCGCGGCATGCCTTCCAGCTCATGCAGGATCTCCATGGCGCGGATCTTCGGCGCGCCGGTGATCGAGCCGCAGGGAAAGAGCGCGGCGAAGATTTGTCGGATGCCGACGCCCGGCGAGAGCCTGGCCCGCACCCGGCTCACCATCTGGTGGACAGTCGGGTAAGTCTCGATGCGGAAGAGTTCCGGAACGTCGAGCGTGCCGACCTCGCTGATCAGCGAGATGTCGTTGCGCAGCAGATCGACGATCATCCGGTTCTCGGCCTGGTTCTTCTCGTCGTTGCGCAGGAACGCCTTGAGTCGCGCATCCTCGGCCTTGGTCGCGCCGCGCGGCGCGGTACCCTTCATCGGATGCGTCTCGATCATGCCGCCGGCGTCGATCTCGAAGAACAGTTCCGGCGAGCGCGACAGCACGATCGGATCGCCGAGCGAGATCAACGCGCCGTATTTGACCGGCTGGCGCTCGGTCAGCGCGTCGAAGGCGGCGAGCGGATCGCCCGACCATTGCGCATGGACCGGGAAGGTCAGGTTGCCCTGGTAGCAGTCACCCTTGCGGATGTGGTTGTGCAGGCGCGCGAAGCGGGCGGCGTAGCCCTGCTCGGACCAGGTAGCCTTGGCATCGAAGATCGGTCCGTTGCTTGCAGACCCATTGTTCCCCGGCACGGCCTGTTCGAGCGGAGCATCGAAGACGCCGAGGCAGATCAGCGGGGCGCGGCGGCCTTCGGGCAGCAGCGGCACCAGCTTCGGCTCGAGCAGGTAGCCGGCCTCGTAGGAGAAATAGCCCGCCAGCCATCTGCCGGCGTCGGATGCGGCCTGCGCGGCTTCCAGCGCCGGCGCGAATTCGTCCGCACTGCGCGCGACAATGAGCTCGTCGGGCCGGTCGAAGACGAGCTGGCGAGCGGTCTCGTCGTTGCGGAAGATTGCGCAGGGCAGGGACATAAGCCTCGGATACGGTCAATGGCGCCGTCGATCGCTCTATATGGGGGCTCGCCGAGGCGCAATCGAGGGAACGGCGTTGCGCGCCGCAAAGGGCGGCTGGTTTCTTTGGCACAAGCGTTTTATGCGTTGGTGATCGCGCACTTTGGAGATTGCTCGAAGCACTTGTGACTTCGTCAAATCCTGGGTCTGCGCCGCGTCGCTTCGCTCCTTGCTACGCCCAAGGACGCCGAGGAGCTTTGACCAGTCTCCACGGTTGTGACGATTGCGATATGATCAAGTGTTGCTGGTGCTTCCAGCAGTCGGGAAGCGGCGGGCGAATTCCGCCTCATCGCCGGCCGCCAGCAGCTTGGCCTGCTCGACCCAGTGTTCGCGCTCGACCCGGCCGCCGAATTGCAGGGCATGTTCGATCCGCTCGATATCGGCGGGCGTCCAGGCGGCGATCTGGGCGTAAGTGGTGACACCCTGAGCCTTGAGCAGCCTTTCGTTGACCGGGCCGATGCCGATCAGGCGGCGCAAATTGTCGCCCTTGCCGGCCGCCGTCCCGGAATTTCCCGCGGCCTTCTTCGCCGCCGGCGCTGCCGCCTTCTTTGTCGCCGCTGGTTTGGCCGCGGTCGCGGGGCTGGCCGCCGGTGATGGCTTGGCGGCAGCCGGCGCCGACATCACAGCGGCCGGCGCCGGCGCTGTCGCCTTGTCGGTACCAGCCTTGGCGGTCGACGCCCCGCGCAGCTGGCCTTCGAGATCGGCGCGAGCGCGGCCGCATGCGTCGAGTTCGGTGCGCAGCCTGTCACGTTCGCCGCGCGTGCGATCAAGATCGCCGCGCAGGCTGTCGATCTCGCCGCGCAGCCGGCCCCAGATGAACCAGCCAACCAAAACACCCACAATGAACGCCAGGAGCATGTAGAAGAAAGTGCTCATTTCTCCCTCCAGTCCGATCTCTCGGCCGTGGCCCGGACTGGCGAGCTTGCCGCAAGTATCGTCAATGGTTCCGCCGTCACGGAACCGCCGGCTTCAATCGAGCTGTCGGCGGCTGGCTTGAACCGCGGCCGACGACCATCATCGCATTTCGCCGAAGCGTTACGACCGGCCGTCTCTGGCCTGCGCGATGCGTCCGGCTGAGCTTGAAGCCGGACGCTAGCATACGCCTTGCGGAAAGCTAATGGAAAAATGCGGCTGGAGAGTTGGCCAAGAACAGCTGTTCAGGGCCTGAATAGAGCGGCCGCGAATATTCGTTTCAGCTAAACAATTCCGACCGATGAGTCACATCGCCGGCCGCCGTCAGTTGTCGAGCGCCTCCAACTCGTCGATCAGGGCGCCGATCACGCCGAGCCCGATCTGCCAGAATGCAGGATCCGTGGCGTCGAGGCCGAACGGCGCCAGAAGCTCGGAGTGATGCTTGGTGCCGCCGGCACGCAGCATCTCGAAATACTTCTCCTGAAAGCCGCGCTCGGCATTTTGGTAGACGGCATAGAGCGAGTTCACCAGGCAGTCGCCGAAGGCATAGGCGTAGACGTAGAAGGGCGAGTGGATGAAGTGCGGGATATAGGTCCAGAAGACCTCGTAGCCGTCGCGCAGCTTGATCGCCGGCCCAAGGCTTTCGGCCTGCACCTCCAGCCAGAACTGGCCGAGCTTGTCCGAGGTGAGCTCGCCGTTGCGGCGCTCGGCATGCACCTTGCGCTCGAATTCGTAGAAGGCGATCTGACGCACGACCGTGTTGATCATGTCCTCGACCTTCTGGGCGAGCATGGCCTTGCGCTCACGCTTGTCGCTGGTCTGCTCGAGCAGCGAGCGGAAGGTCAGCATCTCGCCGAAGACCGAAGCCGTCTCGGCCAGCGTCAGCGGCGTCGCGGCCATCAGCGCGCCCTGGCCGGCGGCCAGCACCTGATGCACGCCATGCCCGAGCTCGTGCGCCAATGTCATCACGTCGCGCGGCTTACCCATGTAGTTGAGCAACACGTAAGGGTGCGCGGACGGAACCGTCGGATGGGCAAAGGCGCCTGGCGACTTGCCAGGCCTGACCGGCGCGTCGATCCAGTTGTAGTCGAAGAAGGTCCGCGCGATCTCGGCCATCTCCGGCGAGAAGCGCTGATAGGCCGACAGCACCGTATCCCTGGCGTCGCCCCAGGGGATCGTCGCCTGYGGGGTTTCGGGCAGCGGCGCGTTGCGGTCCCAGTGGTTCATCACRTCCATGCCSAGCCAGCGCGCCTTCATCGCATAGTAGCGRTGCGACAGGCGCGGATAGGCCTCGCGCACGGCCGCCGCCAGCGCATCGACCACGCCGCGCTCGACGCGGTTGGCGAGATGGCGTGAATCGGCGATGTCCTCGAAGCCGCGCCAGCGGTCGGAGATCTCCTTGTCCTTGGCCAGCGTGTTGGTGATGAGGGTGAAGGTGCGCAGGTTCTTGCGGAAGGTCGCGGCGAGCGCCTCGGAGGCGCGCCGTCGCACGTCGCCATCGGAATCCTGCAGCCGGTTCAGCGCCGGCTCCAGCGTGAGTTCCTCGCCATCGAGGTCGAAGCGCAGGTCGGTCATCGTCTCGTCGAAGAGCCGGTTCCAGGCGCCGCGCCCGGTGACCGATTTTTCGTGGAACAGCTGCTCGACCCGGTCCTCGAGCTGGTAGGGCTTGTCCTTCCTGAGGTCCAGCACCCAGGGCCGGTAGTGGGCAAAGCCGGCGTCGGCGGTGAGCGCGGCTTCGATCAACGCGTCGTCGATGAGGTTGAGTTCCAGCGCGAAGAACAAAAGATGCGCGCTGGCGTCGGTCATCTTCTCCTGGACGTCGCCATAGAGCTTGGCGCGCTGGGGATCCGCCGTGTTGCCGGCATAGACGAGGCCCGCATAGGAAACGATACGGCCGATCAATTCCTCCAGCGCTTCGTATGCCTTCAGCGCCTCGCCCAGCCCGCCGGCGCCGCCGCGTCCGGCCTCGGCGGCCAGCGTCCCTTTCCAGCGCGCCTCGAAGGCGATGGCGTCGCTTGCGGCGCTCGCGATGTCACGCTTCAGTTCGGGCGCTTCCATGCCGGAATAGAGATCGCCGAGATTCCACTCCGGCAGATCGCCAAGCTCGGCCGCACCCTGACCGGACGCCGCCGCGAGCCGCCGACCAAACATCATGCGCATCAACGRTWCCTTCTTTGAAYTRCGGGGCTTTGAATTACGGGGCCAGAATCAAGGGGAAAGGACAAGCCGGTCAAATCCTAAGGAATTCGTTCACCGGGTTTTTTGAAACCTTATTTAGAACCCTGTGCCAAGATGATCCATGGGGATTCTCAGGGCCGGGCAGCCAACACAGTCATGACAGGTTCCGTACTCATAGTCGATGACGATCCGGTGCAGCGCAGGCTGCTCGAGGCGGCGGTKACGAAATTCGGCCACAGCGCGATCGTCACCGATGGCGGCGAGGCGGGCCTTGGCGTGCTCGACGGAGCGGATGCGCGCGAGGTGTCGGTCGTCATCCTCGACCTCGTCATGCCGGGTCTCGACGGCATCGGCGTGCTGAAGGCGATGCGCGAGCGCGCCATCAACGTCCCGGTCATCGTCCAGACGGCGCAGGGCGGCATCGAGACCGTGGTTTCGGCCATGCGCCACGGCGCCTTCGACTTCGTCGTCAAGCCGGCCTCGCCGGAGCGGCTGCAGACAGCGATTTCCAATGCGCTGAAGGTCGAGGCGGTCGAGGACGAGATGAAGCGCACRTCGCGGCGGCGCGGCGGYCATCTCACCTTCAAGGACCTGATCACCCGCAGCCCCGCGATGGACCGGGTGATCCGCCTCGGCCAGAAGGCGGCSGCCTCSAACATCCCGATCCTGATCGARGGCGAGTCGGGCGTCGGCAAGGAGCTGGTRGCGCGCGCCATCCAGGGCAGCGGCGACCGCCGCTCGAAACCCTTCGTCACCGTCAATTGCGGCGCCATCCCCGACAATCTGGTGGAATCGATCCTATTCGGCCATGAGAAGGGCTCGTTCACCGGCGCCATCGACAAGCACACCGGCAAATTCGTCGAGGCGCATTCCGGCACGCTGTTCCTCGACGAGATCGGCGACCTGCCGCTCGACGTCCAGGTGAAGCTGCTGCGCGCGGTCCAGGAGGGCGAGGTCGACCCGGTCGGCGGGCGCTCGACCGTCAAGGTCGACATCCGGCTGATCTCGGCGACGCACCGCAACCTGTTGCAGCAGGTCAAGGACGGCAAGTTCCGCGAGGACCTGTTCTACCGGCTGAACGTCTATCCGATCTTCGTGCCGCCGCTGCGCGACCGCCGCGACGATATCCCCTATCTGGTCCGTCACTTCATGGACAAGGTCGCGCCGGCCGATCCGCGCCGCCGCCTCACCGGCATATCGGCCAAGGCGCTGGCGATGCTGCAGGCCTATGACTGGCCGGGCAACATCAGACAGTTGGAAAACGCCGTGTTCAGGGCGTCGGTGCTTGCCGAAGGCGAGTTCCTGACCGAGGAGGAATTCCCGCAGATCCGGGCGCAGGTGGACGGCACGGTCAACCTCGAGGCGGAGCCGATATCGGCGGGCCTTGAAGAGGCCGTCGGCGAGCCAGAGCCGGCGGACCACGCCCCCAACGGGGCGGGAACGGCCTTGCCCGAGGACGATGCGCCAGCAAGGCTGCAGCCCCGCTTCGGCACGCTCAAGGCGCTCGACGAGCGCGGCAATGTGCGGGCGCTGGCTGACGTGGAGCTCGAAATGATCAAGCTCGCGATCGACCACTACAACGGCCAGATGAGCGAGGTGGCGCGCCGGCTGGGGATCGGCCGCTCGACCCTCTACCGTAAGTTGAAGGAATATGGCATTGATCCCGAAGCGGGCCGGGTCGACCGGTTGGCCTCGTGAGAAGCCGGTTGCAACCGAGCTTGCCCGACTAAAATCTGAGTCAAATTGTCGCTTTTGCCCGGAAAAGCACCGGTTTACAGTTGCTTGGCCGATGCCGATCACGCATTAAAAGCCACGGTAACAGTTCGTGTTGCTGCCGGTGGCGGATTTCCGATTTAAACCAGTGATTTACCACGAAAAGCAGTGCATCATTTTTGACGGGATATCGCCACGGTGTTACCGCATTTCGGCTTCAATAAGCGATGATTAACCATTAGGATCGATATTCGGATGTGAGGACCACACATCCGTTTGGGCAAATCCGGGGACAAACGGCAGCCTGCAAGGCCTTTTGATTTGAACCAAGTCGAGCGACGCAAAAACGGGCGGCATTTTCACATGAGCGTCTGGCCGAGGTGGCTGGCCGCTGTGATTTTGGCCGTCGGGTTCCTGTCGGCAGCCGCCTCCGGCGCAAGGGCGGAAATCCGCTCGCTGAAGCTCTATCACCTGCACACGCATGAAAAGGCCGAGATCGTCTACAAGCGCAACGGCCGCTACGATCCSGAAGGGCTGCGCAAGATCAACATCATCCTGCGCGACTGGCGCCGCAACGAGCCGACCAAGATGGATCCGCGGTTGCTCGACCTGGTGTGGGAAGCTTACCGTGAAAGCGGCTCGACGGACTATATCCAGGTGGTCTGCGGTTACCGTTCGCCGTCGACCAATGCGCTGCTGCGCAGCCGCAGTCGCGGCGTCGCCGAAAAAAGCCAGCATATGCTTGGCAAGGCGATGGACTTCTTCATTCCAGGCGTGCCGCTGAAGAAGCTGCGCAACATCGGCCTCAAGATGCAGGGCGGCGGAGTCGGCTTTTATCCGAGCTCCGGCTCGCCCTTTGTCCATATGGACGTGGGCAGTGTGCGCCACTGGCCGGGCATCAGCCGCCAGGAGCTGGTCAGCCTGTTCCCGAACGGCAAGACGCTGCATGTGCCGAGCGATGGCCGGCCGCTGCCGGGCTATGAGCAGGCGCTGGCTGCCTACAAGGCGCGCGCCGGTTCCGGCACTCCCAACATCGAACTGGCCAGCGCCCGCGGCTCGAACAAGCGTTCGGGCGGCTTGCTCGCGGCCTTGTTCGGCGGCGGACAGGACGAGGCCGACGACAGCGCCGATGTGGCGAGCGACGAACCCGCGCCCCAGCCGAAAGTCGTGAAGCAGGCGGCAGGCAAGAGCAGCAACCTTCCGGGTATCGCCGTTGTGGCGCCGCAGGACGCCAAGCGCGCCAACATCCCGCAGATCGCGGACGCCAGCGCCGACGACTCGCAGCAGCAGGACACGCCGGAGACGATCATCGCCGCGTTGCCGCCCAAGGAAGTACCGGTTCCCGCTTTCGCGCCGCGTCCGAAGGTCGATGTCGGACAGCAGACGCCTGAGAACGTGCCGTTCGCCATGGCCGACGCCTCGGCCACGACCGAACAGGCGGTGGCGACGGCGCAGGCGCCCGCGCCCGCGCCGGGCAAGGTTCCATTCGGCGCGGCCAATGCTGCCGATGCCGCGGCCGCCGATCCGGCCCAGGTGGCCATCAACAACGTTCCTGTGCCGACCTGGCGTCCCGATCGCTCGACGACGGCCGACATGGCGCCGAAGGACAAGAATGTGCTTTTGGCGCTGGCGGAAACGGCTTCGCAGGACAAGAGCGCGACCGACGCCTTCTCGGTGCTGCCGACCGCGCGGCCCGACGCGAGCAGGCCGGATGAGATCAAGGCGGTGCTCGAGCAGGCCAGCGCCGCTCCCAAGGCGGACACAGGCGGCGCGGAGTATGAGGTCGCGTCGCTGACCGAGCCGCAGCCCCGCTCCGCCTTCAATGACCCTGCGGGCGTCGACGCCGCCTCGCCGCGTGAAGCCATCGCGGCCCGCCCAGCGGGCACCGATCCGGCGCAGGCCATCGGCGCCGGCGTGAAGACCACGCGCAAGGAGGCAAGGGCGTCCGCCAGCGACATGAAGCCCGGGCCGAAGGCGATGGTAGTGGCCGCGCCGCCGCAGGCAGCCCGCTGGGCGCTGGGCAGCGGTGAGAACATCGCAACCGTTTCCAGCCCGACCACGGCGCCGCGCTTTGCCTATAACATCGTGCATACGCCGCCGAGCGAGGTCTACACCGCCGGCTTCCAGACGGATGGCGAGGCGCAGGACGCCAGCCGGTTCACCGGCAACGCCGTGAAGTTCCTGTCGGTAGCGCGCTTCCGTACGGAATAGCAGGCTAGAGCCGGATGATTTCAGGTCTGTTCGACCTGAAATCTGAATCCGGCTCTAAATCAAAGAGATAGAGCATGATGTCGCCCGAAAACCGCTTCACACTTTTCGGCATCATGCCCTAGCCGGACAAGGAACCCGCCAGACAAGGAAAAAGCCGCGCCGGATGACCAGCGCGGCTTTTCGATTTTTGTGGTGCCCGGACGGACGGACTATTTCCCGAGCTTGCTTGCCTCGCGCGCCAGCGCCTCGATCTCATCCCACTTGCCGGCCTTGACGAGTTCATCCGGCGCAACCCATGAGCCGCCGACGCAGATGACGTTGGGCAGGCTGAGATAGTCGGCGGCGTTCTTGGCCGCTATGCCGCCGGTCGGGCAGAACTTCACGTCGGCCAGCGGCGAGGCGAAGGCCTTCAGCGATGCGATGCCGCCGGATTGCTCTGCCGGGAAGAACTTCAGGAAACGCAAGCCGGCTTCGCGCGCAGCCATGATCTCGCCGGGCGTGATGGCGCCGGGCAGCAGCGGCACCGGGCTGTCCTTCGCGGCGTCGAGAAGCTGGCTGGTGATGCCGGGGCTGACGATGAATTTCGAGCCCGCATCCGCCGCCTCCTCGAACTGCCTGGCGTCGAGAATGGTGCCGGCGCCGACGACCGCTTCCTCGACCTCGGCCGCCACGCGACGGATCGCCTCCAGCGCGTCGGCGGTGCGCAGCGTGATCTCGATCGCCCGCAGGCCGCCGCGCGACAAGGCGCGGGCGAGCGGCACGGCGTCGGCGACATTGGCGATCTTGAGCACGGGAATGACCGGCTGGCCGTTGAGGAGCGACAGGAGCTTTTCGGTCTTGCTGGTCATTCGTTTGTCTCCGGTATCGTGGATTTCAACCGATTAGCAGAGCGGGTATCTCAAGTCCACGAATGCGGGCGTGTCGCGATGTCACGCATCTCTCCGCGCGGGACAGCACGAACCCCCTGCCTTGAAACGGCTTTCAGCACGGTCTAGTGGCATGGGCATGACAAACACCGCTCAAACCCAGCCGGCTCGCGTCGCCGCGCTCTACAAATTCGCGCGGCTCGACGGCTTCGAGGCATTGCGCGCGCCACTGGCCGCCTTCTGCTGTGGGCGCGGCATCAAGGGCACGCTGCTTCTGGCGCACGAGGGTATCAACGGCACCGTCGCCGGCAACGAGGACGCGATCGCCGCGCTGATCGATCATCTGCAGGCGATAGAAGGCCTGGCCGGACTGGAAGTCAAATACAGCAGCGCCGCCGGGATGCCGTTCCACCGCATGAAGGTGCGGCTGAAGCGCGAGATCGTCACCATGGGCGTCGAGAACATCGACCCGGCAGGCAGTGCCGGAACTTATGTCGAGCCGGCCGAGTGGAATGCGCTGATCTCCGATGCCGACACCATCGTCATCGATACGCGCAACGCCTATGAAGTCTCGATCGGCACCTTCAAGGGCGCGATCGATCCCAAGACCGCGAGCTTTCGCGAATTTCCGGCCTGGGTCGATCAGCACCGCGAGGACCTGAAAGGCCGCAAGGTGGCGATGTTCTGCACCGGCGGCATACGCTGCGAGAAGGCGACGGCCTATGTGAAGGCGCTCGGCTTCGAGGACGTCTTTCATCTCAAGGGCGGTATCTTGAAGTATCTCGAAGAGGTGCCGGCCGAAGAGACCCTGTGGCAGGGCGAATGCTTCGTCTTCGACGAGCGCGTGTCGGTTTCGCATGGACTGGCCGAGGGAGAAGCCGAGCTCTGCCGGGCCTGCCGGCATCCGCTGACCGTCGAGGACCGTCTGTCGCCGCAATTCAGCGCCGGCGTCTCATGCCCGCATTGTTTCGAAGCACGCACGCGCGAAGACCGCGAGCGCTATGCCGAGCGCCATCGTCAGGTCGAGCTGGCGCAAGCGCGTGGCGGCAAGCGCCATATCGGAAGCTAAGCAGGGCCAGCTCCGCCAAAGCGGTTGCCCGTCATTGTAATGTCRATGSACGRRTCCTACCTCTTGCCGATCCGAAACCCTGCCCGGGCGTGTTCGGCCGGGCCAATTCTGGAGGCATTGATGCTCGACCCCAAGAAGCTGCTCGACGACCTTCTCGGCTCGCAAATTCCTGGCACGGGATCGACCGTCCGCGACAAGGCGGGGCAAGCGGTGCAAATGGCGAAGGACAATCCGCTCGCTGCCGGTGCGCTTGCCGCGGTGCTGCTCGGCACCGGCCCCGGCCGCCAGATCACCGGCGCGGCCGTGAGGCTCGGCGGCCTCGCGGCCATTGGCGGCCTCGCCTACAAGGCCTACCAGAACTACAAGAATGGCGCCGAGCCGGCACAGGCGCCCACCGCGGCCGGACCCGAACTGCTGCCGCCGCCGGTCGATACCGCTTTCCATCCCGCCCAGGCGCCGCAAGGCGAGGACGAATTCACGCTGACGCTGGTGCGCGCCATGATCTCGGCGGCGAAAGCAGACGGCCATGTCGATGACGAGGAACGACAAAAGATCGCCGACAAGCTCAAGCTGGCGGGCGTCGGTCCGCACGCGGAAGAGTTCCTGATGGCCGAGCTTGAACGTCCGCTCGATCTCGACACGCTGGTCGCAAGCGCCAGGACCGATGCGCAGAAGCTCGAACTCTATACCGCCTCGCGGCTCACCATCGATCCCGACACCCGCACCGAGCGCGGCTATCTCGACCTGCTCGCCGGCCGCCTCGGCCTGCCGGACGCGCTGGTCGATCATGTCGAGGCGACCGTAGCAGCGGCGAAAGTGCCGGCCGGGACCTGATGGGTTCGCAGTGGTGGAGCAGGCGAGGGCGCCCGAGGGGCGTTAACCTTCCGTTAACCCAGCAAGCGCATGATTCTAACCAGTCGGGCCGGCTTTCCTCCTCCCAAGCGCGGTTCAGATGAGGGCGGTCGCTAATGACCGCCCTTTTTGTCGKCAACAAGCCGCTTGCCATGCCCCCCGTCATTTGCGATGCCACKTCTTCTCCAGCCCGCGACCGGAGAGGACGGTGATGACAGCCATGACAGAGAAGACCGCCATCGTTACCGGCGCCGGCACCGGCATCGGCAAGAGCGTTGCCACCGCGCTGCTCAAGGCAGGCTGGAACACGGTGTTCTGCGGCCGCCGCAAGAAGATGCTGGAAGAGGCGATCGCCGAGGCGGGGAAGACGGAAGCCAAGGCATTGGCCGTCGCCTGCGACATCAGCAAGCCGACGGAAGTCGATGACATGTTCGAGACGGTGGTGGAAGCCTTCGGCCGCGTCGACCTGCTCTTCAACAATGCSGGCATGGGTTACAAATCGACGCTGATCGACGAGATCCCGGTCGAAGTCTGGAACGATGTCGTCGGCGTCAACCTCACCGGCTCGTTCCTGTGCGCCCGCGCCGCCTTCGGCGTCATGCGCCGGCAAAAGCCGACGGGCGGCCGCATCATCAACAACGGTTCGGTGTCGGCCTACGCGCCGCGCCCGGGTTCCGTGCCTTACACGGCGACCAAGCACGCCATTACCGGGCTGACCAGGACGCTGGCGCTCGACGGCCGCCCCTTCGACATCGCCTGCGGCCAGATCGACATCGGCAATGCGCTGACCGAGATGGCGCAGCCGATGACCGTCGGCGTGCCGCAGGCCGACGGTTCCATCGCCGCCGAGGCGGTGATGGATGTCCAGCGCGTCGCCGACGCGGTGCTTCACATGGCCAGCCTGCCGCTCGACGCCAATGTGCTGTTCATGACGGTGATGGCGACCAAGATGCCGTTCGTCGGGCGTGGATAGCCGGTCGAAGGAATCGCCTATTCGCCGAGCACTCGACGTCGATCCTCGAACTCGTTCTTATCGATCTCGCCGCGCGCAAAGCGCTCCTTGAGAATGTCAAGAGGTGTGCGCCCCGACAGCGAGTGATGGTGTGGCATCACTGCCGGCCCGCCCAACCAGCGAGCGAGCGGCAGGACGGTAGCTATCAGCACGACGAAAAAGAGGATCATAAAAAACGGACCGAAAATCATCATCCAACCTCCTCCCCACCACATCATGCCGGGACCGTAGGCATACCTGTCGGCATCCGGCTGTGCCTGAGCCCATGCAGCGGCAGGCGCAAGGGCCAAGACCAAGCTCACTGCCGCAGTCGACCTCACCACACCTTTCCGCATGGGCCTGCTCCATCATTGACAATCGTCATCCTACACCGCCGGGCAGCCCGGTATCTTGCGCCAGATCAAACGCGACAATACTTGCGACGGTCATGCCGAGGGTTTCCACCAGGTCGCGAAGACGCACTTGATGGAGTTCGCTTAGCTAGAGCATGATGCCGAAAAGTGTGAAGCGGTTTTCGGGCGACATCATGCTCTATCTCTTTGATTTAGAGCCGGATTCAGATTTTAGGTCGAACAGACCTGAAATCATCCGGCTCTAGAGGGGAGGGTGGAACTCACTTCGCCAGGAAGGTCTCGATCCGCTCCAGCGCTCGCAGGATGTTCTCCTCGGAATTGGCGTAGGAGAGCCTCACATAGCCTTCGCCGAGAATGCCGAAGTCGGGGCCGCCGATCAGGGCAACGCCGGCATCCTCCAACAGCGCCGAGGCAAGCTTCTTCGCTTTCCAGCCGGTCTTCGAGACGTTTGGGAAGGCATAGAAGGCGCCCTTCGGCGTGATGCAGGAAATGCCGGGAAGCGCATTCAGGCCCTCGACCACGATCTTCCTGCGGTTGTCGAAGGCGCGCATCATCTTCTCGACATCGTCCTGCGGGCCGTCGATGGCCGCGATGCCGGCATATTGGCTCGGAGCGTTGACGCAGGACCAGCAATTGACCGCCAGCTTGCGCACCTTGTCATAGAGGTGCGCGCCCTTGTCGCCGTTCGGCCAGATCGACCATCCCATGCGCCAGCCGGTCATGGCCCAGGTCTTCGACCAGCCGTTGAGCACGATCAGCCTATCGCGGATCTCGGGGAAACCGAGCAGCGAGCAGTGCGTCTCGCCGTCATAGGTCATGACGTCGTAGATTTCGTCCGACAGGATGGCGACCTGCGGATGCTTTTCCAATCCCTTGACCAGTTTCTCGATCTCGGCGCGCGGCGTCACGCCGCCGGTCGGATTGGCCGGGGAATTGAGGATCAGCAGCCGCGTCTTCGGCGTGATCAGCACAAGGGTTTCTTCCGCCGAGAAGGCAAAGCCGTTCTCCTCGCGGATCGGCACCGGCACTGGAGCGGCGCCGGTGAACTCGATCATCGAGCGATAGATGGGAAAACCGGGATCGGGGTAGAGGATATCCGCGCCCGGCTCGCCAAACATCAGGATGGCCGCGAACATGGTCGGCTTGCCGCCGGGCAGGATCATCACGCTCTCCGGCGACACCTCGACGCCTGTGGTGGTCAGCGTGCGGCGCACCACCGCCTCGCGGGTGGCGAGAAGGCCGTTCGCCGGCGTATAACCGTGATGCCCGTCGCGCAGCGCCTTGATCGCCGCCTCCACGATGTGCTGAGGCGTCTTGAAGTCGGGCTGGCCGATGCCGAGATTGACGATGTCGCGTCCCTGATGGGCAAGCGCGGTGGCCCGCGCGAGCACCGCGAAGGCGTTTTCCTCGCCGAGACGATCGAAAGCCGCGACCGTGTGGAGCATTTTTCCCGTTCCTGTGGTTCTTTCTGTGGGCGAGCGTTTTTGTGAGCGTCCGCTGGTAAAAGTCAAACGGATTGGAGTTACCGGTGTCGGAAAATCTGAAAAATTGGCAGCCGCGTCCGCGTCCGGAGCGCAAGGTGCTCGAAGGACGCCATGTGAGGCTCGAGCCGTTGAGCGCGGCAAAGCATGGCGACGGTCTTTACGAAGCCTCTTCGGTGCCGGATGTCGACGGCCGCTTTRCCTGGCTGCCGGACTATCCGCCGGAGAACCGCGCCGCCCTCCAGCCCTGGCTGGATAGGGTCGAGGCCAGCGAGGACCCGCTGTTCTTCACCGTCATCGACAAGGCAAGCGGCAAGGTCGCGGGGCGCCAGACCCTGATGCGCATCGATGCCGCCAATGGCGTCATCGAGATCGGCAACATCTATTGGGGGCCGCTGATCTCGCGCAAGCCTGCCGCCACGGAAGCGCAGTTCCTGTTCACGAAATACGCCTTCGACGAGCTCGGCTATCGTCGCTACGAGTGGAAATGCAACAACCGCAACGAGCCGTCGAAGCGCGCGGCCGAACGCTTCGGCTTCAAGTTCGAGGGCATTTTCCGCCAGCATCTTGTGGTCAAGGGTGAAAACCGCGATACGGCGTGGTATTCGATCATCGACAAGGAATGGCCGGCGCTGCGCCAGGCCTACGAGGCTTGGCTCGATCCGGCCAATTTCGACGGTGAAGGCCACCAGAAGCGGCGGCTCGAGGATTTCCGCGCCGAGTTCGGCGCGTAGACCATGACCTTGAAAAGTGGCGGCCGGTTTTCGGACAGCATCATGGTCAACTGACAGGAGTTGCGCGATGGCGCATGACCATGGTTCGGACGCGCACGGCTCACATGGGCACAGCCATGGCGCCGGCCACGTGCATGGCTCGACCGACAAAAGGCGTGTGCTGATCGCGACTTGGCTGACCGCAGGCTTCATGGTCGCCGAAGCGCTCGGCGGCCTGTTCACCGGATCGCTGGCGCTGCTTGCCGATGCCGGCCACATGCTGGCCGACGCAATCGCGCTCGGCCTTGCCTGGTATGCCTTCCATCTCGCCGGCCGCCCTGCCACCGGCCGCCTGACCTATGGCTTCGGCCGGGTCAAGACGCTGGTCGCCTACACCAACGGCATCGCCATCTTCGTCATCGCGCTGTGGATCGTCTATGAAGCCTGGGGGCGGGTGCTGAACCCGTCTCCGGTGCTGGGCGGGCCGATGCTGATCGTGGCTATCGCCGGCCTCCTGGTCAACGTCGCCTCCTTCTTCGTGCTGCATGGCGGCGACCGCGGAAGCCTCAATATGCGCGGCGCCATCCTGCATGTGCTGGGCGATGTGCTGGGTTCCGCAGCGGCGATCGTGGCTGCGCTCGTCATCATCGCGACCGGCTGGACGCCGATCGATCCGATCCTCTCGGTCCTGGTGTCGCTGCTTATCCTGTCGACGGCATGGTCGCTGATGCGCGAGGCCGCCCATGTGCTGCTCGAAGGCGTCCCCGCCAACCTCGATCGCGACTTGATCGCCAAGGATCTGGAAGGCGCGGTCAAGGGCGTGCGCGAAGTGCATCACATGCATGTCTGGTCGCTCGACGGCACCAGCAACATGGCGACGCTGCACGCCTGCCTGAATGATGGCGTCGATCCCCACGTCGCCGTCAGTGCCATCAAGAAGCGGCTGGCCGCCAAGCATGGCATCGATCACGCAACGGTCGAGCCCGAGTTCGGTCATTGTGCCGACGGCCATGGCGACCACAACCATGACCACGACCACACGCATGACGCACCCCGCGATCGCCGCCACTATCACTGATGAGCACCCGATGATGACACTGAACGGCCTCGAACCGGAGGATGCCTCCTGATGGATCGCGAAACGCGCAATACGGCCATTGCGGCAGCCTGTATCCTGCTTGTATTCGGCCTCTCCGCCTATTTCCTGCCGACGATCATGCTTGCGGCCGGCCGCATCTCGCCGGTGCTTGCCGTGCTGGTCGCCGTGGTCTTCATGGTAGGGCTGTTCGCCGTGCTCTGGCTGCGCGGCCGCAGCCAGCGCAAGAAGGGCCTCTGACATGAGAATTCTGATCACCGGCGCCGCCGGCATGGTCGGCCGCAAGCTGATCGCACGGCTGGCCAAGGACGCAACGCTGCGCGGGCGCAAGATCGCGGCGCTCGACCTGCATGACATCGTGCCGCCGCAGGCGCCGCCGCTGGATGGCGTGGATGTCTCGATCCATACGGGCGATCTTTCCGCGCCCGGCGCCGCGACGAGCCTCGTCGCCTCCCGCCCCGATGTGATCTTCCATCTCGCCGGCATCGTATCCGGCGAGGCGGAGGCCAATTTCGACCTCGGCTATCGCGTCAATCTCGACGGCACGCGCGCGCTGTTCGACGCGGTGCGGCTGGCGGCGTTTTCGCCGCGCCTCGTCTTCACCTCGTCGATCGCGGTGTTCGGCGCGCCGTTTCCGGATGTCATCCCGGATGAATTCCACCCGACGCCGCTCACCTCCTACGGCACACAGAAGCTGGTGGGCGAGGCGCTGCTTGCCGACTACACGCGGCGCGGCTTCTTCGACGGCATCGGCATCCGGCTGCCGACGATCTGCGTGCGTCCGGGCAAGCCGAACAAGGCCGCTTCAGGCTTCTTCTCGGGCATCATCCGCGAGCCTTTGAGCGGCCAGGAAGCGATCCTGCCCGTGCCGCGCTCGGTGCTGCACACACATGCCAGCCCGCGCTCGGCGGTGAATTTCCTGGTCCATGCGGCGGGGCTCGACGGCGACGCGGTCGGGCCACGCCGCAACCTCACCATGCCGGGTGTCGCGGTCACGGTCGGCGAGCAGATCGAGGCGCTCGAGCGCATCGCCGGCGCCGAAGTGGTAAAGCGAATCCGCGAACAGCCGGACGAGACGATCTGGGTGATCGTCAAGGGCTGGCCGACGCGGTTCGAGGCTCGACGGGCGAGGGCGCTTGGTTTTATTGCCGAGGAGAGTTTCGACCAGATCATCCGCGCTTACATCGAGGATGAGCTCGGAGGAAAGGTCGTCTAGTCTAGACACTACCCGACAGGCTGGCCGACAGAAGCAGCAATCCGACCACGAAGATGAAGGCCGCGCCGCCGATCTCGACGATCGAATGGATGCGGTTGCCGAGGCGGCCGTCGCCGGCGAAATAGACCGCCCAGTTCTTGGCGGTCACCGCGAGGATCGCAAGCGCCGAGACGGTGATCGCGGTGCCGAGCGACATGGCGAGCACCGACAGAAGCCCGCCGAGCCAGAGCCCGTTGAGCAAGGCGAAACTCAGCACGATCAGCGCGCCGGAGCAGGGACGGATGCCGACAGCGGCCACGGCAGACCAGGCGGTGCGCCAGTCGAAGCTGTCGCCGGACAGCATTGCCGGGTCGGGGGCATGGGAATGGCCGCAGGTGTCGCAGACTTCGCCTGGCCCATGATCATGGCCCGCATGATCATGGCCCGCATGATCGTGACCATGCGCCGCGTGATCGTGATGATCGTGGTGGTCATGCGCGTCACGATGGTAGGAATGCGGCCCATGATCGTGGTCGTGATGCGCGTGCAGCACATGGACCTGCGCCGAGTGGGCATGCGCGTGAGCGTGGGAATGTCCGGCGTGCCCCGCATGCGAATGACCGTCATGCGAATGTCCGGCGTGAGCGGCCGACAGGCTGTAGGCGGGCCGCGCACCGAACAGCCGCAGCACGGCAGGCCCGGCCTTGCGCCAGAGCAGCCAGGCGCCGAACAGGGTGACCAGCACGAAGCTCGATATTTCGAGGAACCAGGCCGCGTCGGTCATCGACACCGCGGTGCCGCGCAACACGAAATAGGCAAGCATCATCACCACGACCGCCGTCAGCCCTTGCAGCAGCGCCGAGACGAAGGACAACAGGATGCCGCGCTTCAAGGCCACTTCGTTGGCGACCATGTAGGAGGAAATCACCGCCTTGCCGTGGCCCGGACCGGCGGCATGGAAGATGCCATAGGCGAAGGAGAGACCGATCAGCAGCCAGAGCTTGCTGCCGTCCTGGCGCATCGCCTTCATGGCRGCGGCAAGCGAATGATAGAATTCCTGCTGCCTCAGATTGATCCACATCAGGATGTGGGCGAACGGACCGGTGGTGGTCGGCGCCATGCCGTCATTGGTGCCGATGCCGAGCGAGCTCTGGGCATGGGCCRCGCCCTGCAGGTGCGTCACCACCARGGTGGCGGCCAGAAGGCCGAGGGCCAAACGCAGCGACGGTTTCATCACCGGATTATCCTTCTGGGGYGCAGKTCARTTCGAGCTTGGTGGCGAAGATCTTGCTCATGTTGGTGCCCGTCGGATCGTTGAAGAACGCTTCCGTCAGGGTCTTCTGGTTTTCCTTGATCGCCTCGTCGGGATCGGGCCTCACGACCTTCTTCGTGCACGAAGAAGGCAGTCCCTCGACGGTGATCTTGTCGTCGTCGGTGAAGTCGATCGCGGTGTAGAAGGTCGGATCGTAGACGCCGATGTCGATCTTGCCTGTGAGCTTGATCGGCGTCTTCGGCTCGGACTCGAACAGGATGATCAATTGGTCGTTGTCGAAGTTGGCGACCATGTGCGGAGGCGGCACCATCGGCACGTCCTTGCCGTTCTGCGTGACGAGTTGGAAGTAGTTGAACTCCGCCAGCGAGGAATGGACGGTGTCGGCCACTGCCTTGAGCTCCTCGTCGTCAAGCTTCAGGTCGGAGTTCTTATCGAACTCCATCAGCACCGTACTCGAAAACAGGTCGTCGAAACGCCAGAGATGGCGCAGCGATTTCACGCTTTGGTGATCCGGGCTGAGGACCACGTCAAGGCGGGCTTCGGCGAAGACATGCGGATGCACCTCGGCCGGCCGGACCATGGCGAATGTCGCCGCAATGGCCGAAGCCAGCATGGTAGCTTGCCGTTTCAAATGCATTCCGGGGCGCGATTCCATYGACTTCRRGGTTCGGTCCGAGAGTTATCACAAAGGGGGCGAAATTGGGACGTGGGCGTCAAGCGGCCTCGCGCGTCCTGAACCAGTGCACCAGGAAATCGACGAAAACACGCACCTTGGCGGGCAGGTAGCGGCGGTGCGGGTAGACCGCGAAAATGCCGGTGCCCGAAAGGATGCGGTCGTCGAGCAGGGTCAGCAGCCGGCCGGACKCGATGTCGGGGGCGGCGATGAAATCGGGCAGGAAGGCGAATCCCAGGCCGGACACGGCGGCKGCTCTCGCCGCCATCGGGCTGTTGACCTCGATCGGCCCCGACACGGTRACAGTGACGGAATCCTCGCCATCGCCCTTGAAGCGCCAGTTGGCCAGCGATCGGCCATTGGTATCGACGATGCAAGGCATATTGGAGAGATCCTGCGGACGGGTCGGCTTGCCGTGCTTGGCGATCAATTCCGGTGAGGCGCAAAGCCGCACCGAGAACGGCCCCAGGCGTCGGGCGATCAGCGAGGAGTTCTCCAGCCGCGAGATGCGCACGGCAAGATCGAAACCCTCCTCGACCAGATCGACGAAACGGTCGTCGAGATGGATGTCGAGCACGATGTCGGGATGCTGCTTGGCGAAATCGATCAGCGACTGGCCGATTGGGGCGTCGGCGAAGGTGCGCGCCGCTGAAAGCTTGATCCTGCCGCGGACGTCGCCGGAGGATTCGCGCACGGCATCGGCGAGGCTATCCACCTCGCGCACGATTTCGGAGGCGCGCTGATAATAGGTGTGGCCCGCCTCGGTCAGCGAGAACTGCCGTGTGGTGCGGTTCAAAAGCAGGGCGCCGAGCTCGTCCTCCAGCTCGCGCACATATTTCGACAGCAGCGCCTTCGAGCGGCCGATCTTGCGCGCTGCGGCCGAAAAGCCCTCGGCCTCGACCACGTCGATGAAGGCGCGCATGCGCGTCAATGTATCCATGGTCAGGCCTTTCGTGCCGCCTCGAGGAGTTTGCGCCCGAGCCGTATCAGGGCAACGTCGCTGCCGGAAGGGCCGAGCAGTGACAGGCCGAAGGGCGCGCCCTCGACGTTTCCCAGCGGCAGCGTAAGCTGCGGGAAGCCCGAGAGGCCCGCCAGGCACAAAAGATGCAGCGCCCTTTCGCGATAGGCCTGGAACTGTTCCGGCGTGCTGGCCGCGAGCGGCGCCGCTCCGGGAACAGTGGGCAGGACAAGAAATCCATTGTTGCCGAGCAGGGCGCCAAGTTCGGCGCGGAAAGCAAGGCGGCGCGCGGCCTCGGCCGCGGCCATGCTGGTGTCGATCGTTCGGCCGAAACCGAAACGCTCCTCGACGCCTGGGCCAAGGCCATGGTTGCCTTTCGAAATCCATTCGCCATGCTCCCGCCAGGCCTCGAATGCCTGCAGCCGGCGAAAGCACCAGTAGAGTTCGTCAGGGGACGAGGCGAAGGCGTATTCGGTGACGGTCGGCTCGCCGGTCACGCCAGCGGCCAGCGCCCGCATCCGTCCATATTCGGCGGCCTCGGCCGGACCTGCGACGAAGGCATCCAGCCAGCGGATCGACAGCGGGCGGTTGAGCGGGTGCTGGTGCGGATCGCGGCCGAGCAGGATCTTGCCGACCGTCTCGTAGGTCTCGATGTCGTCGGCGAACCATCCGAACGTGTCGAAGCTCGGCGCTAGCTTCATCGCCCCTTCGAGCGGGATGCGGCCATGCGTGGTGCGCAGTCCGATCAGCCCGCAGAAACTGGCCGGCGCGCGGATCGAACCGCCGGTGTCCGAGCCGGTGGCGATGTCGGCCAGCCCGCCCGCCACCGCCGCCGCGGAACCGGAGGAGGAACCGCCGGTGACGCGGTCATTGGCGGCCGGGTTCACCGGGAACGGGAAATGCGAATTCTGGCCGAACAGCGAGAAGGCAAGCTCGTCGGTCTGCGTCTTGCCGACGAATCGCGCGCCGGCATCGAGAATCATCTGCACGGCCCCGGCCGTGCGCGAGGCGGCATGGGCTTCCTCGAACTTGCGCGGGTTGCCGCAACCGGTGCGGTAGCCGGCCACGTCGAAGATGTCCTTGACGGCAAGGCGCAGACCGGCAAGCGGGCCCAATTCCGCATTCGCCACAGGCATTTGGCGCAGATCGAGGAAGGCGTTGAGCGGACCTTGAGTGCCTGGCATCGTTCGATTTCCGGATACGGTTCCACAAACATTGTTCGATGCCAGAAATTTTACAACCGGCGCCTACGATTTTTATTGATTGTGAAACCCTTCGCTCCTATATCGCGCTTGCCCAAAGTCGCACGTGCCTGTGGGTGTCCGCCGATCCTCGAATGGTGAGGGCAATCGGTCAGGTAACTGGAGCCAACCACTCCAGTCGGTCTAGTGGCCAACCACAAGATCGAGGACACCTTGAAGCAACGACGGTGCGGGCCTTTCTGGTTCTCTGCCGGTTGTCCAAAGACCGGGGTTACTGAAGAGGCACACCTTCATTGCCGGCAGTGCGGAACGGGGTTCTCCCAATCCAAGCCAAGGCAGACAAAGCGAACCGAAGCCGGGCAAGGCCAAGGTTCATCGCCGCGAGACGGCGTTTTCATGGTTCCGGGGTCTCCACCGGCTGGTTCCATGGATTTTCCGTCCCGCCTTTGTTTGACCGCGTGTTCGCGAGGCCGACAGCCCGCGTCCGCACCCTTGTGCGCGCCGAAAGGCGTGATGGAGAAACCGATGGCCACCCAGCGCATCCTCGACTTCCTCGCCACCCGACGTCCGGACGGCCCCTGCCTCGTCGTCGACCTCGATGTCGTGCGCGACAATTTCCGTGCCTTCGAGAAGGCGTTGCCCGATTCCAAGATCTACTATGCGGTGAAAGCAAACCCGGCGCCGGAAATCCTGCGCCTCCTTGCTGCGATGGGCTCGTCCTTCGACACCGCTTCCGTTGCCGAAGTCGAGATGGCGATGGACGCCGGTGCGCCGGCGGACCGCATCTCCTTCGGCAACACCATCAAGAAGGAGCGTGACATCGCACGCGCCTACCAGCTCGGCATCCGCCTGTTCGCGGTCGATTGTGTCGAGGAGGTCGAGAAGATCGCCCGCGTCGCTCCCGGCGCGCGCGTGTTCTGCCGCGTGCTCACCGACGGCGAGGGCGCCGAATGGCCGCTGTCGCGCAAGTTCGGCTGCGTGCCGGCGATGGCCGTCGACGTGCTKCGCCATGCCAAGGGCCTCGGCCTCGACGCCTATGGCGTGTCGTTCCAYGTCGGCTCGCAGCAGACCGACCTGTCAGCCTGGGACCGCGCGCTSGGCGACGCCAAGAAGGTGTTCGCGACGCTCGCCGAGGAAGGCATCGTCTTGAAGATGGTCAACATGGGCGGAGGCTTCCCGACCCGGTATCTGAAGGACGTACCGGTGGCGCAGGCCTACGGCCGGGCGATCTTCTCGGCGCTGCGCAAGCATTTCGGCAACGCGCTGCCCGAGACCATCATCGAGCCGGGCCGCGGCATGGTCGGCAACGCCGGCGTCATCAAGTCGGAAGTCGTTCTGATCTCGAAGAAGGCCGAGAACGACAATGTGCGCTGGGTGTTCCTCGACATCGGCAAGTTCGGCGGTCTCGCCGAGACCATGGACGAGGCCATCCGCTATCCGATCGTCACCGCCCATGACGGCGACGAGACCGCGCCTTGCGTGCTCGCCGGCCCGACCTGCGATTCGGCCGACGTGATGTACGAGAAGACGCCGTATCCGCTGCCCCTGTCGCTGACCATCGGCGACGAGGTGCTGATCGAGGGCACCGGCGCCTACACGACCACCTATTCGGCGGTCGCCTTCAACGGCTTCGAGCCTCTCCGATCCTACGTGATCTGACCGGCTCGCAAGAGCCGCTCAGATCAACCCAGGTGGGTGCCTGTCATCCGCCTGGGCTCGCTTGTGGAACAGATCTCCGCTCGTGAAGGGTCGCGGAAATGGATATGGCAGATTTCATCGTTGAGCGCCGGGTGATCTCCCCCCTTGAGGGGGAGATGGCCGCGCAGCGGCCAGAGGGGGTCGTCTCACATAGATCGCCGACGGCGCCCCTCATGGCTCAAGGCGCCGGCGTTTCACGCGCGGCGACCCCCTCTGTCGCCTTCGGCGACATCTCCCCCTCGAGGGGGGAGATTGCCCGCGCCTTTGCGGTCATCGCCGAATCCGTCGGCGACATCGCGGCGCGCGAAACGTTGCTCGATCGCGCCATGGGGCCGAAGCGCAGGAAGAAATCGTCCGAGAAGCTGCGGCGCGGCCGCCGGCCCTCGGAGGGCCTGGCCTTTGTCGCGCGCGATTCCTCGGGCGCGATCGTCGGCACCGTTCGGCTGTGGGACGTCAGGCTGGGCGAGGGCGGTCCGGCGGCGCTGCTGCTCGGCCCGCTCGCGGTCGAGCCGGCGCTGAAGAGCGCCGGCATCGGCTCGGCGCTGATGCGTCATGCGATTGCCGAAGCCGCGCGGCTTGGCCACGGCGCGATCATGCTTGTGGGCGACGCGCCCTATTATGGACGCTTCGGCTTCTCGGCGGACCGCACCGGCTTGCTCGCGATGCCTGGCCCTTACGAACGGCACCGGCTGCTGGCGCTGGAGCTGAAGGAAGGCGCGCTGGACGGCGCCGCGGGCACGATCAAGGCGGCCGGCCGCAAGATCAAGGGCTTCGTCGCCTGACGCGGCAAAAGCCGATCGCTAGAGCCGGATGATTTCGGATCTGGTCGATCCGAAATCTGAATCCGGCTCTAAATCAAGGATATAGAGCATGATGTCGCCCGAAAACCGCTTCACACTTTTCGGCACCATGCTCTAGAAAATGACATGCCGCGCCGCGCGCTCGAGGCGCGGCGCCGCATCGGATCGATCCAGTGTATCGTGATCAGCCGAGCAACTGGCTGAGCGCCATGGCGACTGTCATGTCGCCTTCGACCTTCAGCTTGCCGGCCATGAACGCCATGGTTGGGTTGAGGTCGCCGGCAATCAGCGAGTCGAGGTCATCGAGCGAAAGCTTGATCGTGCAGTCGGTCGGGGCATCCGTCGTCGAAACGGTCGCGCCGTCGATGACGAYGACGCCGTCGCTGCCGGTGTCGAACTTGACCGAATGCTCGAAGCCCGCGCTCGCCACGCGCGACTTGATCTTGTCGGCAATCTCCTGAACGCCCATGGCGGTCCTCCTCGTTGGTTGCGTTTGACGCGCACCGGCTTTCGGCCGCTGGGCGAGGTAGCCGTGCCGCTCAAGGCGCGATCACGGTCACCGCGCATATAGCTGTGGGTTGACGTTTACGTCAACGCGGTCGCGATGCGTCATCTCGCATCACCAGAAGGCCACCGGGCTGGAGCGTTTCCCCGTTTCATGGAAACGGSGAAGCGCCCTATCTCTTTGTTCTGACGCGATTCCGGACGGAAACCGTTGCGTGCTCCGCCTGGCGATCAGTGCTGTTTGAAGGCCTTGGTCATTTCCTGGGCCGTTTCGCCGGCGCCCTTGCGGCGACGAATGGCATTGTCGCGGATCTCGTCCTTGGACAGGAAGTTGACCTGGTCGACCAGCACATCATGCACCAGCTCGACGCCGACGCGGGCATTGATGGTATCGCGGATGGCCTTGCGGAAGGCGTCGAGATCGATCGTTTCCTTCTTGGTGAAATCGATCTGCGGATTGGCATAGAGATAGGTGTAGACCTGATCGGTTATCAGCGCCGACGCCGGGACCGACAGCTTCTTAATCTGATCAGGCTCCACCGTGTAGACGAGCTTGGTAAGGAAATAGCCGTCGATCCTGGCATCCCGGACAAGCGGCACCGATATGATGTCGGTCTTGACGTAGTCGAGGCCGCCCAGCATTGGCTTCGGTGGCGCGCCGACGCCGCGCTCGCCCGCGGCCTGGAAGGAATAGAACACCGCGCCGAGCGTCACGGCGCAGATCCACAGCCCGGCGGCGATGAACTTGATCACCGGATGCTTCCTTGCGCCATCTCGCTCAAGCCCGGGCAAGCCCGAATTCACCGGCGGAATAGGTGCCGTCGGCGTCGGCGCGCTGGATGGCGCTCTTCAGAAGCGTGGCGACCTCATTGACCGCGTTGAGGTGAGCCAGGATCGCCGCCTCGTTCTTCGCCAGCTTCTGGCGCAGCCGCAGCAGGCCTTCGCGGTGCTGCTCGAGGAATTCGATCTCGTTGGCGCCCTTCAGGGCGCGGGTCAGTTCGTAGAGATAGCGGCTCTTGCGCGCGTTCGAGGCTTTGAGGTCGTAGCTGGTTCCGCCGCGGATACCGGCCGTCTCCTCGTCCACCGCCTCTTCGATGCGGCCGATGATGGCGGCGAGATTGCCGGGCCGCGCGGCCGCGGTCGGCGCTTCCGATGCGCTGGTCCGTGCCGGCAGGTTGGAAAAGTCCATTTGGTCGGCCATTGAAGTCCCTAGATCTTGATATCTGTTTTTATCGCCGCGTCGTCGCCGGTCATCGACCGCGCGGCCTTGCGCTCAAGTTCCTCGATCATCGAGGTCGAAAGTCTGTTCTGCTCGTCGATTTCCGTCTTTTGCGGCCCCCCGGCAACCGGTCCGACCGGCACGGTGCGCTTGCCGTCGAGATAGTGGTCGGAAAGCATCGACCGGGCGATGCCGATGCCACCGCGCTTCGCCATCACGTTGGCGAGCTGCTCGGCCATCTGCGATTTCCACATGTCGCCGGCCAGTCCCTTGCCGTAAACGCCCTCGACATCCTTCGGCATCATGTTCTGGAGGAAGGTCTGCAGCACCATCGCTTCGAAGCGCTGGTATTTCTTGGCCGGGTTTGCCGCTTCCGCCTTGTCCGCCGTCGCGCGCGAGAGGAGAGAGCCGGCGTCGGCGGTCGCAGCCTGGTCGACAGAAAAAGTGCCCGGAGCGCCGCCTGCCCGTCTCGCCAGCTGTGCCCGCGCGGCCTCGACATCGGCCGGTTCCGCTGCGCGGGCAACGTCCATCACAATGTCGCTGGGGGGTGAAATCGCCAAGAAAGCTTTGCCTTTTACCGGTTTGCTATCTGCAGAATGCCTCAACAAGCTTGTGGCAGGCTTGCCAGCACGAAACCGTGATCCGAGTTGAGTGCCGGCCATGCGGCCGGACCGCTCGGTCAGCCTCGGGAAGTCCGCTCTGCCGGTGTCGGTCGGAGACGGTTACCTCGCGCGTGAAACTCACGAAGGCGCGCACCGAAGGAGAGCTCGCGCTTGATTCGTCACAGGCCCGCGACCCGGCTCGATGGCGCTGGGTTKCGGCTCATCAAAGRCGGCGGCAAGAGTCTCGCGACACGTCCAGGGCGGCCTTGTCCTGAATTGTCCGCATCTGTCCCTATGTGCCGGTATCGGCTGCGGGAGCGCGCCTCTAGCCTTCTTAACGGGCCGCCGGCTGGCGCGCCCGAGGGATTTCCGCGCGGGCGCAAGCGGCTCCGCAGGCACGGCAGGGGACAAGGAATGGGAACAAGGAAGCGCGCGCACGCGAGCCGGCGTGCCTCGCCGGCGCTGGTCGCCGGATTGTCGGCGCTGCTCGTGTCGAGCTCGACACTGGCCCTCGGCGCGTCGCTGACCTGGAACGGATCGAGCTCGGGCAGCTGGTTCACCCCGGGCAACTGGACGCCAGCCTCGGCGCCGACGGCGAGCGACGACCTCGTCATCAACAGCGCCGGCGTCAACACCGCCACCATCGGCTCGGCGGGCGCGGCGGCCCGGACCGTCAGCATCGGCAGCACCGCGGGTTCGAACGGCGCGCTCGTCGTGACCGGCGCCGGGACGTTGTCCGTGGCAAGCAACTATCTCATCGTCGGCGATTACGGCACCGGCGCGCTGACCATTTCCGGCGGTGGCAAGGTCACCAGCATCGGCGGCGTCGTCGCCAACAACCCATCATCCTCCGGCACCGTCACCGTCACCGGTGCCGGTTCGCAGTGGACGAACAATTTCCTGTCGATCTCGGCCGATGCCGGCGCGGTCGGTCGCGTCAGGGTCGAGTCCGGCGGCAAGCTTTTGTCCAGCGGCAACGTCATGATCGGTGAAAGCTCCGCCAATGCCGATGGCCAGTTGATCGTCACCGGCAGCGGCTCCGATTTCACCATGAACAACGCCGGCATCGCCCAGTTCATCATCGGCGTCACCGGCAAGGGTGATTTCCAGCTGCTCGACAATGCCACCGCCTCGACCAAGCTTACCTATATCGGCGGCAATGCGACGGGTGTCGGCGTCGCCACGGTTTCGAGTAGCGCGACTTGGGCGACGAACAATCTCTTCGTCGGCAATGTCGGCACGGGTGAATTGACGGTTTCCGGCGGCGGCCAACTGACCACCACCCACAGCCTCGCCACCACCACGGCCGGCATCACCAAAGGCAAGGTGACGGTCACCGGCGCCGGGTCGCAATGGAAGATCACCGGCGCCTACAACAACGTGCCGCTGGCGATGGGCTCGACCAGCCGGACTTCGGAGCTGAACGTCCTCAACGGCGGCACGGTGCTGATCGATTCCACCGCAAGYAGCTTCCTCGCCGGCGACGCCAGGATCGCCAACTCCGCCAATTCAAAAGCGGCGATCACTGTCGACGGCGCGGGGTCGAGCTTCACGACGCCCTACCGGCTCTATCTTGGTAACGCGACCAATTCGACGGCGACGGTGACCGTGTCGGGCGGCGGCAAGCTCAACACGGGCTACACCAATATCGCCAGCGCCAGCGATGTCACGGCAGCCACATCCGATACGGTGACCGTGACAGGGGCCGGCTCGCTCTGGACCATAAGCAACACGCTCGGCTCCGGGCCCACCGATCTCCAGGGCCTGACCGTCGGCGGCGCCGGCAAGGGCGTACTGACGATTGCCGACGGCGGCATCGTCAGGGTCAATGGAGGCACCGGCGGCGTCGGCATCGGGGGTGTGGCCGGATCCTCAGGCACGATCAACATCGGCGCGGCCGCCGCGAGTCCGGCGGCCGCGCCTGGCACGCTCAAGGCATCCACGGCCATATTCGTCAGCACCGCCGTCGCGCCTCAGGCGGTCAATTTCAACCATACTTCAAGCAATTACGTGTTCGCGCCGAAGCTCGACGGCAACGGACCGGGCGCCGTCAACGTCATCGCCGGCACCACCATCTTCACCGCCGACAACACCTACACGCCGGTGACAACCATCTATTCGGGCGCCGTGCTGCAGTTGGGCGATGGCGGCACGACGGGCAGCATCACAGGCAATGTCACGAACAACGGCACGCTGATTGTCGACCGTTCGAGCGATTTCGGCCTCGGCTATGCCGGCGTGATCTCCGGCAGCGGCCAGTTGATCAAGGACGGCACCGGAACGTCCACGCTGACGGGCGCCAACACCTACAGCGGCGGCACGACGATCAACAGTGGGCAACTGAATCTGGGCAGCTTCCTCGGCAACGGCACGCTGACCGGCGACTATGTCAATCACAGCAAGCTCCTGTTCTATTCCAACGGCACGCCCTCTTATTCCGGCGTCATCTCGGGCGAGGGCAGTTTCGAGAAGTCGGGCAACGGCACGCTGATGCTGAACAGCGTGCAGACTTATACAGGCGGTACGAAGCTGACTTTCGGCAGCCTGATCCTGGGCGGCAACGACCGGCTGGTGACGACGGGCGCGCTGATCGGCAAAGGCGGCGTCTTCGACCTCAACGGCTTCAACCAGACGGTAGGCGATCTCTCGGGTTACGGCCGGCTCGAGATCCGGACAGGCAACCTCACCGCAGGCGCCTCCGCAAATACGCTCTACCAGGGCCAGATAAACGGCACCGGCACCTTCACCAAGCAGGGCACCGGCACGCTGACGATTACCGGCAACAAGAATTTCTCCGGCACAACCAACGTTAGTGGCGGCACGCTGGAGGTCAACGGCTCGATGGCGTCGAGCACCTTCCAGGTCAACTCGGGAGGCGCGCTCGGCGGCACCGGCCCGCTGGGAGCGACGACGATCGCCAATGGCGGCACGCTGCTCGGCGTTGCCGGGCAGACGCTCACCATGACCTCACTGACGCTCAACGGCACGTCGAACCTCAACGTGTCGCTGGGCGCCGCCAGCACCACGCCGCTGTTCGATGTCACCGGGGCGCTGACGCTCGACGGCAAGCTCTCGGTCAGCGACGCCGGCGGCTTCGGCAACGGCACCTATCGCATCGCCAACTATGGCGGCACGCTGACCAATAACGGGCTCGTCATCGGCACGGTGCCGCCGGGCTTCAACCCCGGCGACTGGTCGATCCAGAGCGGCGGCGGCGTGGTCAATCTTYTGGTGGCGACCGGCGCCGGCGAACAATATTGGGACGGTGCCAACATGAACCCCGGCGGGGTCGCCGACGGACGCGGCGGCAACGGCATCTGGGACGGCTCAAGCGCCAACTGGACCAACGCGGCCGGCGACATCAACGCCGCCTGGGCAAGCCAGAAGGCGGTGTTTGCGGGTACGCCGGGCACGGTGAGCATCGTCGGACCACAGATCTTCACAGGGCTGCGCTTCGTCTCGCATCCGACGGACTGGACCTACACGCTTTCGGCAGGCGCCGGCGGGGCGCTGGTGACCGACTCGGCGGCCACCGAAATCATCGTCGCCGCCGATCCGGGCGCGAATGTCAACAAGGCCATGATCAATGTCGGCATTTCCGGCACCGGCAGCATCGTCAAGCTCGGCGACGGCTCGCTGACGCTCGGCGCGGCAAACACCTATCAGGGCGGCACGACGATCAAGGAAGGCGAACTCGTCGCGGCGGCCAATGGCGCGCTCGGCACTGGCGGGGTTTCGGTGACGGGCGCGCCGGCGGCGACGATATTGCCGGTGTTGCGTTTCGCCGGCCCGGTCAACGCGAACGGCCTTTCGATTTCGACGCAGAACGGCTCCGTCGTGTTCGACGACCAGTCGAGCGCCGGCACCGCCGAGATCACAAACCAGGGGGGCGGCAAGGCTGTGTTCCTGGCCRGCAGCAGCGCCGGCAGCGCCACCATCACCAATCAGAGCAGCGGCACCACCGCGTTTCGCGGCGACAACTCGTCCAATTCGGCGAAGGTCGTCAACCAGGGTGGCGGCAAGCTCGATCTCTCGACTTTCGATGCAGCCGGGCTTTGCAATTGCGTTTCCCTGGGCTCCGTCTCGGGGGCGGGCGACATAGCGCTTGGCGCGCATACGCTCAAAACCGGCGCGCTCAATCTCGACGAGACAATATCCGGCATCATTTCGGACGGCGGCGCGTCGGCCAAGGGCAACTTCACCAAGACCGGCACGGGCATGCTCGTCGTCTCAGGGGCCAACACCTATCTAGGCAAAACCAGCGTCGAAGGTGGCACCCTGCGCATCGACGGTTCGCTCGGCTCGGCCGACGTGACGGTGGCGAGCGGCGCCACGCTTGGCGGTATCGGCACCATCGGCATGCTGGCCGGCGGCACGGTGTCGATCCAGGCCGGCGGCCATCATGCGCCGGGCACCTCGATCGGCACCCAGACGATCAACGGCAATTACCGGCTTGCCGGCACGCTCGACATCGAACTCAACCCGACAAGCGCCGACAAGGTGGTGGTCGCCGGCAATGTGGACCTCACCGGCGGCACGCTGGCCTTGCATGAACTAACCGGCACCGGCTGGCAGCCGAGCCAGACCTATACGATCATCGACAACCAGGGCGGCAACGCGGTGACAGGGCAGTTCGCCGCCATCAGCCACGTCTACGCCTTCCTGACGCCCGACGTGATCTACACCGGCGACGACGGCAACAATGTCGTGCTGACGCTGACGCGCAACGCCGTCGATTTCTCCGCCGTCGCACAGACGCCGAACCAGAAAGCGGCGGCCGGCGGCATCGAGTCCCTGCGCGCTGGCAACCCGGTGTACAATGCCATCGCACCGCTTTCGGCGGATGGCGCGCGCTTTGCTTTCGACCAGCTTTCCGGAGAAGTGCATGCCGCGGCAGCGGGGCTGCTGCTCGACGAAAGCCGGCTGTTGCGCGAGGCGGCCCTCGGCCGCGCGGTAACAATCGTCGAACCCGGGGCAAGGGGCTTTTGGGCGCAGGGTGCCGGTCTTGCCCGTTCGCTTGCCGGGAACGGCAACGCAGTCGATGTCGATACCGGCACCGGCGCCTTCTTCGCAGGCATCGACACCGCCGTCGGCGACGGCTGGACGCTCGGCTTCCTCGGCGGCATCAGCGTCACTTCGCTCGCCGTTGACGACCGCGCCTCCTCGGCCGATGTGACCAGCGTGCATCTTGGTGCTTATGGCGGCGGCGCGATCGACAGCCTCCAGCTGAAATTCGGCGCCGGCTACAGCCATCACGGCATCGACACCAAACGCCATCCGGCATTTTCCGGATTCAGCGACGAACTCGGCGCAAGCTATGGCGCAAGCACCGTGCAGGTGTTCGGTGAGGCATCACGTTCCTTCGATGTCGGGGCGCTCAAGGTCGAGCCGTTCGCCAATCTCGCCTATGTGCATCTGTCGAGTGGAGGCTTCACCGAGGCCGGCGGCGCGGCGGCCCTGTCCTCRGGCGGATTCGRCAACGACGCCACCTTCACCACGCTCGGCGCCCGCTTGTCGCGGAAGCTTGCGATCGGCGACACGACATTCGAGGCGCGTGCCGCGCTCGGCTGGCGTCACGCCTTCGCCGATGCGCCGGCTGCGCGCCTCTCCTTCGCCGGCGGCGACGGCTTCACCGTGTTCGGCGTGCCGATCGCGCGCGACGCCGTGGCGTTGCAGGCCGGCGTCGATTTCGATCTCGGCGCCGCCAGAAGGCTCGGCTTCAGCTATGACGGGCAGCTCGCATCCGGCGCGATGGAAAACGCCTTCAAGGCGAGTTTTTCGACGCGGTTCTAGCGGCGGTCCTCGGCTTGTTTCTGCGTGATCAGTTCGAGCCGCTCGCGGTCGGAGCGCTCGCGCTCGTCGCGGCGGCGGGCGTCCTTGTAGGCGCGCTCAACCATGTTGGTGCGGGCCGTSGCTGTGGCGATCAGGGCTGCTTCCTGCCGGGCGTTCTCGAGGCTTGCCTTCTGCCGGTCGAGGGCGTTGGCGATGCGGCGATGGTAGAGTTCCGGGAACACGGCGGCCAGCGAACTGTCGGTGTCGAAATGCTCGACAATCTGCCTGGCCTCGGCTTCCGCGGCGGCGGCCGAAGAGAGAAAGCCGGCATGGCGGGTCTCGTGCAGCGCCTTGAGCTGCTCTTGCACCTTGACCAGCTTCTTCAGGCGGTCCTTGCGCGTGGTCATTTGCCTACCTCGCCAGCGTCAGGTCAACAAAGCCGTTGGCAAAAAGCGACAGCAAGGTGCCGATCGCGAAATAGAAGATGATCAGGCCGCCGGCGATGACGAAGGGCAGCGAGATGAAATAGACCGGGATCTGCGGCGTCAGTTTGTTGACGAAGCCGATCRTCAGATTGACCAGGATGGCATAGGCGACGAAGGGGCTGCCGAGCCGGATGACCAGGAAGAAGGCGTCCGAGACCGTATCGGTGACGTCGACGAGCGCTGCCTGCGGGTTGAAGAACACGTTGACCGGGGCGACCGTGTASGAGGCGATCAGCGCTCTTACGATCTCGTGATCGAAGTCGAAGACGAAGAGCAGGAGCAGCGCCGAGAACGARATGATGGCGGCGAGCGCCGCCTGCGGYTCRGGCTCCTCGATCGCCGGGCCGCCGGTGCCGCCATAGCCGATCAGCATGGCCATGGCCGAACCCATGAAGCGCAGCGCTTCCATGTAGAGCCTGGTCATGGCGCCGATCAGGCCGCCGACCAGGATTTCGGAGATGATCATAGGCGCCAGGATTTGCGGGCGCGGGTCGACATAAGGGTAGATGCGGTCCCACAGGAAGGCGAGCAGGCCGCCGGTGGCGGCAAGCGACACGAACAGCCTGACCTGGAGCGGCACGCGGGCGCTCGACAGGCCCGGCATCAGCATGAAGCAGGCGCCGATCCGGCAAAAGGCGAGGAAGGCGGCGATGACGACGCCTTGCGAGAGCGCGTTCACGAGATCGTTCCGAGCACCTTGATCTCGACGCCTTTGGCGATCTCGACATGGGAGAGCACCGGCAACGTGGTGAACAACCGCTCGATGATCATGCGCACATAGGGACGGGCGTCCGGCGCGGTGACCAGAACGAAGCGCTCGCCGGCTTCGAGATGCTTGCGGATCGCCTTGGTGGCGTCCTGGCCGAATTCCTCCAGCTGGCGCGGATCGATGTCGAACTCGCGCACCTCGCCCTTGGCGTCGCGCTTGAGGCTCTGGTGGAAGGCGAGGTCCCAGCGGTTGCCGAGGCGCAGCACCTTGAGCATGCCACCTTCGGAGAGATCGCCGCAGATCTGCTGCGCCATGCGGATGCGCACATGCTCGACGATCTGCTCGGTGCGGCGCACATGCGGCGCGATCTCGGCAATGGCCTCGATGATCAGATGCAGGTTGCGGATCGAGACGCGCTCGGCGAGCAGCAGCTTCAGCACCGCCTGCAGGCCGGGGTAGGAGATGTGCGAGGTGCAGATCTCGTCGGCGAGCTTGCGGTATTCGGGGTCCAGCCGTTCCAAAAGCGCCTTCATGTCCTTGTAGGACAGGAGCTGCGGCAGGTTGTTGCGGATGACCTCGGAGAGGTGGGTGAGCAGCACCGACATGTTGTCGGCGAAGGTGAAGTTCTCGCGCTTCAGGTCCTC
>BFBZ01000017.1_pt31 | contig 41446 bp, 37 predicted proteins | sample 1888401 | NCBI WGS metagenome assembly BFBZ01 (sample SAMD00112614, study PRJDB3348) | symbiont metagenome | host: Chara braunii | reverse complement strand
CCGGTTGCCGGATTGTTGACGTCGACGGTCTGGCCGCTGTCGGCCTGCACCCATTCGCCGTTGATGAGATTGGCCTGGCGCATGAAATGGCTGGTCTTCTGAAGCATGGTCTGGCCTCCGTTCGGCGCGCTGATCGGCCGTTTTTCTGGGTGTCCGTTGGAGCGTGCGGGCAGCCGCACGCTGGCGCTTTGCTCTTACCTAGGGAAAGCCCGGCAAGCAATCGCAAGATGGCATATAGGGGTTGGGCCAGCAAAAGCGAGCGCCGTGCGACCGAACGACCTCTATCCAAAGACATGGACGACGACCGTCAGCCAAAACGATGTCGTCAGCACCGCGCTTGCCGTGGCGATGGTCATCTGGTTCGAGGCAAGCGCCTGTCCGGTGTTGAACTGGACAGCGATGAGGTAGGAGTTGATGCCGGAGGGCAGCGCCGCGACCACCACCGCCACCTTCGCCGTCAGCGGCGGCAAGCCGAGCAGCCAGACGAACGCCAGCACCAGCGCCGGCATCAGGAACAGTTTGAGCGCCGACAGCGCCAGCGCCGGCCGGACGTTGCCGGAGATGCCGAAGCGGCGCAGGCTGAGTCCCATGGCGAACAGCGCCACCGGCCCCGCGGTGTTGGCCAGCGCATCCACGAGGCGCTCGATCAGCCCCGGCAGCGGCTGGCCGGTGAAGCGCCAGGCAAGCCCCGCCAGGATGCCGATGATCAGCGGATTGACGAACAGCCGCTTGAAGAAACTCCTGATCACCCGGAGCGGATGCATCGGTTCGCCACCGCCGCGCCCGAACATCTCGAACAGGACGATCGAGGCCATCATCATGACCGGCAGGTGAACCGAGACCAGCAGCGACAACACTTCGAAGCCGCTCGGGCCGAATATGCCGAGGATGAAGGGAGCGCCGAGCAGCACGACATTGGAATAGGCGGAAGACACGCCGCCGACGATGCCTGCACGGGCGTCCCTGCCGAAGATGCGCGTCGTCACCAGATGGCCGGCGGCCCAGGTGATGGCCGCAGCCGTAAAATAGACGCCCCACAGCGACCAGGGCGCGACGCCGTGAAAGTCCGACTTCACCATCGTCTGGAACAGCAGCAGCGGCATCGCCACGTTGACGGCGAATTCGGATATGCCCTCCCCGCTCGCCGGCCTCAGATAGGCGGTGAGCCCGGCGAGATAGCCGAGCGCGACGAGGCTGAAGACGAAGAGGACGGTTTCGACAAGCGGAGACATTTTTCCCGTGATAGGCGAGCCCCGGTCACGGCGCAATCGGCCACTCTCTGCCCGCTGGCCGGTGCTCTGCTTGTCTTTCAGCCGGCTTTGCGGTCCCTATATGCCAAGCATGGCCTTCCCTTCGGCCGCCATAAGGACCTCCGATGTTGCGACTTGCCCTGGCGTTTCTCTTGCTCGCCATCCCAAGCCTTGCCCACGCAACCGATGCCGGCTGGGCGCTGCTGCGTAGCGGCGGCCATGTGGTGCTGCTGCGCCATGCTTTCGTCACCGGGACGACCGACCCGGCAAGTTTCGACATCGACAGTTGCGCCACACAGCTCAATCTGTCGGCGCGCGGCAAACAGCAGGCGAGCCGTATCGGCGCGCTCTTCGCGGCACGCGCGGCGCCCGTCGATCACGTACTCTCCAGCCGCTATTGCCGCTGCCTCGACACCGCCCGCATCGCCTTCGAGACCGAACCGGAACTCTTTGCGCCGCTCGACCTGCTGAAGACCGATCCGCAAGAGAAGGCTGTTCAGATCGCGGCCGTCATGAAGGCGATCCGCGACTATTCCGGTTCCGACAATCTGGTGATGGTGACGCATGTGGAGAACATCGTGGCCCTCACCGGCGTCGCGCCGCGCGAAGGCGAAGCGGTGGTCGTGGAGCCGCAGGGCGATGGCCTCAAGGTGCTCGGCCGCGTCACTTTCTGACGGCTTGGCATGCCGCGTTCGGATGCTGGCTGTTGCAAAAATACCATCGACGGACATCGACAATTCGCGCCGTCCAGCCCCGGCAAAGCCGCCGACATTGCGTTCCGAAAGCCGGCATCCCATCTGCGCGCGGCGCATTCGGCCTTTTCCTGCCCGGAAAAACCGATTAGACAGCGCCCAAACAAGATGCGGACAGATTCCGCCCGCAACCGAAGGAAGAGCCCTTGTCCACCACTTTCGAGAAAGTCGCCAAGATCATTGCCGACACCAGCGAGATCGACATCGACACCATCACCCCCGAGAGCCACACCATCGACGATCTCGGCATCGACAGCCTCGATTTCCTCGACATCGTGTTTGCCATCGACAAGGAATTCGGCATCAAGGTGCCGCTCGAGAAGTGGACGCAGGAGGTCAATGACGGCAAGGCCTCGACCGACGACTATTTCGTCATGAAGAACCTCTGCGCCAAGATCGACGCGCTGGTCGCGGCGAAGGCAGCCTGACCTTTTAGGGCGTGAGCTTGACGCGCTCTCCCACCTGACCCACAAAGCCGCTCATGAGCAGCCCACACGACGTCGTCATCACCGGCATCGGCCTCGTCTCCTCGCTGGGAGAAGGTCCGGACGCGCATTGGCAGAAACTTAGTCAGCCGGGACTGGAGCCTGTGCTCGACGCCGCGCGCTTCGCCCCCTACACTATCCACCCCCTGCCCGAGATCGACTGGAACCTGCAGATCGCCAAGCGCGGCGACCAGCGCCAGATGGAGACGTGGCAGCGGCTCGGCACCTATGTCGCCGGCCTTGCGCTGGACGACGCCGGCATCAAGGGCAATGACGAACTGTGCGCCACCATGGACATGGTGGTGGCCGCCGGCGGCGGCGAGCGCGACGAGGCGGTCGACGCCGCGATCCTTGCCGCGTCCGAGAGCCGCAACGATCGCGACGTGCTGCTCAACGAGAAGCTGACCACGGAACTGCGGCCGACGCTTTTCCTGGCCCAGCTTTCAAACCTGCTCGCCGGCAACATCTCGATCGTTCACAAGGTCACCGGCTCGTCCCGCACCTTCATGGGCGAGGAAGGCGCGGGCGTCTCCGCCGTCGAGACGGCGGCAGCCCGCATCCGTTCCGGCCAGTCGACCCATGTCCTTGTCGGCGGCGCCTTCCAGACCGAACATTCCGACATGCTGCTGGGCTATGAGCTCGCCGGCTACCTGCATCGCGGCCCTTGGAAGCCGGTCTGGCAGCGCCAGGGTGCGGAAGGCGGCGGCGTCGTGACAGGCTCGGGCGGCGCTTTCCTGGTGCTCGAGCAACGCGAGCACGCGACAAGCCGCGGCCGCAGGATCTATGCCGAGCTCGGGGCGGTCGTTTCCGGCCGCGCCAGGCGCCGGCGCGGCGAACTGAATGCCGAGATCGGCGCGCTGTTGAAGCAGGCGGCACTGCCCAGTGGTGATTTGCTGACCATCTCTGGCGCTTCTGGCGCCCATGCCGCCACAGCCGCCGAGAAAGAAGCGCTGGACGCCCGCCCGGCTTTGGCCGCGCGCGCCTTCTCGACGCTGACTGGCCACATGAAGGAGGCGCAGTTCCCCTTTGCCGTGGCGCTGGCGGCGCTTGCCGTAGATCGCGGGGCAGCCTATCCCGTCTTCGACGCCACGGTGGAGCGCCCATTTGCAGGCGCCCCGACTTCTGTCCTTGCAACTGCGGTCGGCTATCACCAATTCGAGGGCCTTGGGCTGGTTACAGCCGCTTAGAAAGAGACGTAAGCATGGCCAATCTCCGCGACCACATGGGCAGGCCGATCGTCGCCGTGACCGGCATCGGCGTCGTCACCTCGCTCGGCGTCGGCAAAGCCGACAACTGGGCGGCGCTGACCTCTGGCAAATCCGGCATCCATCCGATCACCCGCTTTCCCGTCGACCACCTGAACACCCGCATATCCGGCATGGTCGATTTCCTGCCGTCGAGCACCAGGGGTGCGAGCCCCCTGACCTATGAGCTCGCCGAAACGGCCGCGCAGGAAGCCGTCTTGGAAGCCGGCCTTGATTCCGGCGATTTCGGCGGACCGCTGTTCCTTGCCTCGCCACCGGTCGAACTCGACTGGACCGACCGCTTCTCGCTCTACAATTCCGACAACAAGGACGCCGGCGCCGAAAGACTGCTGAGGGTCGCGCGCGGGCTGAAGGAGCTCGACATCTTCGAGACCACCCAGTTCGGCTCGATCGCCGACCGCTTGGCCGACCACTTCGGCACGCGCGGCCTGCCGATCACACTGTCGACCGCCTGCGCGTCCGGAGCCACCGCCATCCAGCTCGGTGTCGAGGCCATTCGGCGCGGCGAATGCGACAAGGCGCTGTCGATCGGCGCGGACGGTTCCGCCACCGCCGAAGCGCTGATCCGCTTTTCGCTGCTTTCGGCGCTCTCCACCCACAACGACATCCCGGAGAAAGCCTCGAAACCCTTCTCCAAGGACCGCGACGGCTTCGTGCTGGCAGAAGGCTCCGGCGCTCTGGTGCTGGAATCGCTGGAGGCTGCCCTTGCCCGCGGCGCCACCATCCTCGGCATCATGCGCGGCTGCGGCGAGCGCGCCGACGACTTCCACCGTACCCGCTCCAAACCCGATGCGTCGCCGGCGATCGCGGCCGTGCGCGCAGCCCTTGCCGATGCGGGCCTCGGCGAAGACGAGATCGACTACGTCAACGCGCATGGCACCTCGACGCCCGAAAACGACAAGATGGAGCATCTGTCGCTCTCGACCGTGTTCGGCGAGCGCATCGGCTCGATGCCCATCTCGTCCAACAAGTCGATGATCGGCCATACGCTGTCGGCAGCGGGCGCGGTCGAGGCCGCGTTCTCGTTGATGACGATGCGCGAAAGCGTCATTCCGCCGACTATCAACTACGACAATCCCGATCCGGCGATCGTGCTCGATGTCGTGCCGAACAAGAAGCGCAACGCCGAAGTCGGCACCGTGCTGTCGAACTCCTTCGGCTTCGGTGGCCAGAACACCTGCCTTGTCATGGCGCGGGAACCGGTCTAAGCGGACGTTTTTCCGCTTAGACAAATCCGACAGGCCCAATGCGCGCTTTGCAACTTATCGAGGACCGCCGTCTTGAAACGGTGGACCTGCCGCCCCCCCCGCCGCCTTCTCTGGGCGAAGTGACGCTTCGCATCAGGGCCGTGGCGCTCAACCATATCGATGTCTGGGGCTGGCGCGGCATGGCCTTCGCCAAGCGCAAGCTGCCGCTGGTCGTCGGCGCTGAAGCCTCCGGCGAGGTCGAGGCTGTCGGGCCGGGCGTCTCAAATCTCCTGCCGGGACAATTGGTGTCGATCTACGGCGCCCGCACCTGCGGCCTTTGCCGCGCCTGCCGCGAAGGCCGCGACAATCTCTGCGAGCATGTTTCCGGCGTCCACGGCTTCCATCTCGACGGCTTCGCCCAGGAGAAGATCAACCTGCCGGCCCGCCTGCTGGTGCCGGCACCGCCCGGCGTCTCCGAGATCGGCGCCGCGGTCGCGCCCGTCACCTTCGGCACTGTCGAGCACATGCTGTTCGACAATGCGAAGCTCGAACCAGGCGAGACAATCCTCGTCCATGCCGGCGGCTCCGGCATCGGCACCGCAGCGATCCAGCTCGCCAAGCGCATGGGCTGTACGGTGATTACCACCGTCGGCTCAAACGACAAGATCGACAAGGCGAAGGCGCTCGGCGCCGACCACGTCATCAACTACCGCGAGGACCGTTTCGAAGGCGTCGTGCGCAAGCTGACCAGGAAGAAGGGCGTCGACGTCGTCTTCGAACATGTCGGCGCCGACACCTTCGCCGGCTCGATGCTGTGCCTGAAGCGCGGCGGCCGCCTCGTCACCTGCGGCTCGACCTCCGGCGTGTCGACGCAGGTCAATCTGATGCAGCTCTTCCAGCAGCAGCTGAAGCTGCTCGGCTCCTTCGGCTGCCGCATGGAAAACATGGCCGACGCCATGCAGAAGATGGCGGCCGGCCTAGTCGCTCCGGTGATCGACACCGAAGTGGGCTTCGACGACATAGACGCCGCCTTGAAGCGCATGGAAGGCCGTGACGTGTTCGGCAAGATCATCCTGCGCGTTTCCTGAGGCAAATGGTCGGCAACGTGCTCAAGAAAGCGCGCCGGGACTTCATGTTCCGCTATGGCAGGCGGCTGCGCCAGATGGAGCATTGGCTGGTGGCGCGCCTCGCCATGGCGATGATCTCGCTGCTGCGCCTGTTGCCGCCCGACAGCGCTCTCAACTTCGCAGACCGCGTGGCTCGCCGCATCGGCCCGCTGGTCGGGCGCCATAAAGTGGCGCTCAACAATCTGCGCCTTGCCTATCCGCAAAAGAGCGACGCCGAGATCGAGGCCATCGCGTCCGACATGTGGGGCAACATGGCCCGGCTCGCCGCCGAGTATATTTTCCTCGACGCCCTCTTCGACTTCGATCCGAACGCGACCAAACCCGGCCGGATCGAAGTTCGCGGCATCGACCATTTCGTGGAAATCGCGGGCGAGAAGAAGCCGCATATCCTGTTCACCGGCCATCTCGGCAATTTCGAGCTGTTGCCGGTGGCGGCGGCCACCTTCGGCATGAACATCACCGCGCTGTTCCGCCCGCCAAACAATCCTTATTTAGCCGACTACATCCATTCAACGCGCCGCTCTTCCATGGGAGGACTGCTGCCTTCTTCTACCGGCGCATCCTTCGCCCTTGCCGCCATCCTGGAAAAGGGCGGCAACGTTGGCGTGCTCGTCGACCAGAAGTTCACCGGCGGCGTCGAGACGACCTTCTTCGGACGGCCATGCCACAGCAATCCGGTGCTCGGCATGCTCGCCCGCCACTACGACTGCGATGTCTACCCTGCCCGCTGCATCCGGCTGCCGGGCAACCGTTTCCGCCTGGAAATCGAGGACAAGCTCGACCTGCCGCGTACCGAAAGCGGAAGCGTCGACGTGCGCGCCACCACCCAGCTTCTCGCCGACGTGGTCGAGCGCTGGGTGCGCGAGGATCCTGGACAGTGGATGTGGTTCCACAAGCGCTGGGACCTGGGCGGACAGCGCCGCAAGCGCGCGAAGGCAAAAGAAGTCGGCTGATATTGCGACCGCCTTGTCGGTATGCTTGGTCGATCAACGCTGCGATATTACAGCCAAGCTACCCTAGCGCCTAGTTATAGAAAAAGCCGCGAAGAATGCTCTTCGCGGCTTGTTCGATTGCGGTTGAATGGCAGTGGGATCAACCGCCAAACGGTAAGATGAAGTTAGGCCGATAAGTATCCATCGTCGCGCCGTTACGATCCTCGTCAAGCAGCGAATTGGAACCAAAGCTTGCCCGTAGGCCAACCACATACTTATGGACGTTCAACCTCTCGCCGCTTGCTGACAGGTGGTCAAGTTGGTAGCGCCCGAAGACGGAGAAAGGCGTACCTGAAAAGCGGTATGTAGCCTGCAGCGCCGCGGTGACGTTGTTGAGATGATCGCCGCTCACCGAAATCTGCGAGAAACCAAGTTCGCCATCGAAGCGAAGATTGTCTTGGGCGAAGTAGCGGATCACGCCTCGACCGCCCCAGTTGTCCAAGTGCTCGGACGAACCACTGGCGCGGATCTGTCCATAGTAGGCCTGGCCATAGAGTGTCACGTTGCCGAAATAGACTTGGGCTTCCGGACCGACCGCGAAGCTATACAGGTTCGCGCCGCCCAAGTCCCCGCCATAGCCGGTGACGGACGCGAAGCCACCCAACGCATAAGCATTGGGATCGCGCCAATAGCCATGAACGGCGCCGCCGTAGCCAGAAAAGTTGACGCCGTGCGACCAGAGCGAGTCGACGAACGCATCTGCCTGAATGTTCCACCGAGAGTCGACCGGGAAATTGACCCGGCCTGTGCCGCCTGCTCCGGTCAGATCGAGATGATCTCCTCCCGCCGCAAGGCGAATGCCGCCAAGATATGCCTCCACATAACCGGAGATATGTGGCTGAGCCAGTTCCTGATCCAGGACGACCGGCGCGTCAGCGGCAAAAGCAGAAGTCGTGGTTGCCGCGATCGCGGCGCCAAGCAGAAGTCGATACATTGTGGTCCCCAAGCCTTCAGAATTAACGCCCAGACCATAGCATCGCGATGCCATGCAAAACAGCATCCGCGATGCCGACAGCAGGGATAAGCCGTTGTTTTTCAGTGCATGTGCGGCATTGCTGCAACGTTCCCGAGTAAGAAACAGTAAACCGGCCGCAGTTGCTGCAGCCGGCCATATTGGTCCCAGATCAGACCGACTTCAGTTCGTCACGAGGATCCGCGTGTTGCCGAAGCCTGCCTCGCGCACCATCGTATAGAAGGTCGCGGCATTGGCCGTCTGGAGACGCACGCAGCCATGCGAAGCCGGGCGGCCGAGATATTTCACCGCGCCCGTGCCATGGATGGCGTAGCCGCCGTGGAAGAACACCGAATAGGGCATCGGCGAGTTGTCGTATTTGCGCGAATACCACATCCGTGCCGTCCGCTGCGGCCGATAGCTGCCACGCGGCGTGAAATAGCCCTTGCGGGCGGTCGAAACGCTCCAACGGTAGAGCACCTGGCCGTATCTGCTGACGGTCATGGTTTGCGTCGAGACGTCGATATTGGCGACCAGTGCGGCCGCCCGGCTTGCGAGCGACGTGCCGAACAGCGCAGCTGCCAGCACGGCTGCCATGAGAATGGACTTTTTCATGCGATCAAACCCCTTCGATTGCCCCCTGCCATCACGCGGTTTTTTTTCCATCATTTTGCCGGCAGGTGCGTTAAGTACCACACACTCCTTGACGAATCCGCCAATCCAATACGGCGAATTTGAATGATTTTCCCGCCATGGTTGCCGGTCCRACRCGCACCCTCGATGGTTTAGKCCGGCATTGGGCCATGCGCACGTGGCCGGATGGCAACGAGCGACAGGCTGCTTGCAAAAGTGCCGCGTTCCTTTTTCAATCCCGCGCATGAATGAACGACTCCTCGAGGCAGTCGATGACCGGGCCGACGATCTGGTCGCGCTGACCGCCGACCTCATCCGGTTCCCGACCGTCAACCCGCCGGGCGAGGCCTATCGGCCATGCGCCGAATATCTTGGCGCGCGCCTCGAAAGGCTCGGCTTCGAAACCGAATTCATCCGCGCCGAAGGCACGCCCGGCGACACGGACCGTTACCCACGCATCAATGTCGTTGCCCGTTTCGAGGGCCGCTCGCCCGGCCCTTGTGTGCACTTCAACTCGCATATCGACGTGGTCGAGGCCGGCGACGGTTGGACGGTCGATCCCTTCGCCGGCGTGGTGAAGGACGGCCGTGTCTACGGTCGCGGCGCCTGCGACATGAAAGGTGGTCTCGCCGCCTCCGTCATCGCCGCCGAGGCCTTCATGGCGGCCTATCCCGACTTCCCCGGCGCCATCGAGATATCAGGCACGGTCGACGAGGAATCCGGCGGCTTCGGCGGGGTCGCGCATCTGGCAAGGCTCGGCTACTTTTCCAAGCCGAAGGTCGACCACGTCATCATCCCGGAACCGCTGAACAAGGACCGTATCTGCCTTGGCCACCGCGGCGTCTGGTGGGCCGAGATCGAGACCAAGGGCGAGATCGCGCATGGCTCGATGCCCTTCCTGGGCGACAATGCGGTGCGCCATATGGGCGCCGTCCTCCAGGCCTTCGAGGACGAACTGTTCCCGGCGCTCGACCGCAAGGTSACGCGYATGCCCGTGGTGCCCGAGGGYGCCCGGCGCTCGACCATGAACATCAACTCCATCCATGGCGGCCAGACCGAGGATTTCCGGCCCGGCCTGCCCTCGCCCAATGTCCCCGACTGGTGCCGGCTGACCATCGACCGCCGCTTCCTGCTSGAGGAAGACATTGCGGTGGTGAAGGGCGAAGTGACCGGCATCCTCGAGCGGTTGAAGCGCGAGCGAAAGAAGTTCGACTACGAGATTCGCGACCTGATGGAAGTGCTGCCGCTGATGACCGAGCGCGACGCGCCGGTGGTCAAGGCCGTCGCCCAAGGGATCATGGCGATTTTCGACCGCGAGCCGGACTATGTGATTTCGCCCGGCACCTATGACCAGAAGCACATAGCCCGCATCGGCCATATCTACGATTGCATAGCCTACGGCCCGGGCATCCTCGACCTCGCGCACCGGCCGGACGAATGGGTGGGCATCGCCGATATGGTGGAGTCGGCTAAGGTCATGGCGATCGGCCTCAACGTGCTGCTGCGCGGCACAACCGGGTGATCGTGTCGAAGCGCAAAAACATTTCTCTTGGCACTGCACGGCAGGACGAAACGCAATTTACTCCCGCGCGAAATCACGCTTCTATCCGCCGGGCTTGAGCACGTTTAAGCAAAAATGGGAGTTCGGCGATGAAACTGTGGAAGACCATCCTGGCTGCGGCAGTGCTGGCGTTCGCGACCGCGACTTCGGCGCTGGCGGCGCGCACCGACCTCGTCATCGGCATTCCGCTCGAACCCCCGCATCTCGACCCTACGGCCGGCGCGGCCGCTGCCATCAGGGAGGTCACCTACGCCAACGTCTTCGAGGGCCTGACGCGCATCGGCCCGAACAGCGAAGTCCTGCCGGATCTCGCCGAAAGCTGGACCCTTTCGGATGACGGCAAAGTCTATACCTTCAAGCTGCATAGCGGCGTGAAATTCCATGACGGCGCGGATTTCAGCGCCGACGATGTGAAATTCTCGCTCGACCGCGCCCGCGCGGAAAACTCTCTCAACGCGCAAAAGCAGCTCTTCGCGGCCATCGACAAGGTCGAGGTGGTCGACCCGGCAACCGTGAAGATCACGCTCACCCATCCGCAGGGCTCGTTCCTCTACAACATGGGCTGGGGCGATGCGGTGATCGTGTCGCCGAAATCCGCCGGCACCAACAAGGAAAAGCCGATCGGCACCGGCCCCTTCAAGTTCGTGAGTTGGGCCAAGGGTTCATTGATCACGCTGGTGAAGTCGGAACACTATTGGGGCGCCCCGGTGTTCCTCGACAAGGTCGAGTTCCGCGTCGTTCCCGACGCCGCCGCCGCGGTGCCGGCGCTGCTTTCCGGCGATATCCAGGCCTTCCCCTTCTTCGATCCCGACAGCGTCGCCCAGGTCAAGGACGATCCCCGTTTCAAGGTGGTGGTCGGCGCGACCGAAGGCGAGACGATCCTGTCGATCAACAACAAGAAGCCGCCCTTCGACAAGCTGCAGGTGAGGCAGGCGATCTCCTACGCGCTCGACCGCAAGGCGATCATCGACGGCGCCTCGGCCGGCCTCGGCCTGCCGATCGGCTCGCATATGTCGCCGACCAACAAATACTATGTCGACCTCACCGGCCGCTATCCGCACGACGTGGCCAAGGCCAAGCAATTGCTGAAGGAAGCAGGCCTCGATAACGGCTTCAATGCCACGCTGAAACTGCCGCCGCCTTCTTACGCGCGGCTCGGCGGCGAGATCATCGCATCGCAATTGCGTGATGTCGGCATCGACCTGCAGATCATTCCGGTCGAATGGGCGCAGTGGCTGGACCAGGTGTTCACCAAGAAGGACTACGACCTGACCATCGTCTCACACACCGAGCCGAACGACATCGATATCTATTCGCGCAAGGACTACTACTTCAATTACCACAACCCGACCTTCAACAAGGTCATCGCCGATCTGGAACTGACCACGGACGAGGCCAAGCGCAAGGAACTGTATGCCGAGGCGCAGAAGATCCTCGCCGACGATGCCGTGGTCGGCTTCCTCTACGAACTGCCGAAGGTCGGGGTCTGGGACGCCAAGCTGCAAGGCCTGTGGGAAAACGCGCCGATCCCGGCCAACGACCTGACCAAAGTGAAGTGGACGGATTGAGGGCTGCTGATCGAAGGCAAAGTTTGCGTCCCGTCGCACCCCCCTCTGCCCTGCCGGGCATCTCCCCCTCAAGGGGGGAGATTGCGCTCTCATTTACGCCTTCGCCAATCACCAACGCTGGGTCATTGTCGACAACGTGGAAACTGCCAATCTCCCCCCTTGCGGGGGAGATGTCCGGCAGGACAGAGGGGGGTGGGCGGGAACTCGACCTTTATCCCGCTGTCGCTCAGACGACACCCGCAGCCCTCCCATGACCGCCTACCTGCTCAAGCGCCTCGTCATCGCCGCCCTCACCCTGGCGCTGGCCTCGATGGTGGTGTTCGCGGTCATGGAAATCCTCCCCGGCGATCCGGCGCGTCTGATGCTCGGCCTCAATGCCAGCGCCGACCAGGTCGAGTTGTTGCGCGACCAAATGGGCCTGAACGCGCCGATTGTTCTGCGCTACCTGCACTGGGCCGGCGGCCTTCTAAGCTTCGACTTCGGCCGCTCCTACACCTATTCGGTGCCGGTCATCGATCTGGTGCGCGAGCGGATCGTGGTCTCCCTGCCGCTGGCGCTGATCTCACTGGCGCTTTCGACAGTGATAGCCATTCCGGTCGGGCTGTTTTCCGCCAGCCGGCAGGGTCGCGCCGGCGACGCGGTGGCCATGGGCGCGGCTCAGCTCGGCGTCGCCGTGCCGAATTTCTGGTTCGCGCTGATGCTGATCTACGTCTTTGCCGTCTGGCTGCGGCTGGTGCCGGCCGGCGGTTTTCCCGGCTGGGGCGCCGGCGTCTGGCCTGCAGTGAAATCGCTGCTCCTGCCCGCCGTCGCGCTGGCGCTGCCGCAGGCGGCGATCCTGGCGCGCGTCGCCCGCTCGGCGCTGATCGAAGTGCTCAACGAGGATTACATCCGCACCGCACGTGCCAAAGGGCTGCCCTATCGCGCGGTGCTATGGCGCCACGCGCTCCGCAACGCCCTGATCCCGGTTCTGACCATCCTCGGCCTGCAGTTCGCCTTCCTGCTCGCGGGCACCATCATCATCGAAAACGTCTTCTACCTGCCCGGCCTTGGCCGCCTGGTGTTCCAGGCGATCACCCAGCGCGATCTGATCGTCGTCGAAAGCGTGGTCATGCTGCTGGTGGCCGCCGTGATCGTCGTCAACCTCGCCGTCGATCTCTCCTATGCCATCGTCGATCCCAGGTTGCGAGGCCGGCAATGACGATGCGCCTCGACCTGCCCGACGAGACGCTGGCAAGCGTTCTGCGGAAAGCCTTCGGCAACCGCTCGTTCGTGATCGGTTTCGTCATCACCGTTCTGGTGGCAGCGATCGCGCTCGCCTCCTATGTCTGGACCCCATACGACGTCACCAGACTGGTGATCGCCGACAAGACGCAGCCGCCTTCACCGGCGCACTGGTTCGGCACGGATCACTTCGGCCGCGACATCCTGTCGATGATCATGGTCGGCGCCCGCAACTCCATCGCGGTCGCGCTGGTTGCGGTCGGCATCGGCATGGGCGCGGGCGTGCCGCTCGGCGCCTTCGCGGCGGCGCGCGGCGGTATTGCCGACGAAGCGCTGATGCGCGTCAACGACCTCGTCTTCGCCTTCCCGGCCCTGCTCTCAGCAATCATGATCACCGCCATTTTCGGTCCCGGCGCGGTTAACGCCATCGTCGCCATCGGCATTTTCAACATTCCGGTCTTCGCCCGCGTAGCACGGGCCGGCGCGCTGGCGATCTGGCCGCGCGAGTTCATCCTCGCCGCGCGCGCAGCCGGCAAGGGCATGACGCAGATCACCGTCGAGCACATCCTGCCCAACATCGCCACACTCCTGCTCGTCCAGGGCACCATCCAGTTCGCGCTCGGCATCCTTGCCGAGGCCGGGCTTTCCTATGTCGGCCTCGGCGCGCAGCCGCCGATGCCGAGTTGGGGCCGCATGCTGTTCGACGCGCAGACGCGCATGGTGACCGCGCCCTGGATGGCGATCTTTCCAGGCATGGCGATCGTCGTCACCGTGCTCGGGCTGAACCTGCTCGGCGACGGTATCGCCGACATCCTCGATCCGAAATCGCGGCGGCAGCGATGAGCCTGCTCGACATCGAAAACCTGTCGCTGACGATCGGCGAGACGCCGATCCTGAAAGATGTCGAACTCGCCATCGCGCCCGGCGAAGTGGTCGGGCTGGTCGGCGAATCCGGTTCCGGAAAATCGATGACGGCGCTGACCGTCATGCGGCTCCTGCCGCATCTGGCGCGCGCCAGCGGGCGGGTCACCTTCGGCGGCATCGATATCCTTGGCGCGACCGAGGACCAGATGTGCGCACTGCGCGGCGACGACATCGGCATGGTGTTCCAAGAGCCGATGACTGCCCTCAATCCGGTGAAGACGATCGGCGAGCAGGTGGCCGAGGGCATACGCTGGCATACCAAGGCGAGCCGCGCCGAAGCCGAGGGCCGCGCGCGAAAGATCCTCGACCGCGTCGGCCTGCCGGACGCGAAATTCCAGCTGTCGCGCTACCCGCACGAGCTGTCAGGCGGCCAGCGCCAGCGCGTCGTCATCGCGATTGCCTGCGCGCTGAAACCGAAGCTCTTGATCGCCGACGAACCGACAACCGCCCTCGACGTGGTGCTGCAAGCGCAGATCCTCGACCTGCTGCGCGATCTGGTGGCCGAGAACCGCATGGGCCTCTTGCTCATCTCGCACGATCTCGCGGTGGTGACCGAGATGGCCGACCGCCTGACCATCCTGCGCCGCGGCGAGGTGATGGAAGCCGGCGATACGGCTCGCACGCTGTCGGAGCAGTCCCATCCCTATACGCGCGAGCTGGCGCTGGCCTCGATGCATGTACCGGCGCGCCCGAAGACACACCCCACCGGCTCGACCAAGCCGCTGCTCGAAGTCGATGGCATCAGCCGGGATTATCCAGGCCGGCGCAGATTCCCGTTCCGCGCCGCCGAACCGGTCCGCGCCGTCGACAATGTCTCGTTGACGATCGAGCCCGCGCAATCGGTGGCACTCGTGGGACGCTCAGGTTGCGGCAAATCCACCCTCGCCCGCATGATCCTGGCGCTGGACAAGCCGACGGTGGGAGCAATCCGTTTTCGCGGCGAGATCATCACCGGCAGAAGCGAAGCCGCGCTGAAGCCGTCGCGGCGCGACATGCAGGTGGTGTTCCAGGACCCTTACGGCTCCTTCGACCCTCGCCAGAAGGTCGAGAAGCTGGTGGCCGAGCCGCTGCATCTTCTGGAGAAGCCACCCGCCAGGACCGAGCGGCGCGACATGGTCGCGCACGCGCTGCACGAAGTCGGGCTTGGTCCCCGCGACATGGACAAATATCCGCATGAATTCTCGGGCGGCCAGCGCCAGCGCCTGTCGATCGCCCGCGCCATCATCACCCGGCCGAAGCTGGTGGTGGCCGACGAGCCGGTCTCGGCGCTGGATGTTTCGATCCGCGCCCAGATCCTCGACCTTTTTGCCGAACTCAACCAGAAGCTCGGCATCGCCTATCTCTTCATCACGCACGACCTGACCGTCGCACGCGCGATGTCGGACGAAGTGCTGGTCATGCATGAAGGCAGGATCGTCGAGCGCGGCAGGACCGGCGACGTGCTCGACCACCCAAGCTCGGAGGCGGCCCAGGCGCTGGTCGCCGCGGCGCCGGACCTTCACCGCGCAATCGCGCGGCGCCTGCAGGAACAGGGGTGAGCAGCCGGTTCGCGCAGCGAATTCATCGTGCCAGTGGCACGATGAAAGGCCAGCGAACGCCGGGACGCTGCGGAGCAGCGGGGACCCGCCCGGGCAGTCGCCATCAGCTCTCCGGCTTGACCAGATCGACCGGGCTGATGTCGAGCAGATCGAGCGTGCGGCGCAGCAGCTTCACCTCACTCTCGGCAAGTTTTGAGTCGGCCTTGGCGATTTCCGCCATGTGCCGCGCAAGCAACTTGCGCCGCTCGACATCGAGATCGCGAAACAGGGCGATCGCCTGCGAGCCATTGGTCTCGTAGCCATAGTCGTTGAGATATTCGATGACGTTGTCGATGCTGGTCTCGGGGATGCCGAACGCCTCCTTGCAGATGCGCCGGAAGGCGGCCATCTCGCTCTCGGAGACCGAGCCGTCGGCCAGGATCATCCGGAACAGCATGAGAAGCTCCGCCGACAGCACCGGATCGTCCGCCACCTTGCGCACGCCCGGATCGCCATCGAAGATCGAACGTATCTGATCGAACAGCGCCATGGCCCTCAGCCTCCCCTTCGCGATTCCGTTGGAATTGTTAGCGTGGAATCGATCTTGCGCAAACCGAATGAGCATGATGGAAGCTGCGGCTCCCCCTTTGCGTGACTTGCGGCCCATGATCGATCTTACCCTGCAAACAATCGTGATACTCGCTGCCGCGGCTTTCGCTGCCGGCTTTGTCGATTCGATTGCCGGCGGCGGCGGCTTGATCACCATTCCCGCGCTGCTTCTGGCGGGCTTTCCGCCTGTCGCGGCGCTGGGCACCAACAAGCTGCAGGGCATGTTCGGCTCCGGCTCCGCGACGATCCACTATGCTGCCAACGGCCATGTCGATCTGCGCCGCCAGTTCCCCTCAGCAGTGCTGGCGCTCATCGGCGGCGCAATCGGTGCCCTGCTGGCGACCGTCGTTCCCGGAGACTTCCTGCGCGCCCTCCTGCCGGTTCTCCTGATCGCCATCGCGCTCTACTTCGCCTTCAAGCCCAACATGAACGATATCGACCGCGCCGAGCGGCTTTCGCCCTTCCTGTTCGGCCTGACTATTCCGCCGCTGATCGGCTTCTACGACGGCCTGTTCGGCCCCGGCGCCGGCTCCTTCTACATGCTGGCCTTCGTCAGTCTCGCCGGCTACGGCGTGCTCAAGGCGACGGCGCACACCAAGCTGCTCAATTTCGCTTCCAACATCGGCGGGTTCGTCATCTTCGCCGCAGTCGGTGTCATCGACTGGAAGGTCGGCCTGATGATGGGCGTTGCCCAGTTCCTCGGCGCTCGACTTGGCGCCGGCCTGGCGATCAGGATCGGCGCGAAACTGATCAAGCCGTTGCTGGTCGTCGTCTGCCTGGCGCTGGCCGTGAAGCTGCTCGCCGACCCGGCCAATCCGCTGCGTCAGATGCTTGGCGTATGACGATGCGCCGGCCCCATGTTTTTTCGCTGGCGTCAAATTTCTTCAAGACGCCGGAACCGCTTCCGCCGACACTGGGTTCATCGATTGGAAAAGGAGATGATCATGCCCACGGCAACGGAAGCACCTCGCATTTACCCCGCCCTTCGCTATAGAAACGCGGCTAATATGATCGACTGGCTCTGCGGCGCCTTCGGCTTCGAAGTCAGGGCACGATACGGCGAAGGCGACATCATCCATCATGCCGAGCTCACCTTCGGCTCATCGATGATCATGCTGGGCACGGCGCGCGACGACGATTACGGCAAGATGGTCGGCGAGCCGGGCGGTGGTGGCGGCAAGTCGATCTACATCGCCGTCGACGATGCCGATGCCGCCTACGCCAAGGCCAAGAAGGCGGGCGCCAGGATAATCCAGGAACTGGTCGACCGCGACTACGGCAGCCGCGAATTCATCTGCCTCGACCCGGAAGGCAATGTCTGGTCCTTCGGCACTTACTGGCCGAAGGCCGGCGAGAAGGGCTGAGCCTCTGTCATCGCCAGCGTTCGAGGTTGGCGAAGGCATCCGAACTTCGTCATCCACGGGCGAGATGTGTATAAGAGACAGGTCATCGCCAGCGTTCGAGGTTGGCGAAGGCATCCGAACTTCGTCATCCACGGGCGAAGCAGGAGCGAAGCTCCGTGGCGAAGACCCTAGGATCCATTCCGTGACGTCTATCAAAGTGCGTAGCGGAGCAGAATTCTGGACCCTTGCGACGCCCCGAAGTCCCGGCATGGATCCTCGGGTCTGCGCCGCGTCGCTTCGCTCCTTGCTTCGCCCGTGGATGACGACAGGACAGATGTTTCGGCCAATCGCCAAAGCGGTGGTTCCATCAGCGCAGCAAAGGCGACGTGTCAGAATCTTTGCACCAAGCAATTAGCGCGCCAGCCCGAAAATCGCGTCGCAGTCGAGATGGGCTTCCAGCTCGGCCGCGATGTCATCCAGCGCCTTCTCGACCTCGGCACGGTAGTCGACGCCGCCACCTCTCACGCCCAGGCTTTCCAGATACGCGGCACGAAAAGCATCGGCCGTAAACAGTCCGTGCAGATAGGTGCCGACGACCTTGCCGTCGGCGGAGACCGCGCCATCCTCGACGCCGTTGATGATCGCCGACGGCCGCGCCGTGTCCGGGCCGGTGGTGCGGCCGAGGTGGATCTCGTAGCCTTCCAGCGGCAGGCCGAACAGCACCGAACGGGCGCTCGAATTGCGCACCGTCTTTTCCGGCTCCATCACCGTCTCGATGTCGAGCAGGCCTAGGCCTTCCGCCTCGGTGACGCTGCCTTCGATGCCATCGGGATCGCGCACGATGCGGCCAAGCATCTGATAGCCGCCGCAGATGCCGACGACATGGCCGCCCCGCTTGCGGTGGGCGAGAAGGTCACGATCCCAGCCATTCTCGCGGAATTTCAGGAGATCGCCGATGGTCGACTTCGAGCCGGGGATGACAACCAGCCCCGCATCTTCCGGTAGCGGCTTTCCAGGCGGCACGAACACGACCTCGACCCGTGGCTCCGCCTTGAGCGGGTCGAGATCGTCGAAATTGGCAATGCGCGCCAGCATCGGCACCGCCACTTTCAAGGCGCGCTTTTCGCCCGAGGCMAGRCGCTCGAGCACGACCGAATCCTCCGAAGGCAGCCGCGCWGCRGCCTTCARCCAGGGCACSACGCCRAAGCARSGCCAGCCTGTGAACCTGCGGATCGCTTCGATGCCGTCGTCGAACAGCGAGACRTCGCCGCGRAACTTGTTGATGAYGTAGCCGGCGACCATGCGCCGGTCTTCTTCCGGCAGGATCAGRTRCGTRCCGGCGACGGATGCGATGACGCCGCCGCGGTCGATGTCGCCGACCAGGACCACCGGCACATTGGCGCGTGTCGCRAAGCCCATATTGGCGATGTCGCGGCTCCTGAGATTGATCTCGGCGGGCGAGCCGGCGCCTTCGACRATCACAAGATCGGCGCCTTCGCCGACCTTCGCCCAGGAATCGAGCACCGCRTCCATCAGCCCGGCTTTCATCGCCTGGTAGTCGCGCGCCCGYGCCTCRCCGAACACCTTGCCCTGCACCACCACCTGCGAGCCGATATCGCTCTGCGGCTTGAGCAGCACCGGGTTCATATGCACGGTCGSCCKCACSCCGCAGGCCAGCGCCTGCAGCCATTGCCCMCGGCCGATCTCGCCGCCRCCGGMCYYATYGTCGCCGGGMATGTCGGCGACGGCGGCATTGTTCGACATGTTCTGCGGCTTGAACGGCCTGACGTTSAGCCCACGCTTTCTCGCCGCCCGGCACAGCCCGGCCACCAGCACGGTCTTGCCGACATCCGAGCCGGTGCCCTGCAGCATGATCGCCCTGGCCATCAGCCTCGCTCCCCGGCGCCGCCGATGGTCGATTTCTGCGCCAGCGGACCGCCGCGCCAGACATAGAGGGCCATCAACGGCTCCTTGCCGGTGCGCATGGCGTGGTTGACGTTAGACGCATGGTGGATCACCTCGCCGGCCTCGCGAACACGAAAGCCGCCCTCGCCCATGCGCCACTCAGTGCCGCCGGTCAGCGGAATGTAGATTTCCTCGGCGATGTGATGGTGGTCGGGATAGACAATGTCGGGTCCCAAGATCAGCAGGCCGGCCGCAACCTCGTCATTGACGAAATGCCCGCGCGTGCCGAACACCTCCAGCCAGCCGTAATTGTCGATGAACGCCTGGCCGAAATCGGCAGCGGTGTAGGTCTGACCCCAGTGCAGTTCGTCCCGATGATCGGCGACGAACTGCGCCAGTGGTCTTGTGCCCTGCGAACCAAGTGCGGCGATACGGTCGAGATGGCGCAGGCAAGCAAGCGGACGCGGCTCGAGCGGACGGGCGGGCATATGCCAATCGATACCAGCGACGGCATCCTTGACCAGGGCGTCGTCCACGCCGGCGAGACAGCGGTGGAAACGATCCAGCAACTCCTCGAAAATTGTCGGCACGCAACGCTCCGTTGGTCATTCCATGCACAGCCGGTTCGCAAGCAGCCGGGTTGCGCGGCGGCATCATTGGTCTAGATTGAACGGCGCGCAAAGCCAAAAACGACAGGCCAGAAGGCCTGGAACGACAGGGAGCACGCCATGGACGCGGCAGTCGATGCGGGCRCTGGCCAATTCGAACTCACCGARGARCARCGCGCCATCCAGGAGATGGCTCAGGCYTTCGCCGCCGACCGCGTCGCGCCKAACGCGCTMGACTGGGACAAGGCRAARCAYTTCCCCGCCGACGTGATYCGYGARACCGGGCCGCTCGGCCTTGGCGGCATCTATGTCSGCGACGATGTGGGCGGCTCCGCGCTCGGCCGGCTCGACGCGGTGCTGATCTTCGAGGCGCTGGCRCATGCCGATCCSGCCTTCTCCTCCTTCATCTCCATCCACAATATGGCGGCMTCGATGATCGACCGCTTCGGCAGCGACGAGCAGCGCCACCGTTTCCTGCCGAAACTGACCTCGATGGAATGGCTGGCGAGCTATTGCCTGACCGAGCCCGGCTCCGGCTCGGATGCGGCCGCTCTCAAGACACGCGCGGTGAAGAGCGGCGGCGACTACGTGCTCAATGGCGCCAAGCAGTTCATCTCCGGCGCAGGCGACAGCGACCTTTACGTCGTCATGGCGCGCACCGGCGGCGACGGCCCGAAAGGCATTTCGACCTTCGTCGTGCCCAAGGACGCGCCCGGCCTCTCCTTCGGCGCCAACGAGCACAAGATGGGCTGGCACATGCAGTCGACCCGCCAGGTCATCTTCGAGGATTGCAAGGTGCCGGCCGCAAATCTGCTCGCTACGGAAGGCGCCGGCTTCGGCATCGCCATGGCCGGGCTCGACGGTGGGCGGCTGAACATTGCCGCCTGCTCGCTCGGTGGCGCGCAGGCGGCGCTGGACAAAGCGCTGGCCTATACGGGCGAGCGCAAGGCTTTCGGATCGAAGATCAACCAGTTCCAGGCGCTGCAGTTCCGGCTGGCGGATATGGAAACGGAGCTGCAGGCCGCTCGCATCTTCCTCTATGCCGCAGCTTCGAAGCTCGACCGAAAGGCGCCCGACGCCGGCAAATGGTCGGCGATGGCCAAGCGCTTCGTCACCGATACCGGCTTCAACATCGCCAACGAAGCGCTGCAACTGCACGGCGGCTATGGCTATCTGCACGACTACGGCATCGAGAAACTGGTGCGCGACCTGCGCGTCCACCAGATCCTCGAAGGCACCAACGAGATTATGCGCGTGATCATCGCGCGGGCATTGATCGGGCGCTGAAGACCGACTTTTGGGAGAAAACAATGAGCACCATCGCCTTTATCGGCTTGGGCAACATGGGTAATCCGATGGCCGCCAACCTCGTCAAGGCGGGGCATTCGGTTCTGGGCTTCGACCTTCTGCCGGATAACCTCACGGTCGCGAAAGAACACGGCGTGACCGTTATGGCCAACGCCATCGCCGCAGTGAAGGACGCCGATGTCGTCATCACCATGCTGCCCGCCGGCAAGCACGTGCTTTCGGTCTACGAAGACATTGCGCCGAAAGCGAAGAAAGGTGCGCTGTTCATCGATTCTTCCACCATCGACGTTGAATCGGCGCGCAAGGCGCATGCGATCGCCGCGAAATATGGCCTGCCGTCGATCGACGCCCCCGTCTCCGGCGGTACGGGCGGCGCCACGGCCGGCACACTCACCTTCATGGCTGGCGGCTCGGATGAGGCCTTCGCCGCCGCCGAGCCGATCCTGAAGCCGATGGCGGGCCGCATCGTCCATTGCGGCGGCGACGGCGCGGGCCAGGCGGCAAAAATCTGCAACAATATGATCCTCGGCATTTCGATGATCGGCGTAGCCGAGGCCTTCGTGCTTGCCGAGAAGCTCGGCCTGTCGCACAAGGCGCTGTTCGATGTCGCCTCCACCTCCTCCGGCCAGTGCTGGTCGCTGACTTCCTATTGCCCTGTGCCCGGCCCCGTACCTGCATCGCCCGCCAATCGCGACTACAAGCCGGGCTTTGCTGCTGCCCTCATGCTGAAGGATCTGAAACTGTCGCAGGAAGCAGCACAAAGCGCCGGTGCGGTAACGCCCCTGGGAGCCGAGGCGACGCAGCTCTATGCGCTGTTCAACGCGCAAGGGAACGCCGGCGTCGATTTTTCCGGCATTATTAATTTCCTGCGCGGCGATCAGACCTGAGCTTCTGTGTAAAAAAGCCTATTGGCGCATTTTTTTGGGCGGAAGCCGGCAAATTTAGATTTGCTTAAGGTCTCGATAACTCACCGGTAACGATGTCCATTTAAAACGGACTGCGAGGCGGACATCGCAACCGCCCGGCGCTCCGGATCAGGTCTCGCGTACCGGAGCCCGTAAGTTTCGCAAGTCTTCCGTCGCGAAACGCCATGCGTATCTGGCAAAGCCGCGTTCCCGTTGGGGCGCGGTTTTTGCGTTACGCAACCCATCTATATCCCGATCGCCGCATTCGGGATTGACACGTGATCTTCATTTTTCAGCACGATGGGCGCATCGACGCCGTCAATCCTGACCACCAGCAAGCGCATGTTCCAGGCGCCTGCGTTACGGACGAGATGCGAGAACGCCGTTCCGTTGCCCTTGCCGCCATGGATTGGAATGCTGAATTGCGCATCACCAGAACCGTTCGCATTGACGTTGAGGTGGCCGCCGACCCAGAAGTTCTCGGCCATGTCGTCGCCGATGGCAGCTTTCACGCGATCATCGGCGCGAATGGCGTCCATCGTCATACGGTAGGCGTCGCTGCTTTTCAGGATAAAGGGAACGCTACCGACCGTCGCCGCGCAGCCGCCGATCCCGACCACCCAGATCAAGACCCCGGCAATCGCCCAATTGCGCTGCGTCCTGCGGAAATGCTCTGCGTCGCGCCACGCGCGGTTTTGCCATGCCCAGCGGCTGCCGCGGGCGCCCAGCACGAAGATCATGACCAGGTTGACCAACGGGATCAGCGCCAGCAGCGCGATGAAGGTGCTGTTGCCGATACCCCAGATCCAGCTGAGGAAAAACGCGCCCCAGTTCCAGCGGTCGAGCTCCGGCGGGATCTCGGTGGGCTGGTTGAGCGGTTGCATGGTCATGTTTCCCTCCCCGGGCGCGAATGCCTGGCGGATTTAGATCATGACCGAGGGACAATGGAAACAGCCGGGCGCCGCGACCGGCGCCCGGCTGCGTCGCTCAGCGTTTCCGCAAGTCGGCCGCCGCCAGGTCGAGCGCCTTGACGATGCGGTCGCAAGCCATGTCGATCGTCTCGCGCGTCCAGATCAGGGGCGGCGAAAGGATCATCGTGTCGCCGGTTGCGCGCAGCATCATGCCGTGGGCGATCGCATGGTCGCGCACGACAACCGCCGCGCTGCCCGACGGCAGGTAACGTTCCTTGGTCGCCTTGTCCTTGACGATCTCGATCGCGCCCATCAGGCCGATCGAACGCACCTCGCCGACCAGGCTGTGGCCCGCGATGCGCTCCTGCAGTGCATGCGCGAAATAAGGGCCGGTGTCGTTTTTCACCCGGTCGACAAGCCCTTCCCGCTCGATGATTTCGAGGTTCTTCAGCGCCACCGCGCAAGCCACCGGATGACCCGAATAGGTGTAGCCGTGGTAGAACTCTCCGCCCTTCTCGACCAGCGTCTTGCTGACGCGGTCGCCGACCAGCAGCGCCGATAGCGGCTGGTAACCAGAGGTCAGCGCCTTGGCGGTGGTGATGGTGTCGGGCTCAATGCCGAAGGTCTGCGCCGCGAACCACTCGCCGGTGCGGCCATAACCGGTGATGACCTCGTCCAGCATCAGGAGCACGTCGTATTTGCGGCAGATGCGCTGCACTTCCGGCCAGTAGCTCATTGGCGGGATCTTCACCCCGCCCGCGCCCATCACCGGCTCGCCGATGAAGGCCGCGACGTTTTCGGCGCCAGCTTCGAGGATCGCGTCCTCCACCGCCTTCGCCGCGCGGAGGCCGAAATCATGGTCGCTTTCGCCGGGCAGCGCGAGCTCGTAGGCGTAAGGCATCATAACATGGACGATGTTCGGCACGGCGCCGCCGAGTTGCTTGTGCATCGGCTCCATGCCGCCAAGCGAGGTGCCGGCGATCGTCGAGCCGTGATAGGCCATCTTGCGCGAAATGACGCGGTTCTTCTCTGGCTTGCCTTCCAGCGCCCAGTAGTGGCGGACGAGCCGCAGCGCCGTGTCGTTGGCTTCCGAACCGGACGAACCGTAGAACACCTGGCTGACATGCTTGGGCGCCAGTTCCGCCAGCTTCTTCGACAGCAGCACAGGCGTCGGCGTCGAGCATTTGAAGAAGGAGTTGTAATAAGGCAGTTCCTTCATCTGCGCATAGGCGGCTTCGGCCAGCTCATTGCGGCCGTAGCCGACATTGACACACCAGAGGCCGGCCATGCCGTCGAGGATTTCCGTTCCTTCGGAATCGTAGATGAACGGGCCTTCGGCGCGGGTGATGATGCGCGAACCGATCTCGCGCAGTTCCTTGTGATCGGTGAAGGGGTGGAGGTGATGCGCGGCATCGATCTGCTGAAGCTGCTTCAGCGAATAATTCTGATAGGTCATGGATTTGATCTTTCCTCTTGAATCAATCCGGCAGAGGGCCGGGGTGGATCCGTCAGAGGAAACGAGGCGGCGAATAGCCGATGCGGGCGCACAGCCGCAAAAGCTCGGCGCGCAGCGTGCGCGGTGACGGCGTCACCGCGACCCCGAAGGCGCCTGATGTGCTGAAGCGGATCATGGCGACAGCTTATGCCGCCTGGGGCCCAGAATTCAAGCCGTGCCGCATCTTTCAGTCGAGCGCCGGATTATCCGAAAAACCGGTTTCCACTTTACGGTCGGATGCTCAGCGCACGTTGCAGAAAGACATAGCGCATCGCCGTCTGCGCCGCCTGCGGTCGGCGGTCGCCGCGCCCGCCATGGCCGCCTTCGGTTTCCTCGAAGAACAGTGTCTTGCCATGACCGGCTTCCTGCAGCCGCGCCGCCATCTTGCGCGCATGGCCGGGATGGACACGGTCATCGGCGGTCGAGGTCACCAGCAGCACCGGCGGATAGGCGGCAYCGGCCGCGACATGCTGATAGGGCGAATAGGCGCCRAGCCATGCYGCSTCTTCMGGCTTCGACGGATCGCCATACTCGGCGATCCACGAAGCACCAGGCGGCAGTTCGGTGTAGCGCAGCATGTCGAGAAGCGGCACGTCGATGATGACGGCGCCGAACAACTCCGGATGCTGGGTGAGCGAAACACCGGTGAGCAAGCCGCCATTGGAGCCGCCCTGAATGCCGAGTTGCGCCGCCGTTGTGATGCCGCGCCTGACCACGTCCTCGGCCACCGCCGCGAAATCGTCGAAGGCCCGCTGGCGGTTGCCTTTCAGCGCCGCCTGATGCCATGCCGGACCGAATTCGCCGCCGCCGCGGATATTGGCCTGCACATAGGCATTGCCTTTGTCCAGCCACAGCTTGCCGCGGATACCGGCGTAACCCGGCAAAAGCGGCACTTCGAAGCCGCCATAGCCATAGAGCAGCGCCGGCACCGGCCCCTTCTGGTCGCGACGCCGTACGACGAAATACGGGATCATCGCGCCGTCCTTCGAGCGCGCCTCGAACTGCTCCGAGACGTAAGGCGCGGCATCGAAGCGCGCCGGCTGCGACTTCACGGTTGCCAGCGTCTCGCCATTGTCGTCCGACCAGATGATCGAGCTCGGCGTCAGGAAATCGGTGAAGGAGAAGGAGACGCTGGAGCCGAAATGCTCGACATGACTGATGCCGACATTGCCGTTGTCCGGCAGCGCGACGGGTTTCAACGGCCAGCCGTTGTCGGTACGGTCGCCAACCACCACCTTGCCGCGGACATTGTCCATCAGGTTGATGAACAGCCTGTCCTGCGTTCTGGCGAGCCCGGCGATCGAAACCCGATGCGCCGGCTCCAAGAGGGTTTCGAAGGGTCCGAACACGCCGGTTTCGATCCACCGGTCGAAGTCCACGGAGTAGAGCCCGTCGGGCAGGCAGCGCGTGCCATCGGGCGCCGTCCACGGTGTGCGCACGCCGAAGATGAGCTGTCCCTTGAAGATTGCCGTATCGGTGGCGTCGTCGGGTAGCGGTACGCGCCGGATCTCGCCCGCGGGCAGCCGCAGGAAACTGTGCGAGGTGAAGAAGTCGAGCGTCCTGCCGAGCAGCACGTGTTTCTTGTCGCCGTCGAATTCCACGCCGCCACCGACCGCGAGGTGATGCTTCTCGCCTTCGAAGATCGGCGTCGCGTCCTCCAGCCTCGTGCCGCGTTGCCACAGCTTGATCACGCGCGGATAGCCGGACTGGGTCTTGTCATCCTCCTCGAAAGCCGCCGAGACGACCACCGTATCCTTGTCCAGCCAGGAAAAGCCGGACTTCGAGGCCGGCGCGCGAAAGCCGTCCTCGATGAAGGATTTCGTCGCGATATCGAACTCGCGCATCTCGCTGGCGTCGCCGCCGTCCGGCGACATGGAAAGCAGGCAGCGGTCGAAATCCGGGTACAGCCTGCTAGCCCCGCCGAACACCCACTTCACGCCCTCCTTGGCAGAGAGCTGATCGAAATCGATGATCGTCTCCCAGTCAGGCTTGTCGGTCTTGTAGGAGGGGACGGTCGTGCGCCGCCACAGGCCCAGCGCGTTGGTCTTGTCCTGCCAGAAATTGTAGACATAGCCGGCGAGCGCCGCCCCGACCGGGATGTTGTCCTCGGCCGTCATCAGGTCGAGGGCGGTCTCGAAATCCGCCTGGTAGGAAGGGTCGCCCCGCAATTCCGCGACTGTCAACGCATTCTGGCGATGAACCCAGTCGAGCGCTTCCTTGCTGTTGCGGTCCTCCAGCCAGAGATACGGGTCTTCTGCCGCCAATTCGGGTCGGGTTTTGATCATCGGGCTGGTCATGCGGGACTCCGGAGCGGCATCTGGTGGCTTGCCCTACATCGCGTTCGCAGCGTGAACATTCAAGAGCAATACCGCCTAAACTCGGTTCAACCCGGCACGGCTAAACGATCCGCCTTCGAACGATAGCCGGCGGCGCATCTTGTCGCCGGCGACGGCCATGCGGAAGCTCCGGCGGAGGCAATTCTGCGATCCGGGCTACTGCCCTTCCGTCATGTCGCTTCCCTCGCCCTAGTGGTCGCCGCCTCCTTACCGGCTGCATTGCCGCCGGTCCATTATGCCGGCCGATTTTGCATTCTGCGAGGCTTCCCATGACCGCCGCCCTTCATCCCGCCGAACCGGCATTGGCAACCGATCGCTCCCGCCGCGGCGGCCGCGCGGGCAAGCGCGCCGGCGCGGGCGCGGCCTTCGAGCAGCCGGCCTTCCGGCAGCTGAAGAACCCCCTGACCCCAACCAAACTGGTGTCGGACGACGAGCTGGAATCCATCCACCTCGCCTCCTTGCGCGTCTTGAAGGAGATCGGCGTCGACGTCCTGCATGACGAGGCCCGCCGGATCATGAAGGAACATGGCGCGGACGTGCGCGATGGCAGCGAGCGGGTGCGCTTCGACAGCGACATGATCCTCGAGCTCATCTCGCATTGCCCTTCGGAATTCACGCTGCATGCGCGCAAYCCGGCSCAYAATSTGCGYTTCGGCGGCAACAACCTGATCATCTCGATGATGGCGTCGGCRCCCAACTGCTCCGACCTCGATCGCGGCCGCCGTCCCGGCAACCAGGCGGACTACCGCAATTTCCTGCGCCTGGCGCAGATGCACAACATCCTGAACTGCACCGGCGGCTATCCGGTCGAGCCGATCGACATCCATCCGTCGATCCGCCACCTGGAATGCGTCCGCGACCTCGCCATGCTGACCGACAAGGTGTTCCACATCTATTCGCTCGGCAAGGAGCGCAACGTCGACGGCATCGAGATCACCCGCATCGCGCGCGGCATCAGCCGCGAGCAGCTGATGGCCGAGCCGTCGGTCTTCACCATCATCAACACCAATTCGCCGCTCAAGCTCGACGTGCCGATGATGGAAGGCATCATCCAGATGTCGAGCATGGGCCAGGTGGTGATCGTCACCCCGTTCACGCTCTCGGGCGCCATGGCGCCCGTCACCGTCGCCGGCGCGCTCGTGCAGCAGAACGCCGAGGCGCTGTCGGGCATCGCCTTCGCGCAGATGGTGAAGAAGGGGGCGCCGGTCGGTTATGGTGGCTTCACCTCCAATGTCGACATGAAATCAGGCGCGCCGGCCTTCGGCACGCCGGAATACATGAAGGCGCAGCTTGTCGGCGGCCAGCTCGCCCGCCGCTACAAGATCCCTTACCGCACCTCCAATACCTGCGCCGCCAACACGGTCGACGCTCAAGCCGCCTATGAAAGCGTGTTCTCGCTCTGGGGCGCCGTCCAGGGCGGCGGCAACCTGATGATGCACGCGGCCGGCTGGCTCGAAGGCGGCCTGCGCTGCTCCTACGAAAAGACGATCCTCGACATTGACCTTTTGCAGATGGTGGCAGAGTTCCTCACCCCGCTCGATCTGTCCGAGGACGCGCTTGGCTTCGACGCCATCCAGTCGGTCGGCCCGGGCGGCCATTTCTTCGGCACCCAGCACACGCAGGAGCGCTACAAGACCGCCTTCTATTCGCCGATCGTTTCCGACTGGCGCAATTTCGAGACCTGGATCGAGGCAGGCTCGCCGACGGCGATGGAACGCACCAACAAGGTCTGGAAGGAACGCCTTGCGTCCTACGAGGAGCCCTATATGGACCCGGCGATCCGCGAGGAACTCAACGCCTTCGTGGAAAAGCGCACCGCCGAAGGCGGCGCTCCGACCGACTTTTAATTGTCAATCCCGACCCGATGAGCAGTCGACCCCCACTCCGTCGAGCTTCGCTCGACACCTCTCCCCCGATCGACGGGGTAGAGGAAGGGCGCGAGACGATTCCAGCTGGCGCCCTTCCTCTCCCTCCGGAGGGGGGAGAGGTGGCGCCGCGAAGCGGCGACGGAGTGGGGGAAGGCGCTSGTCAAACSCGCAGTCGCCGCAAACTRGGYACGACCSAGCGRGCRCGWRRYCTCMGGCARRCMGGCAAYCARGCRGARGCATTGCTTTGGCTTGAACTGAAGGCGCGCAAGCTCGGCGGCTATCGATTTACGCGCCAGTTTTCGATCGGCCCGTTCTTTGCTGACTTCGCATGCCGGGAAAATTGGCTCGTCGTGGAGGTCGATGGATCCCAACACGCCGACAGCCCGTACGACCGCCGCCGTGACGACTTCATACAAGCTCAAGGCTATTCGATCCTGCGGGTCTGGAACCATGACGTCCTGAAACATCGTACTTCCGTCTGTGAAACCATCCTTGCCGCGCTTGATGGCAGGTTGACCGAAAACATCGCCGTCTCCGATCTCCGCTTTGTTTTCACGCCCCGTTCACCCGATTCAGTCTTTTCAAAAACGGACCTATCTTCATGAAATCTCACGTAAAAGCGGTTGTCATCGGCGGCGGCGTCGTCGGCTGCTCGGTGCTCTACCACCTCGCCAAGGCCGGCTGGACCGACATCATGCTGATCGAACGTTCGGAGCTGACCTCCGGCTCGTCGTGGCATGCGGCGGGCGGCTTCCATACGCTGAACGGCGACCCGAACGTCGCCAAGCTGCAGGCATATACCGTGCAGCTCTACAAGGAGATCGAGGAGATCTCCGGCCAGTCCTGCTCGCTGCATCTCACCGGCGGCGTGATGATGGCCGACACGCCAGAGCGCATGGACTTCCTGCGCCTTGCGCACGCCAAGGGCCGCTATCTCGGCATGGACACCGAACTGATCACGCCTTCGGAAGCGAAGGCGATGTTCCCGCTGATGGATGAGAAGAATTTCGTCGGCGCCATGTGGGATCCGGTCGAGGGCCATCTCGACCCGTCCGGCACCACCATCGCCTACTCCAAGGCGGCGAAGAAACTCGGCGCCGAGATCGTGCTGCGCAACCGCGTCGTCGACCTGACGCAGCAGCCGGACGGCACCTGGAACGTCGTCACCGAGCAGGGCACGGTCCATGCCGAGCACGTCGTCAACTGCGGCGGCCTGTGGGCGCGCGAGATCGGCCGCATGGTTGGCGTCGAGTTGCCGGTGCTGGCGATGGAGCACATGTACCTGCTCACCGAGCCGATGCCGGAAGTCGAGGAATTCAACAAGTCGACCGGCCGCGAGATGATCGGCGTGCTCGACTTCAAGGGCGAGATCTATACCCGCCAGGAGCGCAACGGCATCCTGCTCGGCACCTATGAGAAGGCCTGCAAGCCGTGGTCGCCGGTCAACACGCCGTGGGACTTCGGCCATGAATTGCTGCAGCCCGACATCGACCGCATCGCGCCGTCGCTGGAGATCGGCTTCAAGCATTTCCCGGGCATCGAAAAGGCCGGCATCAAGCAGATCATCAACGGCCCCTTCACCTTCGCGCTCGACGGCAACCCGCTGGTCGGCCCGGTGCAGGGCCTGACCAACTTCTGGTGCGCCTGCGCCGTCATGGCCGGCTTCAGCCAGGGCGGCGGCGTCGGCCTGGCACTCTCCAACTGGATGGTGCATGGCGATCCGGGCTTCGACGTCTGGGGCATGGACGTCGCCCGCTTCGGCGAATGGGCAACGCTGCGCTACACCAACGCCAAGGTGCGTGAAAACTATTCGCGGCGCTTCTCGATCCGCTTCCCGAACGAGGAACTGCCGGCCGCCCGTCCGGCGCAGACCACGCCGCTCTATGACACCATGCTCGCCAACAACGCCGTCATGGGCGACTCGTGGGGTCTGGAAACCCCGCTCTGGTTCGCGCCGAAGGGCAGCGAGCCGAAGGACATCGTCTCCTTCCACCGCTCTAACGACTTCGGCCCGATCGGCGAGGAAGTTCGCGCCACGCGCGAGAAGGTCGGCGTCACCGAGATCGCCAACTTCGCCAAATACGAGGTTTCCGGACCGGGCGCGGAGGATTTCCTCAACCGGCTGATGACCAACCGCATGCCCAAGACCGGCCGCATCGTGCTGACCCCGATGGTCAACGAGTTCGGCAAGCTGATCGGCGACTTCACCATCGCCAAGACCGGCGAAGACCGCTTCATGATCTGGGGCTCGTCGGCCGCGCAGAAATACCACATGCGCTGGTTCGAGAAGCACCTGCCGAAGGACGGATCGGTGCGCATCCACCGCTTCGACCAGACGCTGGTCGGCCTGTCGATCGCCGGGCCGAAGTCGCGCGACGTGTTGCAGAAGCTGGTCGATGTCGACGTCTCGACCAAGGCCTTCCGCTTCATGGATTTCCGCGAGATGGCGGTGGGCGGCGCGCCCTGCATGGTCAACCGCATCACCTATACCGGCGACCTTGGCTACGAGATCTGGATGGCGCCCGCCTACCAGCGTCTCGTCTACAAGGCGATCAAGGACGCCGGCGCGGAGTTCGGCATCGTCGATTTCGGCATGCGCGCGCTGCTCTCCATGCGCCTCGAAAAGAACTTCCCCACATGGTTCCGCGAACTGCGCCCGATCTATGGTCCGTTCGAGGGCTCGATGGACCGCTTCATCAAGCTGGAGAAGAACGACTTCATCGGCCGTGAAGCGTCGGCGAAGGAGCAGGCCGACGGTCCGAAGCTGCGCCGCGTCTCCTTCATCGTCGATGCCATCGATGCCGACGTGATGGGTGACGAGCCGATCTGGGCCAAGGTCAGCAAGGACTACGGCACGGTGGAAAAGCCGCACGGTTACGGCGCGCCGCGCTTCGACACTGCCGGCAAGGAAGTGCGTGGCTCGAAGGCCGCCGAAGGCGCCTCCGCCGTGCGCGGCATCGTCGACGGCGAATGGCGCGTCGTCGGCTGGGTCACGTCGGGCGGCTATGCGCACTATGTCCAGAAGTCGATGGCCCAGGGCTACGTGCCCGCGGCTCTCGCGGAGGATGAAAGCGCCGGCCTGTTCGAGATCGAGATCCTCGGCCACCGCCGCCCGGCCCGCATCAATGTCGAGCCGCCTTTCGACCCAAGCGGCGAGAAGATGCGGACCTGAGGTTTCTCGGGCCATGGACAGCGCGGCGCCAAAGGGAGGCTTCGGTCGCCACCGCAAGATCATGCCTTTCGAGCCTGGCTCGATTGAGGCGCTGCGCGAGGCCTCCCGCGAAAAGGCGGCCTCGCTCAACCAGCATGTGCTGGGCTATGGCGCGCAGGCGGAAGCGGAATGGGCCGAGGCAGGCATTGCCGCGCCCAATCTTTCCGCGATGCGAGAATACCGGCTCGAGCGCATCCGCGCCGAGCTGAAGCGTCGCGATTATGCCGGCGCCCTGCTCTACGATCCGGTCAACATCCGTTACGCGACGGACTCGACCAACATGCAGCTCTGGGTCGCGCACAACCCGACCCGCCATTGTTTCGTTGCCACCGAAGGACCGGTGGTGCTGTTCGATTATTTTTCCTGCGAGCACCTCTCCGACCATTCAGGCGTCGTCGACGAGGTGCGTCCGGCCGTGTCCTGGATGTATCTCTACAGCGGCGAATTGACCGAGCATAAGGTTCGCCGCTGGGGCGCCGGCATCGCCGACCTTGTCGCCGAGCATGGCGGCGGCAACCGCCGTATCGCGGTCGACCACATCAACCCCGAGGGCGTCGAGGAACTGGCCCGTCGGGGCATCACGGTCGGCAATGGCGAGGCCGTGATGGAGAATGCCCGCCTTATCAAATCGCCGGACGAGATTCTCGCCATGCGCCGCGCAATCGTCGCCTGTGAGGCGGCGATGGGCGAGATGGAAAAAGCGCTCAAGCCCGGCATTTCCGAGAACGAATTGTGGGCGGAACTGCACCGCGGCAACATCGCGCGCGGCGGCGAGTGGATCGAGACAAGGCTTCTGTCATCCGGACCGCGCACCAATCCCTGGTTCCAGGAATGTTCTTCGCGTGTCGTCGAGAGCGGTGATCTCGTTGCCTTCGACACCGATCTGATCGGCCCTTACGGTTTCTGCGCCGACCTCTCGCGCACCTGGCTCTGCGGCGACGGACAGCCGTCGAACGAGCAGCATGACCTCTTTCGCATCGCCGCCGATCAGATCGCGCATAACACGGAACTGATGCGGCCGGGCACCTCGTTCCGCGACCTCGTCGAGCGCTCGATGGTGCCGCCGGGAGACTGTTTCCCGACGCGCTACGGCGTGCTCTATCACGGCGTGGGGCTGGCGGACGAATATCCGACCTTGCCGCATGCGAGCGACTGGACGGCCGACACGCCCGACGGCGTCCTCGAGCCCGGCATGGTGCTGTGCGTCGAAAGCTATATCGGCAGGCTGGGTGGCCGCGAGGGCGTCAAGATCGAGGAGCAGATCCTGATCACCGACACCGGCAACGAAAAACTCTCAACCTACCCGCTTGACGAAAAGCTGCTCGGCAACTGAGCCTAGAGCAATTCCAGGAAAAGCGTGAAACGGTTTCCGTCCGGACCTGCGTTAAGACAAAGAGATAAAGCGGTTCGTCGTTTCCGTGAAACGGTGAACCGCCCTAGCCAAGCGAAGCAATGGCTTCGCGCATCGCCGCGATCGTGCCTTCCGGCGTCGTCCTGGCGGTGATGAAAGGCAAGCCCTTCCGTCTTGCCGTCCAGCCGACCACCTTCACGCCCCGCGCCGCCGGCTCGAAGCGCTGGGCCAGCGCCCAGCTTTCGCAGTCGATCGCCGCCACATCGGCCCTACCCTCGGCAATGGCGACGACCGAGGAGCGATGGCCGCCGCTTTCGCTGCGCGAGGCGAAGATGTCGAGACTTTCTCCCAAAGCCTCGAGGTCGCGCGTCAGCCCGATCAGCCCRGACATCGAATCCGGGTTGTTGAAGATGAAGCGCTTGCCGCGAATGAGGTCGAGCGGGATGACGGCCTTGCCGTCCTCGGGAGAAGCGACCTTCGACCCGCCGTCGGCGCGCATCACCAGCGCGCTGGAGTAGAGCTCGCCCTGCCCGCCTTCGAAAGCATCATAGCTTGGCTGAGCGACCACCTGCACATGTTCGGCAAGCCCGAGTTCCATCGGCCCCCAGCATGTCTGCGAGAAAAGCATCGCCGGGTTCAGCCAGAGCTGATGGAAATCGAACTCGTCCGGCGGAAGCGTCGCTGGGTCGGGCGCGATCAGTTTTCCGGCGCCGTCCCGAATGCCGCCAGGCGCCGGCGGCAGGTCGCCGTTGCGGCGCACGGTTGCGTCGGGCGCATCGATGCCCCTTTGCCGGAAGGCGTCGCGTAGCCGGACCCACTGGGCGTCGACCTCGCCACGCATTTCGGGCCAGTCATACATCGGCAAGGCCGCAACCAACTTACTCATGTCGAATAGCTTTCAAAAACGGGCGACCRYCGACGCCTGCGCCCCGCCGCGAAAAAAGCCGTCGCGGAAAGTCGRAATCACTCTTTCGGCGGCTCAGCCGGCACCGGAGCGGTTCCCAGCCCGTTCACATTGCGCGCCCTGACGCGCGGCTTGAAGGCGCGGCCGGGTTCAGGCGCGCGCCGCAGCACCGGATGGACGATCGGCTCCTTGGCCTTGAAGGCATAGGACTTCATCAGCGCGAAATAGTTCGGATAGACATAGCCGTTGTTCATCCGCAGCCATTCTTCGCGGCGATCACGAAACATCTTCGGCAATCTGTACCAGGCGGCCGTCGGGCTCTTGTGATGCACGAAATGCAGGTTGTTGTTGAGGAACAGGAACGACAGCGGCGAACGCTCGACGATGATCGTGCGCCCCTCCGGATGCTCCGACCACTGGTGCTCCGCATAGGTGCGGATCGAGATCAGCGACTGGCCGAACCATACCGGCACCAATATGTAGAGCCACAGCGGAATGCCGAAGCCGAACGTCACGATGGGCACGACCACGGCAAGGCCGGCGGCGTGGAGCAGCCATGCCTTGCGGATGGCCTTGTCGCCGGCGACGATCTGCTTGGCGTCGTCGATGAAGAAGCCGATCGACGACAGCCACGGACCGAGAAAGAAACGGCCGACCATGGTGTGATTGAGCTTGAGCAGGAACTTCATCGCCGGAGGCATTTCCTCATGCATCCAGAGCGCCTGGTAATAGCTTTCCGGATCGTCCAGCGGATCGGTGAGCCGCTCGTCGGCGTGGTGGCGAAGATGGATCGTCTTGAAGCGGCGGAACGGCCAGACAAGCCCGATCGGCAGGAAGACGAAGGCTTCGTTTATCCTGGCGTTGCGGGTCGGATGCCCGTGCAGCACTTCGTGCATGAGCGAGGACTGAAGGGCCAGGATCAGGGCCAGCACGATCAGCGCGACCACCGGATAGGAAGGCCAGAGCAGCAATCCGACGGCGAGCCACGCGCCGTAACAGAAGAGTGTGAGGAATACTGTCGGCCATTCCACGGCCGGTGTGTTGCTGCGTCTCTTGTTCATGCTCGCCATGCTATCGACCACTGCCTTCCAGTCGCCGGAACCACTTTGATTCCTGACAGCATTGTGTCAGGAGCCTGCCGTTGTCGCAACGCGACAAAGCGCACAAACTGTTGCGAGTGCGCATTTTTGGCCGCATATGTTATACATTGTAAACAAAATTGGGGATTCATTTACGCCGCGATAAAGGCTCAGGCAGGCCGAGGCGCAAATTTATCCTCCATCAAGCAGGAGCAACGTGATGGACAAGCGCGATCTGTCGACGATCTTCCGCGAGCGGTTGAAATTGCTCTTGACACGCTCTGACCTGAACCAGTCGGCCTTCGCGACCGCGGTCGGCATCGACCGTTCGGCCCTGTCGCAACTGCTCTCCGGCGCCTCCACCCGACTGCCTCGCGCCGAGACGCTCCTCAACATTGCGGCCGAGTTCAAGGTGTCGCTCGACTGGCTGCTGGGCCTGAGCCAGGACGAGGGCGTGACCGGTGAAATCCGCGAAAGCCTGGAGATCGAGGAGGCGCCCGACGGCTTCGATCGCACGCTGCTTGCCAAATGGCATGCCGAGGCCGCCGGCACCAAGATCCGCTACGTGCCGGCGGGCATTCCGGACCTTCTGCGCACCGAAGCGCTGGTCGACTACGAGGCCGGCATTGCCAACAAGAGCCGCGAGGCGCAGGCCGGCGAAACGCAGTACCGCATCGACTATACCCGACGGCCGGAGACCGACATGGAGGTCTGCATGCCGCGCCACACGCTGGAGATCTTCGCTCGCGGCCTCGGCGTCTGGGATCGTTTCCCGGAGGCCGAGCGGCGCAAGCAACTGCTGCATATGGCGACGCTGCTCGACGACCTCTACCCGACCTTCCGGCTGTTCCTCTATGACGGCCGCATGCGCTATTCGATCCCCTACACGATCTTCGGCCCCTATCGCGCCGCGATCTATGTCGGCGACATGTATATCGTGCTGAACGCCACCCAGCCGATCCGTACCTTGACCAGCCATTTCGACAATCTGATCCGCGCCGCGGACATCAACGCGCACGAGGCGGCAAGCTTTGCGCAGAGGCTGGCCGGAGTGTCCTTCCCGTCAGGCTCCGTCTGATCGTGAGCAGCGCCCATCGCGTCGCAATTTCATTGACTGGACATAAAGACTTCTTTATATCGTTATCCGAGTTCGAGATACGAAAGTCAGAGCCATGACCACGACCAACCCCATCGACGCGCTCCTTGCCGAAAAGGGCGTGCTGCTGGCCGACGGCGCGACCGGCACCAATCTGTTCGCGATGGGTCTCGAGGCCGGAGAGGCGCCGGAGCTGCTCAACGAGACGGCGCCGGCCACCATCGCCACCCTGCACCAGAATTTCGTCGATGCCGGCGCCGACATCATCCTGACCAATTCCTTCGGCGGCACCCGCCACCGTCTGAAGCTGCATCATGCGCAGGACCGCGTGCGCGAATTGAACAAGCGCGCCGCCGAGATCGCCCGCTCCGTCGCCGACAAGGCCGGGCGCAAGGTGATCGTCGCCGGCTCCGTCGGTCCGACCGGCGAACTGCTGGTGCCGCTCGGCGCCCTGACCTACGAGGATGCGGTCGATGCCTTCGCCGAGCAGATCGAGGGCCTCAAGGAAGGCGGCGCCGAAGTCGCCTGGATCGAGACGATGTCGGCGCCGGACGAGATCCGCGCCGCGGCCGAAGCCGCGATCCGCGTCGGCCTGCCCTACACTTATACCGGTTCCTTCGACACGGCTGGTCGCACCATGATGGGCCTGCTGCCCAAGGACATCCACGGCGTCGCCGACGGCCTCTCGCAGGCCCCGCTCGGCGTTGGCGCCAATTGCGGCGTGGGCGCGTCCGACATCCTCGCCTCGCTGCTCGACATGACCGAGGCGAGGCCCGAGGCGACCGTGATCGTCAAGGGCAATTGCGGCATCCCCGAATTTCGTGGCACCGAGATTCACTATTCCGGCACGCCCGAACTGATGGCCGACTATGTCCGGCTGGCGGTCGATGCCGGCGCGAAAATCGTCGGCGGCTGCTGCGGCACCTCGTTCGGCCATCTCGCCGCCATGCGCCAAGCGCTAGACGCGCACACCAAGTCGGTGCGGCCGACCGTCGAGACGATCGTCGAGCGTATCGGTCCGATGCGCAACAAGACGGCGAGTTCCGGCGATGCGGGCGAAGGTCGCCGCGAGCGCCGGCGCGGCCGCGCCTGAGGCATATCTGCTATTTGCTGTTTTCGGCGTAGCGCGACAGCGCCGTGTTGAAATCGGTGCTGGCGTTGTCGCGGCTGTCGGCGCCCATCGTCACCAGGGCGCCTGACGCACGCGGGTCGCTGATCTGTTCGAGCATCACGCGGAAGCGGTCGTTGTTCAGCGCCGAAAGCGCGGTGTTGCGGGCCGCGTCGACATCACCTCTGATGCGCGCGGTTTCCGTCGAGGGAGCAGACGCACCCGGCTTCGACGATATGTTTGCCGTCGGCGTTGCTGTTCCGGTTGTGGTGATATGCAATTCCGGCCCCTCATAACCCTCTATGTGCCTTGACTAACAGGAGGTTGTTGCGACCGGGTTCCGGAAAAGTCGTGCAATTTAACGATCGGCAAAAGGGCCGGCGCAGTTCGCCGCCGGCCCTTTTTCACTCCCCGGCCCTTTTCACTCCAATGCCGCCGATCAGCTATTTGTTGCCGCCCAACGATGAAGCGAGGCGCACCAGCGACAGGAATTCGGCCCGGTAGCCAAAGGGATCGGCGCCGCGGGCGGCGCTGGCGATCTCCAGTATCCGATCGTAGCCGAAATTCGCCGTCTGATCCTCGTCGCGCAGCTTCTGCCCAAACGCCGCGACCGCGATCGAGAAGCGCTGGTCGGCGCCGGCCTCGTCGAAGGACGACACCTCGTTGGCCGCTGTCACCGGCGCGGTGATCAGCTTGGAGACGTCCTCGTTCGGCAGCTTGTAGCGGATCTTGACGAAGGCATATTCGTTCGCGTTGGCGACGCCGCCATTATCGACCGACGCCTGGCCGTAACGCAGCGGATCGACCCGCTCCGCGCCGCTTCCCTTGGGCGTGATCTCGTAGACCGCCGTCACCGAATGGCCGGAACCGATTTCGCCGGCATCGACACGGTCGTTGTTGAAATCCTCGCGCTTCAGGGCGCGGGTCTCGTAGCCGACGAGCCGGTATTCCGCGACCTTGGCCGGGTTGAACTCGACCTGGATCTTGACGTCCTTGGCGATGGGAAACAGCGTCGAGGAAGCATCCTCGACCAGCACCTTCTCGGCCTCGGCGAGCGTGTCGATATAGGCCGCCGTGCCGTTGCCATTCTGGGCGATCGTCTGCATCATCTGGTCGTTCAGATTGTCGTGGCCGAACCCGAACACCGACAGGAAGACGCCGGTGCCGCGCTCCTTTTCGATCAGTTGCTTCAGATCCTCGTCGTCGGTCTGGCCGACATTGAAGTCGCCGTCGGTGGCAAGCATCACGCGGTTCACGCCGTCCTTGACGAAGGATCGCTGCGCAAGCTTGTAGGCCTCCCTGATGCCCGCCTCGCCGGCGGTCGAGCCGCCCGGCTGCAGCGTGTCGATGGCGTCCAGGATCTTGCCCTTCTCCGCGGCCTTGGTCGGCATCAGCGCCGTTCCGGCTTCGCCTGCATAGGTGACGATCGAGACGGTATCGTCGGGTTTGAGCCTGTTGACCAGCAACCTGAATGCCGATTTGACCAGTGGCAGCTTGTCCGGCTCGTCCATCGAGCCCGAGACGTCGATCAGGAAGACCAGGTTGGCCTTGGGCTGCTCGGCCGGCTTCACGTCGAAACCCTTGATCGCGACATGCATAAGCTTGGTGCGCTGGTTCCACGGCGTCGGCATCACCGTGACCGTCGGATTGAACGGTGTTGACGCCGAGTCGGGTCCCTTCCAGTCATAGGGGAAGTAGTTGATCATCTCCTCGACGCGGACCGTGTCCGGGTCGGGCAGGATGCCCTCCTTCAGCGAACGTCGCACGAAAGAGTAGGAAGCCGTGTCGATATCGATCGAGAAGGTCGAGACCGGATCCTGCGCGGTTTCGTGCACCGGACTGGTCTTGAACGACTCGATGCGGTCGCGGTTTTCCTCCCGCGGCAGCATCTGGTCGGCCGGCATGGGCGGCGGCGGCACCACCGGCTTGGATTCGGCGATGGCGCCCGCCGGCATCGGGGCGCGTTGCATGGCGGTGACCGGCGCCTGGGTGCTTGCGCGTCCGCCAGCCGCAAGCTGGCCGCTTTGTGCCTGCGCGGGCGGCGGTGCGGGCATGGCCTCGGGCGCCTCCTGCTTGAGCAGACTGTCGACTCCGGTCGCCGGCTTGGGTGACGACGGCTCGACCTCGTCCCTGGCAGGCGCTTCGCCATCGGTTCTTTTGGCGGGCGCCGCTGCAAGCGGTTCGTCGGTCGCCAGTTGGCTGGGCGCCGGCTTCTGCGCCGCCGGCTTGTCGGCCAGCGTTTCGGTAACCTTCCGCTCGCCGATGACCGGCGGCTGCTCCTTCAACATCTCGAAGGCGGCATATCCGGCGATGGGCAGCGCGACCAGCGCGGTGATGGCCGGCGTGGCAATGAGTTTCCGTTGCATGATGTCTCTCCAGAGCTTTCTTGCTCGCTCCGTGAGACGTAGGCCTGTCGCCGATCCTTGGGCGGCAGGCGAAATTTTTTCCTCCATGTCGAAGGCCTGCATCGCGGCGGCGAAGGCACGAGCCTTCGCTTCGCCGTCCGGCGCCGGCACGGCGAGGTCGCGCAGCCTTTCGAGTTCGTTGTCGTCGACCATGGTCACACTTCCCCGGCTGAACGCATCAGCACCTTCAGCCGTTTCTTCGCTTCATGGATGTGCCAGGAAACCGTCGTCTCCGAGATCGCCATCACCTCGGCGGCCGCGGCATGGCTCAGCCCCTCGCCATGGACGAGCAACACCGCATCGCGCTGCTTGTCGGGCAGCATCCGCACCGCCGCCCACAGCGCTTCGGCCAGATCGTAGGCGTCCGTCGATGCCCCTTCTGAAACCAGCGCATAGGCGCCGTAGGCCTCGGTCTTGGCGGTGTCGCGGGCGCGCTTGCGCATCATGTCGCGCGCAGCGTTCAGCGTCATGGCGTAGAGCCAGGTAGTGAAGGCGGCGTTGCCCTGATAGTCGCGGATCGCGCGGCCAAGCCTCACGCAGACGTCCTGCGCGATGTCCTCGGCGTCCGTCTTCCTGCCGCACCAGCGATAGGCGGCGCGATAGACGAAGCCGTAGTGCCTTTCGAGCAATTTGCCGAAAGCACCCCTATCCCCGCCCCTCGCCCGCCCGATCAGTTCGGCATCGGAGGCTTCGCTGTCGTCCAGCATCATGGCCGTCATTTGCCTGTTGGACGAAGGCTAATGACCAATCCTTGGGGCGATGGAAAGATTTTTTTGCCGTGAACCCGGGTCAGGTTTCCGGGTTACTTCAATGTCTCGGCGAAGAATGTCGTCAGCCGCTTCCAATGGCGTTCGGCGCCGGCCTCGTCGTAGACGCTATGATCCTTGACGCACCAACCATGGCCGACGCCGACATAGTTCTCGATCGTGTGATCGATCTCGGCCGCCCGGAGCGCTTCAGCCAGCCGCGCCGATTGTTCCGGCGGAAAGCTGCGGTCGACGCCAGCGGTGCCGACATAGACGCGGGCCTTGAGCGATGCCGCCTTGCGGTGCGGACTGTCGGCGGCATCGCTTGCCAGATTGCCGCCGTGGAAGCTCGCCGCGGCAACGATGCGGTCGGGGTAGCTCGCCGCCGCATTGAGCGCCCGCGCACCACCCATGCAATAGCCGACAACGCCGATCGGCCCGCTGATACCTTCGGCAGACAGCGCATCAAGGAAGGCCCCACTGTCGCGGATGGTCATCTCCTGGGTGGTCCCGGTGACCAGCGCCATCAGTTCGGCCTTGGTCTTTTCGACGGTAAAGGCGGTCTTGGCGTCGAAGGGCCCATAGGGGGCATTGCGATAAAGGAGATCCGGCACCAGCACGGCATAGCYWTCSCYCGCAAGCCGCTCCGCCATCTCGTCGAGCGCCGGGCGCGGCCCGAAGGCGTCCATGTAGAGGATGACGCCTGCCTTGGCCGTGCCAGCCGGTCGGAAAAGGCTSGCCTTTGCCTTGCCGTCCCGGGTTTCGATCTCGATGTCTTTTCGCGCCATGCTGCTCTCCGTCGGCTGTCGCGSGATAGATATCSG
>BFBZ01000441.1_pt1 | contig 41454 bp, 41 predicted proteins | sample 1888401 | NCBI WGS metagenome assembly BFBZ01 (sample SAMD00112614, study PRJDB3348) | symbiont metagenome | host: Chara braunii | reverse complement strand
AGCGAAGCTCGGCATACCCATCCGCAGGCCCCAGTACATCAATACAATTCCCGCGACGGCGCCGGAGAACGCCAACGCCCAGGACGACGCAACCAGAACACCGTCCGGTTGCCGTCGGACGAAGGCGATCCACAGCAGATGCGCTCCGCTCAACAAGCCAACTAACGTCGCCAGAGCAAACGTCGCGCGGCTTACGACATCGCTTGCAATCACGGTGTCATGAAGGTGGATGACACCCGCCGGGACCAGTTCTCGGGCGCTGAAAGCCTGCTCCAGCGCGGGGGTCACCATGTAGTATTGAACAACAATGGCGGCGGCTGCGACGAGGGCGGGGAAACTCACGAGCGCGAGGTTGCGTGCAAGACGCGCGCGCTTTTCGGAAGCCGCAGTCATGCTTGCGGACTCGGCCCGTCGAACCGGCTGCACCCAGCGGTTGATCGTAAACACAAGGTAGCCGACCGTCAAAGAAAGGGGGATCAGCACCCCTGTGACGGCATAATTTGCTTCGGTAAAGCGGATGCCCGGATCCAGCGCGCCAAAAAGCAGCCAGCCGTAACGCTGGATGGGTGTGCTCAGCAAGAGCCCGTAGCTTATGCACATCCAGACTTGGTGGTTAGCAATCTGCTTGCGCCACAACGCATGTACGGCCATCCAGAGGCTGAACGATATGCCCAGGGCCAGGCCCCACAGTCCCACGTAGAAAAACAGATGATCCAGCGTGTCGGCAACCGACGTGCGCACAAGATGGATCATGGCGGTGATCATCGTGCCCTGCAGTACGACGATATAGATGCCACCGGATATGCGGTGCCACTTGGGAAAGCGGCGGCGAAAAGCGGGCCAGAATTGCAGGCCGCCGAAAAGCATGCATACGCCGCCCAGCAAGGAATGGACCATGAGCATTGCGGCCTTTTCCTTGCTCATGACATTGTAGACGAGGAGATGCTCGGCGATGCTCTCCTTGCCATAAGCATAAGTGGACGAACTGACCGATCCCACCAGCGCGACCGTGCTGCCAGCGTACTCCTCGACTTTTGAGGGAGTATCCACGGCTTGGCCGGCTTCGGCGGCGTTCAGCAGCGCGATGCGCTTTGCAGCAATCTCAGGATTCCCGGCTCCTTTGTAATACGCGATCCCCGCCATCATCGCCGCGAAACCATCAAGGGACGCAGCCAGGAGGAGCGCCAGCGCGATGGCGCGGAGCAGCCAGATGCGCAACGGAATTGCTGGTAGCCGAACAAGCGGCGTCGACCGGCCCTGAGGCGAATCAGGCAGAACTGATACAGCCATACAAATCCTCCCTCTGTTACGAGCGCCAGTTCAGATGCTGGCGTCACTGCTTGAGCAGCCATAACGATGTTATTAACGATAATAACATCGTTATAGTGCGAGCGCAAGGAGTGCTGAATGTCCCTATTCGTTTCAGGGAACGGGCGTAAGGATCAACAGAGAGCGGATGCCCTCACCTGACGCATGGCGTCATGGAGGTGACGGCGCGTTCCGGCGTGTCGCCGAGGCCAACCAACATATTTATTGCCATCGGGAAAAGGATCTGTTCGACGCTGTCATCAAAGCGAGCCAAGAGGCCAGCCAATTCGAGGGTAATGAACCCGTGAACGAAGCCCCACAGCTGTACCGCGATGACATTCGGATCATCGTCGCGGATCCGGCCAGCCTCGATAAGACGAGTCGCGGCTCGAACCACATGGCCAAAGGCTTCTTGAAATGCAGGGGATTCCGAGCGAGACAGCGGAGTAGGATCATACTCGATCGCCCGATAGGCTCCTCGAGTTGATAGCCCGAACATGAGATCGTAGAGGTGCGGGTTCTGCCGGGCCACGTCGCGGTAACACAACGCCAAACGGAAGACGTCTGTAACGGGATCATCGGTCTTCGGCGTCGCCTCAAAGGCAGAGGCCAGATATCGGAACCCTTGATCGGCAACTGCGCGCAATAGCTCCGGCATGCCTCCGAAATGGCTGTAAACAGCCATCGTAGAGACGCCAGCCTCATTGGCCACGGACCGAGCTTGAACGGCCGCCGGACCTTGCTCGGCCAGCAGCTTGATCGTGGTATGAATCAACTTGGTGCGGAGATCAGGAAACGCCGTGCCGGTAGCCATAATTGACAGTATTACCACTATCGTTGCGCGCTACAGAAGCTCAAAAGAAAAACCTCAAAAGTGTTATTCGGCGTGCATCACAACGAACTTCTGGCAAACTTCAATCTGTCCCCTCGTATGTCGTCGGGTCCGCCTCGAACGCTTGCTTCCCCTTTGCGGCCCATAGCCGGCTGTTACTCCTTCCAGGGATCGCAATCGAACGGCTCAGAAGTTGCTACTTGCTGTTCCGCTCTCCGACTACATGCCGCGGAGCCAAAACGCTCAAGGCAAGCGCGATGATAGCGGACGCTGAAGGTGACTTCGCATCAGCTCGGCGGCATCTTGATTACGTCCTGCTTCGAGCAGATTAAGCAGGCGCAAATGCTCCTCGACGTGCCGGCGCATGCCATCTCGATCGGCAAAGCTGCGATAGGCGAACAGGCGGCGGATCGAGTTCACGCGTCGCAGCGACTCGACGAAGAACGGATTGCGGGCGCCGCGCGCGATCACCTCGTGAAACTCGCAGCCCGACTGATAGACCTCGCCGATCGTCATCTTGTCGAGCTCGCCACCGAGTACGCGCTGCTGATGCTGGCGAAGCTTCGCGATGACGTCCTGCTGAAGCCCGAAGCCGGGCTGCAGAATCGCTGCCGGCTCGATCACGGCCCGGAAGGCCGCAGCCTGGTCCTGGGCTTCTGGGCTCGACAGCGTCTCGGCGAAGCGCCAGCCATAGCCGGGCAGGCGGGCGATCCAGCCCTCGGCCGCGATGCGATCGAGCAGGCGCTGCAGCTCGGTGCGGCTCAGCTCGTAGCGGCGCATCAGCTCGGCCTCGGTGACGTCGGCCTCGATGCGCCGGTCGAGAACGTCGGCCGCGATGTCCGCATAGGCCTGCTCGGCGCGGCTCACCGCGGCGAGCGTCGGGCGTGCCGCACCGCTCGTCGGGTTCTGGGTCAGCACGAAGCCGCGATGGGGCTCGCCCCGCGCCAGCCCCGCCGCCTCCAGGGCCTTCAGCCCGAGCCGGATCGGCGCACGCGACACGTCGAGCGCATCGGCCAGCCTTTGCTCGATCAGGCGGTCCCCGGCCTTCATGCCTTCGCGGCGTGCGAACGCCAGGATCAGGCCGGCGAGCTGCTCGGCGCGGTCGGTCGTGCCCGTCCGTGCAGCGGAGGGCGATGTGTCCCAATCGGTCATGATGCCGAGGAAACCTCTTTCAGCTTGACAGATCGTCGGCCGGATTGTTCTTTATATGAAAAATGTACAATCGAGAAGCGAGCGACGGGGAAGCAACGCCAATGATCCGTGAGCCGGACGTCCATATCTGCGAGGTCGCGCCGCGCGACGGCCTGCAGAACCTCGACATGCTCGTGCCGACCGAAGCGAAGTGCGCGCTGATCGACGCCATCGCGGCCGCAGGGGTGCGCGAGATCGATGCCGGCTCCTTCGTGCCGCCGAAGGTCGTGCCGCAATTCGCTGATGTCGATGCGGTGATGGCCCATGCGCTGTCTCATCGAGAGACGAGGATCGGCGCGCTGGTCCCCAATTTCAAGGGCGCGGAGCGCGCCATCGCCGCAGGCGTGGACAACATCTATTTTGTGATCTCGGCCAGCGAGACCCATAACCGCGCCAATGTCCGCCGTACGGTCGCCGAGCAGGTCGAAGCCTTCCATGCCGTGCGCGCCGCGATCGATGCCCGGCCGGCCGCCGAGCGGCCGCAATTGATGGGCGCGATCTCCACCTCGTTCGGCTGCTCGCTCGAAGGCAATGTCAGCGAGGCGGCGGTCTGCGATCTGGCGCGCCGTTTCGCCGAGGCGGGGGCCGACGAGATCGGTCTTGCCGATACCGTCGGCTACGCGACGCCCACGCTCGTCAAGCAGGTCGTTGCGGCCGTCCGGCGCGAGATCGGGCCGGACGTCACGCTGCGCCTGCACCTGCACGACACGCTCGGCGCCGGCCTCGCGAACGCGGTCGCCGGCCTCGAGGCCGGCATCCGCCGCTTCGATGCCGCGGTCTCCGGGCTCGGCGGCTGTCCGTTCGCGCCGGGCGCACGCGGCAACATCGTCACCGAGGATCTCGTGTTCATGCTCGAGCGCATGGGTCTATCGACCGGGATCGATCTGGACCGGCTGATGCTCACGCGCGAGATCCTGGCCCGTCACATCGCGCCGAAGCACCTCACCGGCCATCTGCACGAGGCCGGCATCCCCAAGGTGCTGCGGAGGGCAGCGTGATGGGCGCGGCCCGAGAGCACGACGCTCCGCTTCGGCCGCTCGAGGGCGTGCGCGTCGTCGAGTTCAGCCAGATGGTGATGGGTCCGAGCTGCGGACTCATCCTCGCCGATCTCGGCGCCGACGTGATCAAGGTCGAGCCGATCAAGGGCGATCGCACCCGTTCCTTCAAGGGACCGGCGGCCGGCTTTTTCGCCACCTACTGCCGCAACAAGCGCAGCATCGCGCTCGATACGTCGACGGCGCAGGGCCAGAATGTTGCGCGCAAGCTGATCGCGCGCAGCGACGTGCTGATCGAGAATTTCCGCCCCGGGCTGATGAAGCGCATTGGGCTCGACTACGAGTCCGTGGCGGCGTTCGCCCCGCAGCTGATCTACTGTTCGCTGAAGGGCTACCTGCCCGGGCCTTACGAGAACCGCCTCGCGCTCGACGAGGTCGTGCAGATGATGGGGGGCCTCGCCTACATGACCGGCCTGCCTGATCGCCCGATGCGCGCCGGAGCCTCGGTCAACGACATCATGGGCGGCATGTTCGGGGTGATCGCGATCCAGGCCGCGCTGGCCGAGCGTCAGCGCACCGGGCGCGGCCGTTACGTGCAGAGCGCGCTGTATGAGAACAACGTCTTCCTGATGGCGCAGGCCATGATGTACGAGGTCGTCACCGGCCAGCCCTCGATCCCCTATTCGATCAAGGACAGCCCGTGGCCGGTGTACGACCTGTTCGACACAAAGGACGGCTCGAAGCTGTTCGTGACCATCGTCGGCGAGGAGCAATGGGTGGCGTTCTGTCGCGCCTTCGAGCGCACGGAATGGCTGGACGATCCGCGCTTCGCCACCGCGCAGGGCCGGGTCGATCATCGCGGCTGGCTGATCCCCGAGATCGCCGCGATCTTCAGGACATGGGCGAGGGACGATCTCGCCGCGGTGCTGGAGCGGCTCGAGCTGCCTTACGCGCCGGTGAACAAGCCCGGCGACCTGTTCGACGATCCGCATCTCAACGCATCGGGCGGCCTGACCGAGATCCGCATGCCCGACGGCCGTCGCGCCAAGACGCCGGTGCTGCCGGTGTCGCTGGACGGGCAGCGGCTGCCGAACCGCTACGATCCGCCTGATGTCGGCGAGCACACGCGCGACGTCCTGGCCGAAATCGGGCTGCTGCCCGACGAGATTGCCGTGCTGGAAGCGGACGGAACGATTTCGCCTGTGAAGCCGCCAGGGTGAGCGGTCACGTCGCACATAGTTCGAGAACATAAGAACTGCGGGAGGATTCCATGACGATCACACGGCGCCGCGCGCTCGCGTCCGGCGCGGCCTTCGCGGGCGCTTCGCTGCTGCCAGGACGGCTGCTGGCCGAGACGCGGCCTGCGTCGATCGCGTTCGGACCGGTGTCGCCGGTCTATGCGATTGCAATGATCGCGGAGCTGAAGGGCTACTTCAAGGACGAGGGCCTCGATCCCAAGCTCCTCACCGGCAATTCCGGCACCTTCGGCCGCCAGACGCTCGCCGCCGATCAAGCGCTGTTTGCGCATGGCGACGCCAGCCACCCGCTGCAGCTCACGGCACGCGGCAAGCCGTGCAAGATCCTGCTGGCAACCGAGATGGTCTGCTCCTACGCCAACATCGTGGTGCGACGTGATCTCTACGACAGCGGCATCACCTCGGTCGAGGCGCTCGCCGCCTCCAGGCGCGCCGACGGTGCGAAGCCGATCGTCGCCGCCACGGCGATCGGATCGGGCACCTGGGTCTACGGCACCTATGTGTTCGAGTCGCGCGGCCTGGGCGACAAGGTGAACTGGGTCGCAGGCGGCGGACCGAACACGATGTTTCCATCGCTGCAGACCAAGCAGTTCGACGCCATCATGGCGCCGCCGAGCTGGATCGTCGAGGTCGAGAAGAAGGGCTTCGGCAAGGTGATCTACGACACCTCCAAGCCCGGACTGTTCGAGAAGGATTTCGGCGGCACGGTCCCGGTGCTCGTCATCTACGCCTTGAAGGACACGATCGAGCAGGACGAGGCGCTGGTGCAGGCCTTCGTCAATGCGATCACCCGCGCCATGGCCTGGGTCAAGGCCACGCCGCTCGCCGAGGTGCAGGCGCTGGTGACGCCGAAGTACTTCTCCGGCATCGATCCCGAAGCGGTCAGCGCCGAGCTCGGCTTCGACACCGCCACCTGGGCCTATGACGGCAGCATCGACCCCGCGTCCTATGCACGCGGCGCCAAGCCCTGGTACCGCAAGGGGACGGACATTCCCGAGATCAAGTACGAGGACATCGTCGATCCCAGCTTCCTCGCGGCGGCGAAGGCGAAGACCAAATGATGCCGCCCTCCAATGCAGGCCTCGCCTCGGTGCGCGGCGCGGAGAGCCCTGCCGCGGAACGCACCCGGATCGCGGTGCAGGGTTTGATGAAGACCTACAGCACCGGCGGCCGCGAATTTGTCGCCGTCGACAACGTTTCCTTCGATGTGCGGGAGGGCGAATTCGTTGCCCTCCTGGGTCCGTCCGGTTGCGGCAAGAGCACGATCCTCAACATGGTCGCCGGGCTGCTGCCGCGCTCGGGCGGGCGCATCCTGATCGACGGCGACACGGTCGAGACCGGCAAGGTGAATCCAAGGATCGGCTACGTGTTCCAGCGCGACACGCTGTTTCCGTGGCGGACGGTCGAGCAGAACATCGGCTACGGCCTGGAGATCGCCGGCGTGCCGAAGCCGGAGCGCGCGCAGCGCGTCACCGAGGCCATCGGCAAGGCCGGGCTGCAAGGCTTCGGCCGCAGCTTTCCGCGCATGCTGTCCGGCGGCATGCGGCAGCGCGTGGCGCTGATGCGCACGCTGATCCTCGCGCCGGAGATCCTGCTGATGGACGAGCCGTTCGGTGCGCTCGATACCCACACCAAGCTCGAGATGCACAAGACCCTGCTCGAGATCTGGGAGCGCGAGCGGCAGACCGTGCTGTTCGTGACCCACGATCTCGGCGAGGCGCTGACGCTCGCCAGCCGCATCATCCTGCTGTCGGCCCGGCCGGGGCGCCTCAAGGATGATTTCGAAGTGTCATTCCCCAGGCCGCGCGACCCCGTGAGCCTGCGCGAGACCGCCGAGTTCGGCCGGCTCTATTCCCATATCTGGCATTCGCTCGGCGAAGAATTCCGCCGCACCAAGGCTGACTGAGAAGGCTGACCGATCATGTCGACCCGTCGCGCCGCCATCCTGTTCTGGCAGATCGCCATCCTGGTCATTGTGCTCGTGGTCTGGCAATGGGGCTTCGAGTGGAGCAAGGTGCTGCTGCCCAAAGCCTATGTGCCGAAGATCCTCGATCCCTACTTCGTCGCAAAGCCCTCGCTGATCTGGCAGAGTTTTCTGCGCCTCGGCTGCTTCAGCGACCCCGCCGGAGTCGTCGCCTGCATCGGAGCCACCGACAACAATCTGTGGACCGCGACCCTCGTCACGCTCAAGAACACCTGGTGGGGTTTTCTGTTCGGCGCGCTGACCGGCATCGCCGCCGGCGTGGTGCTCGGGCGGTCGGACTTTCTCGCCCGCGTGTTCGGTCCCTACATCATCGCGCTCAACTCGATCCCGCGCATCGCGCTGGTGCCGCTCGTCATACTGATCTTCGGTCTCGGCGATCTCTCCAAGATCGCGACCGCATGGCTCGTCGTGTTCTTCGTCGTCTTCTTCAACACCTTCGAGGGCACCCGCGCGGTCGACCGCGACCAGATCGCCGCGGCCCGGCTGATGGGCGCGAGCGAGCTGACCGTGCTGCGCACCGTCGTCGTCCCGTCCGCACTGGCCTGGGTGTTCGCCTCGCTGCTTCCAGCGGTCTCCTTCGCGCTCGTCGGCGTCATCGTCGGCGAGTTCATCGGCGCCGAGCGCGGGCTCGGCAAGCTGATCATCGAGGCCGAGGCCCGCGCCAATGCGAGCGAGATGATGGTGGCGATCTTCATCATGATGTTCGTCGGCATCCTGCTGGCGCTCGCCGTCCAGTCGCTGCAATCCTACTTGCTCCGCTGGCAGCCGCAGTTCGAGCGCGCGGCCTGACCAAGACGACTGTCCATAGCTCGTCTCGGACTGCTGATCCCGCTCAGCGCACAACCCGAAGGTCAATGAGCTCGCGGCAGAACGTAAGCGCGTAGAGGCCGAGCTTGCACAGATCGCGGCCGGTTCCGACATCGTCACCGTGCACCCGGCGGCGATCGAGCCGGCCGATCATGTCAAGATCTGAGGCCATGTGCAGCGGCCGGACGCTTACATCGGGCGTCTCTCCGCCTTCATCTTCGACGTGATCGTCTCCTCTGTTCGATACTACACGGCTGCACACGAGCGGTCGACAACATAGCATTGGTCCGGCTTCCGTCGTGATCTCGCGGTGATGACATCTGGTGGTCCATCCGAGAGTCCGTGCTCAGCCCCGCCTGCCAAGCGGGCGCACATGTCCTCGTCAGGATCGCGGGGCAACACAGACACAATAGCGCGCTCGACGTCTCAATCGAGTTGTCATCGCCGGCAAGATAGCGTGCTCTCCGCATCCGCTTCGATCCACCAAACGTCTCTCCGCCGATCAGCGGAAACTCAGCCAATCTTCTGTCGTCGCACCGTCTGCGAGACGGCGCTCGCCAGAGCGGCGAGCGCCGTCGGGTTGTTCATATTCTGCTCAGCCGCGGGCTCGTCGCTCCGTGCGTCGCAGAAACATCGCGCGGCGGATCCACCCGCATCGCCACGCCCTTGGGAATCGGGGAGGTCTTCACTACAACCATTCTCGCCCGAAATCGAACACCCCACCCTTTGCAGATCAATTACTTAGCTCGCCAAAAAATCGCAAAATCCCGATTTTCGAGCGCGAATCCGCGAACTCGGGCTAGCTGTTCGCAGCGCAAGTTGCTCGCGATGAATCGCATAGCGAAGCTGGACGACGCTGCGAGCGCGCGCCTCTCGCCCGCTCTGCCATATCTTCGTTGTTCATCGCCGGCCGCGGCCGCCGCCCAGGCCGGGAGGACTGCCGCCGCCCAGGCCGGGAGGACCGCCGCCGCCAAGGCCGGGAGGACCGCCACCGCCAAGGCCGGGAGGACCGCCGCCGCCAAGGCCGGGAGGACCGCCGCCGCCAAGGCCGGGAGGACCGCCGCCGCCAAGGCCTGGAGGACCGCCACCGCCCAGCCCGGGAGGACCGCCGCCTGGCACAGTAGCGCCGCCCGGGACGTCCGAGCCGCCGGGCGTCGCGCCCGGAGTTTGCTCGGATCTCGTACCTTGGATCGAGTCACCCGGAAATTTGTTGACGGACTGGATGGATTCAACCCGCAAGCCACGGGAACTGTCAAAGGTGGCGTTCACGACCACGCGGGCATTGCCTGAGGATGCGAAGCGACTATTGTCATGCGCGACATAGCCCGAGCCGAATTGCAGATAGCTGCCGACGCGGCGGACATAGCCTTCGATCGACAGACGGTTCGCGCCGAAGAAATCAGAGAGGTCGTCAGCCCTTATGCGCGAGATCTGCATCACGCCTTGCGTAACGCGGCCCTCAGCCTGAACACGTTGTCCGACGAGTGCGGCATCGGCGCCGTTGAGTCGCAACCCGCCTATTCGCAGGCCGCCGCGATCACGTTCGAGTGGTCCGGAAACCCGCGTTGTCGCGTTAAGGCGTTGCTCGACCAGGCTTGAGACGATCACGCCGTCGATGCGGCGCACCCCGAAGACCGCGACATTGACGCCCGGATGGCGCCAGCTTTCGTGGCCGGCCGCTATGATCCGCTGGCCCAGCACGGTCATCTCGCCGTCCCTGACGCTTTCGATCGGCCCCATCACCTCGCTGACCACGTTGACGCCGCGGGTGATCAGCGAACCGTTCGCCTGCGGCAGCGCCAGCACACGAGCCAGATGTCCGATCTTGAGCGCCTTCGCCGATACCGGTTCGCCATCGATCCGCACCGGGACGTTCGGCGCATAGCTGATGCGTTGGCCGTTGACGAAAATGCTGCCGAAACGCTGAATGACGCCAACAATGCCGGTGCCGCCGATGCCCTGATCGTGGCCACGCGTGATACCGGTGCCGCCGATACCCTGATCGCTGCCGCGGCGCACCTGCGCCCAGGCGGAGGACGATCCGGCAAGCCAGAGTCCCATAAGCAACGAGCGGCGCGAGATGACGGGCTGCCTGGTCATGACGAGCCGCCTTCGTCAGCATCACCATTCGCCGCGTCGTCCGGACCTTCGCTGTAAATGTAGATGCCGAAATTCCAGCGGTGGTCGCCGCCCTTGTCCCTGGCGAGCGCGCGGTTTGCTTCCCGGTTGGCGATCTTCAGGGCGTCCATGGCCAGTTCGCGCGAACGCCCTTCGAGACGTTTTGCGAGCTTGGCTGAAAGGCCGTCATAGTGCACCGCGCGTTCGAGGAAACGGGGTGCTGGCCCGGATACGTTTTCGGCGGCTGCCGCGATATGATCATGCAGGTTACGGCCGAGATAGTGCCATTTGCGCTCGTCGTCGCCGCGCGGAACGAAGCCGGTATCCACCAACACGATCTCTTCATCGCCGTTGATGGTCACGAGCTCGCGGTCCAGCCATTCATCCAGCACTGCGCGCGGGCGGACATCCTTCGTGATCGAACTGACAAGCTGCTCGAACGAGGGCGCATCGCCACTGGCCATGCGCGGCAAGGGCAGCGGATCGCCGTTCGCGTCCGTGAACTCCGGAGCGGCGAGCCAGCGTGCCATGATCGCGCTGGTCAGCGACAGAGTGGCAGGCGTTTCATTGACCGGCGCACCGGCGCCGCGCAGCCGCGCAACCTCCTTGCGGTGAATTCCGGTGAGCAGACTCACGCGGCTGTCAGTCTGCTCCTTTCCCTCCAGGGCAAAGTCGTGCTCGGCAACATTGACGAAGAGTTCTCGCAACAGCTGAGCCAGCTCAGGAAATGTCATTCCACCGCGGATGCATAGCCGCACCAGCGGGCGCAGCAGGCGCGCCAAGGGCGCGCGCAGGCTCGCCGCCGCAATCGGCTGATGCGAAGCCGACTTCGATCTCCGGGATTTGGCGTTCATGGCGAAATTGTAGCGGCGAGTCCCGTGGGATACAATCCCACTTTTCCGTCGAGATCAATTGACGTGTGAAATTTTCCCACATATAAAGGAGGCGCTCAGTCATGGAGAGTTCGGCCATGCTCGCTCCCTCTCGGCGCCTCTCGGTGCTTCACATCTTCAATGACTGCTATCCCGACCTGTTCGGCGGAGCCCCGTCGGTGATCCGCGACATATGCGCAGGACTGAAAGACGCGTTCACCGCCTGCGTGCTGGTCTGCTCCAAGTCGAACGGGCAACGGCGCATCGTCGTGAACGGCGTTACGATCGAGCGCGTGCGCTCGTTCGGCGATGTAGGTTCGCTTCCGGCCGCGCCGACTTATCCGCTGCGGTTGTGGCGCCAGGTCGCCGATCACGATCTGCTCGCGCTTCATGCACCGTTTTCGCTCGCCGATCTCATGCTCGCCCTGGGGTTGGGCCGCGATCGACCTTTGGTCGTGCACTACCATGCGGACATCGCTTCGCATGCCGGACTGAGGTGGTTTATGAAACCGCTGTTGCGCCGGACGCTGCGGCAGGCGGACGCAATCATCGTGTCCAATGCCATTCTGCTGTACAGCAGCCCGCTGCTGCAGGAATTCGCTGAGAAATGTCACGTCGTTCCGTTCGGCGTCGATGCCTCGAAGTACGATTGGCCAGAGCCGCGCGACAATGACGCTGCCGAACGCGATCGTGGACGGCTCGTGCTGGCTTGCGGGCAACTCGTCCCCTACAAGGGCTTCGATGTGCTGGTGCGAGCGGCGGTCGGCCACCGCTTTGAGGTCTGGATCATCGGCGAGGGTCCAGAACGGGCACGGCTTGAACGAATGATTCATAGCCTCGGCGTCGCGGATCGCGTCCGCCTGCTCGGCTCCGCTCCGAAGGCCAAACTCGCCAGTCTCATGTGTACAGCGGACGTCTTTGTCCTGCCGTCCCTGACCAATGCGGAAACATTTGGCATCGCTCAACTGGAAGCGATGGCGGCGGGACGGCCGATCATCAATACATGGCTTGACACGGCCGTTCCACGCGTGGCGCGCCACGGCATCGAGGCCATTACCGTTCCACCCGGCAATCATGTTCGGTTGGCGGAAGCGATCGAAACATTGCTCCGCGATCCGGAGCGGCGCTGGCGCATGGGCCATGCCGCCCGGCTTCGCGCAACGACGCAATATTCCGTCGACGCCTTCGGGAAAGGAATCGAAACTGTCTATCGCCATGCCGTGACGACCAAGGCATCAAGCCGGTCGACCCTGGCTTCACGTCCCGGAACAATCGGAACGGGTCCGGAAAAACGACATTGCTGAGACTGATTGTGCTGAAACTCGTCGCGCCGGCTCAGCTCGCGATCACGATCCGTGAATAGTCAGGAAGGAGCTACTTATGTACTCGCAAAGCATACCTCTCGTAGAGAATGCGTGGGACGGGCCTGCGCGCGATCCAAACGCCCGATTCGATCCGCGGATTGGACGGCCCATGAAACCGCCTGGCCGTTCTCCTCGCCCCTCCGGCCTCAACGACGACAATATCGCGAGCGACCGGCCGTCGACTGGCAGGCGAACACTCCATACCCTTGCCCGGTTTGTTATTGCAGTTCTCATCGGTATCGGCGCCACCCTTGCCTGGCAGTCCTACGGTGACGCAGCAAGGGACAAGGTAGTGGCCCGGGTTCCATCGCTGGGCTGGTTGTTATCCGTCTCGACGACGAAGTCGCCAGCCATTGCTTCAACTGCCCCGGACCCGATGCAGCAGCTTGAGCCCCTGGCGTTCAATCTCGATGTCGTGCGGCGCAGCGTAGAGCAACTCACCGCCAAGCAAGAGCTGATGGCCCAGAACATTGCGACGCTGCAAGCTGTCGCAGACGACATCAGACAGAGAATGTCGACAACCCCGCCTTCGTCGCTGTCCCAGCAGCAGGCGGCCCCGATCCCGCAGCATAGACTCTCGCAACCCCGGGCGCAGTCATCGACTGTGCAGTCGTCAGTGCCTCGTCCGCTGCCCTCTGCCGGACCCCCCTGCTCTCGCGCTGACGGCCCAGATTGCCGGCGGGCTTCTTATTGATGGGACGTAGACGCGCGCGGCATGACGGTGCGTAAGCTGCGCCTCAAGTCGTGTATCGTGAATTTGTCGATACCCGCTTCCCAGCTCTCGGAAAATGCATTGTGTACCAATGATGGCTTCCGGACAACACGAGGTGGCCCCCTGATTGCCAAGTGATCTTAAGGTTTCCTAGAATCGCCCTCTGTTTCAGCCTAGAGAGGATGTTGCCCCCAACGGGCCGCACCAGTCTCGCACCAGAACGATCCGAACAAGCCGCAACGAACTCAATCGAAATCGAACGAGAACGCAGCAAAATCAACGAAGCCGATCGATAGCTTGCCGCCCATAACGGCCCGGTCGCAGCCCTAGGGTGATAAGGTCTCATGGACGATCAACGCGTTAGCGGGATCAGTACCTACTTCAAATCCTCACGCACCAATACCGCACCAAGCTGGGCCCGGTCGCGCGACTCCCAAGTATAGAGGGCTACTGGCGCTGGCCGATCGGCCGACGTGGCTGGTCTTCACTATAGGGGACAGCCCGAGCGATTGTCGCCAATTCTGCCAGAGCACCCCAGCGAAACGAGCACCAGAGGCTCTGGTCAAGGTTTTAGAAATTCGCTGGGCTCTACGCCGAGCGCCTTGGACAGCTTACCGAGCATCGTCACAGATGCGCTGTATACCCCTGTCTCCAGCTGACTGACATAGCTCCGATCGACTTTTGCTCGGAACGCAAGCTCCTCCTGCGTCCAGCCCTTCCCCGTTCGGAGGCGACGCAAATTCCGAGCAACAGTATCCCGCAAATCGTTCATTCGTGAGCGAAAATCTATTGGCATGCCAAAGCGGTTCGCCTGCTTATCGAGGCAGTCTGTGAAGCGGCCGGCAAACCTGTTCCCGCAATCATACTGGATAATTGAGCTTCTTTTTCTTCGCTGCGGCATCCAGCTGACGCCATCGCCAAGGGGCATGGCGATCCTTCGATTCTCGGCCCGCGGTCCACGGCTCTGGATGCCGATCGGAAGCGGATCATGGCTGAATTGCAAAGCCAGCCCTCCGCTCCGCAGCCGATTGCGCTCCACCCCGTCATTCTTCGGCGATACGAAGAGCAATTGGTGCGGCTCGAAAATGCGCTCGGCAAAGGTGTGAGCGCAGGCGACGAGGAGGCTGCCGAAGCAATTCGAGATCTTGTGGAGACGGTGACGGTGTCGAGAGATGACACGCGCCCGGGCGGGGTCTGTGTTGAAATTGCTGGCCGTCTCAACTCGCTGATTGGCGGGGAGGCATACCCAAGCAGAGTAAAGGGAGTGTGGGAAAGGTGGTAGCGGGGGTCCGCTACATCGTGAAGCCCACTATCGCAGAAGCCCTATTTTGTTACAGGAGAGCAGCCTAATTCGGAAGGTCGGATCTCGAAGACCCGCCCAAAAACCGCCGTTCGTGAGCGATCAGTGGCCGCCAAATGGTCGGCCGGCAAGTCGAGTAGGATAGCGGCCTTAGTCTCCTGGCCAATTGACGGCATGGACCTCGGCCGCAGGACCAAGCGCCGCAGCACCCGATAGGCCGTGAACCGGCTCAAGGCCTTAGCCGTCCGGGGCCTATCGCATTATCAAACATCGATCTTTGCCGCGCCAAGCGGCGAGACCGAGGGTGGCGAGGTAGGCCCTTGGTGAGGATCCGGAGGCGACTTCGGGTGGACGCTAGGGCGCCAGAAGGGTCGCGCTTCGGTCACGACGGAGAAGACGCACAGATTTCCTATCGCGGTACGGAGGCGGTTCAGGTGAAGCCCGTCAGGGCCACGCGTATCAGTTGCCCGAGGTTGTGCAGACGAGATTTACTCTGCATGAGACTTCCGCCCGCGACCCAGAGCCGTCGTTGCGCTTGTCCGGGTTGCCGCTTTGCGATACTTTTAAGGGCGGTGTTCCCGGGCGTGGTGTAACTTGGTAGAGCAAAGCCGTCCGCCCGCGCGCTCTCCCATAGCGCCGTAGCGGGCGGACGGCTTTGCGGTGGTCACCGGTGATTGCCCGGTAGGGTCGGGTTGCTGACACCAACTCGATTCGAGGAACCACCGATGACCGACGAGATGATGAACCTTCGCGCGCTCGTCGAGGAGGCCCCGGACGCGGATCTTCTGCGCGAGATGATCGGCTTTGCCGCCCAGCGGTTGATGGAGATGGAGGTCGCCGGGCTGACTGGAGCCGCCTATGGCGAGAAGAGCAGCTCGCGCGCGCGTGCGACGTTGTCGGTGCAGGCGCCTCGCGCCAGCAGGCCGTAGTGGCGGATGCGGCGGAGGCGAGCACGTGGATGAGGAAGCGGCGAATGAACTCGTCCGTCGCGAGCGTCATCCGCTTTTGACGGTCGCGGCCCTTCGACGCGGTAATCCTTCCATCTGAAGGTGACGCCTTGCTGGCCGCAGGCGAGCAGGCGGCTGTTGGCGATAGCGACGCGGTGGGAATAGCGCGACAGATAGGCCAGCGCTGCCTCGGGGCCACCGAACGGACGCTTGGCATAAACGACCCATTCCATCTTGCCCGACGCTGCCAGCAACGTTGCTAATGATTGTTCTCCGGCGAGGTGGGCGTCGTTGCCGAAGATCAGGCGCCCGGCCTGGTGGAGGGTGGCCAGGCGCTCCAGGAACAGCCGACGGAACAGGCGTGAAAGCGCCCGCACTGGCAGGGAAGAATCCTGGCCGCCAGGACACCCAGCGCTGGCCGTCGGGCGAGATGCCGCCGCCCGGTACGATCATGTGCACGTGCGGGTGGGGTGGGTCATGGCCGCTGGTGGCTGACATCCAACGCTCGGCAAGTTCTCCATGAACCAGCCAATATTGTCGCTGACGGCAATCGTAATGAACACGGAATGTCCTCAGCAATCGCCGAATAACAATGCGCTTGTGGAGACCTCTTCCGCAGGGGCTACAACACGTGCAACGCTCCGGTCTGTCCGCTCGTGCAACAAACTTCGGTGCAGCGGCACAATCAATTGGACTTTTTTGAGAGTACCCGGTTTTCTACCCGGAACAGTTTCCTCTCAATGCTCGCTCATGGTGGGTTTCCTCTCATCGCATCCTTAGAAAACGCTATGGTGCATCTCTACGAGTGTAGATTGCAGCAGCGAGGACAATGACGACGCCCTTGATGATCAATTGGACCTGGACCGGCACGCCGAGCAGCACCACTTCGTTGGCGAGGATGACGATGATGGCGGCTCCCGTGAGGGCGCCAAGGATCGAGCCGCGGCCGCCCCGCAGCGACACCCGTCCGACGACACAGGCTACGATCGAGTCGAGCTCGTACCCCTGCCCGACCCAGTTGTCGACGAGCCCGACATAACCGCTCAGGATCAGCCCGGCGAGCGCCGCAAGGCAGCTCGAGATCAGGTAGCAGCCGATCATGACCGCGTCGGAGCGGATGCCAAACAGGCGCCCCGTCACTGGATTGCCGCCGACAATGAAAATCCTCCTTCCGAAAGCGGAACGGTGCAGGACCCCAGCCAGCAAGACCGCTACGAACAGCAGAACGAGTACGTTATAGGGCACGCCGTGAAATTTTCCGGAGCCGAGCAGCCGCAGTACCGGCGGCACGTTGCCGGACGGCGCGCCCTGCGTGTAGGCGAACCTGAATCCCTGGAGCAGGATCATCGTGGCGAGCGTTGCCAGGAACGGGGACACCTGACGCTTGGTGACGAGAAAGCCGTTGAGCAGGCCAACGCTGACAGCGACCACCAAGGCCGTCGCGACGATGGCGGGGACATTCTGGTCGAGGCCCGAGAAACCGGTCGCGATCACGGCGGCGGTCGCCATCATCGAGGCGACAGAGAGATCGAGGCCGCGAACGATCATCACCAGGCTTTGCCCCATGGCTGCGATCGCGAGCGGCGCGACTTGTAGCAGCAGGTTGGACAAATTACCGGGACTGACGAAGGCCGGTGAGATCACGCCACCAAGCGCGAGCAGCAGCGGCAGAGCGAGGGCTGTGCCATAGCTTTCCATGACGCTGCGGACCGACCAGGACGGGGTGACGGAGCCGGCGATTTCTACGGAGCCTGACATCCTGCTCACCCGATCCTGCGGCGTTCGACATAGATGGAGACGGCAAGGATGATGATGACCGCCTGCGCGACCAATTGATAGTGCTTCGACACGTCCATGAAGTTGAGCAGGTTGTTCAGGAGCGTGATCAGAAAGGCGCCGAACAGCGTGCCGATCACGCCGCCTTTGCCACCGCTCAGCAAGGTACCGCCGAGCACGACCGGAGTGATCGAAGCCAAGGTGTAGTTGACGCCGGTGTAGGGCTGTCCAACGCCGAACCTCGCGGCGAGATAAAGCCCGGTCGCCCCGCAGCAGAAGCCCGAGATGCCGTAGACCAGCATCAGGATGCGCGTCCGCCGCAATCCCACGAGACGCGCGGAATTCGCATCATCGCCAAGGGCGTAGATCTGGCGGCCGAGCGGCAAATATCGCAGCAGCAGCGCGACCAGGATGCCAAGGACGACTGCAAGCGTCGCTCCGATGGGGATGCCCGAGATGCGTCCATAGGCGAGCACGGTGAAGCTGCGCGGCACCCGACCGACCGGTCCCAGTGCGTAGAGCAAGGTCACGCCTTGCAGGACCGCGCCCATGCCGAGCGTCACGATCAGCGGATGAACGCGCAAGGTGACGACCAGGCCGGCGTTGAGCACGCCGACGAATGTCCCGAGCGCGAGCACGCCGAGCACGACCGGAACGACCCGATCCGGATTGCCGTTGATCAGGCCTGATGTCAGGCAGGAGGTGAGGCTGATCAGCGAGCCGACCGAGAGGTCGATGCCGCCGCTGAGAATGGTCAGGGTTTGCCCGATACTGACCAGCGCAAGGTCGGTGGTCTGCTCATAGACATTGAGCAGGTTGCCCAGCGTCAGGAATCGGTCGGAGACCGTTGCGCCAACAAGATATACCGCGCAGATCAGGACGAGCACGCCGGCAAGCCCCGCATTGCTGCGCAGCCACCAAGGCATCGCGAGACGGGCGGCGATCGCGGTCATGCGGCGCGCTCGCTCGTGGCCAGGTACATGATGCTTTCCTCCGTGGCGTCGCATCCCGGCAGCTCGCCGGCGATCCGTCCCTCGCGCATGACAATCACGCGATCGGCCATGCCGATGACCTCGGTCATTTCCGAGCTGATCATCAGGATTGCGAGGCCTGAATCGGCAAGTTCGCGCATGATCCGGTAAATATCGGCCTTGGCGCCGACGTCGACGCCGCGTGTCGGTTCATCGAGGATCAGTATCGACCTGCACAGGCGTGCCCAGCGCGCGATGATCACCTTCTGCTGATTTCCGCCCGACATGGTTGCGACCGGCGTTGCCGGTCCGCGGCAGGCGATGCGGTATCGTTCGATTTCGTGGGCGGCGATCGCCAGTTCGCCCTCGCGATCAATCACTCCGTAGCGGGTGACCTCGCCGAGTGCTGGCCCAGTGATGTTCGCAGCAATGTCGAGCAGCATCGCAAGCCCCTGCGACTTGCGATCCTCGGTGACGAGGCCCATGCCGAGCCCGATCGCCTTGGCGGGCGTCATTGCCGTAAAGCGCTCGCCGGCGATGTGGAGAGTGCCCTTCGAGATAGGAGCTGCGCCGAACAGACCGAGCGCCAGATCGGTGCGTCCGGCGCCGACCATGCCCGCCAGCGCGACGACCTCGCCTGCATGCAGTTCTATCGAGACGTCACGGACCCGGTCGCCGACGCAGATGCCGTCGGTGCGTAGCACGGGTTGATCCGGTCGCGACGCGGTCGAGCGCGGGGGAAACAGCTCGCCGAGATCGCGCCCCACCATCATCGAGATCAGCCGTTCGCGCGTGACGGCGACGGTATCCGTCGTGCCGACCAGACGGCCGTCCTTCAGGATCGTGGCACGATCGCACAGCGCGAAGACTTCGTCGAGCCGATGCGAAATGAAGAGAATGGACACACCGGCCTCGCGCAGCCGGCGCAGGCGCTCGAACAACAGTTCGACCTCGCGCCCGGCAATGACGGCGGTGGGCTCGTCGAGGATCAACAGGCGGACATTGTGCGTCATCGCGCGCGCGATCTCGACCATCTGCTGGTCGGCGACCGAGAGAGAGGCCACCGTCTCGCGAGGGTCAAGGGTGATGCCAAGCTTGCGCATCAGCTCAGCGGCCTCTTTCCGTGTCCGTCCGTGATCGACCAGGCCGAGCGCGTTGCGCCGCTCGTTGCCGAGGAAGATGTTCTCGGCGACGGACAACTGCGAAAACAGCGCGAACTCCTGATAGACGACGTGGACTCCGGCGAGCTTCGCCTCGCGCGGTGACGACCATCTCACGCGTTGACCGGCGAGGGTGATCTCGCCTTCGTCGGGCGCAACCGCGCCGGCGATGATCTTGATCAGGGTGGATTTGCCGGCGCCGTTCTCGCCGAGCAAGCCGTGGATTTCGCCAGGTTTGACGTCTAAGTTTACGCCGTGGAGGGCGCGCACGCCGGGAAAACTCTTGGAAATGGCCTTGAGTGTGAGCATTCGGTCCGTCTTGCCCCTTTGGCGTGCCGGCCTCGCCGGTACGCCATTGTTCCGGGTTCAGTGCGGATAGTCGATCTTGAACGTGCTCGGATTGTAGGTCGGGCCCATGCCGCCGGACACGAGCATGTCGTCGGGACCGTCGGGCACGATGTGCTGCTCCGCATACATGTCAGGCTTCGGAATGGAAGGCGTCTCGTCACCGTGGGTCAGAACGATATTGCTGTTGATGGTATAGACGCAGGGCACCGCGGCGCCGGACAGCACCTTGAGCGCGACGTCGAGCGCCGTGCCCATCATCGCGGGCGGATAGTCGATGTCGAGCAGCGGGAACTTGTTCTTGATAGCCATCTTCATCGGTCCGTTCATGTCGGCCGAGGTGATCGGCGGAATTTCGCTTCCCTTCCAGCCGGCATCGAGAAAGGCCTCGATCGCACCGGGCACCTGCAATCCGTGCGGCGAGAACACGGCATTGATGCTATGGCCGTACTTGGCGATCATGGCCTGCATCACCTGCTTGCCCTTCACCGGGCTCCAGTCGGAGTAGACGGTCTCCAGGATCTTGATACCGGGATAGGCCGAGAACACCTGCATCGCTGGTTTGACACGGTTCTCGTTCGGGCTGGAGCCGGCCTGGCCTCCGAGGATGATCACGTTGCCCTTGCCGTTCAGCTTCTCGACGATCCATTGCGCGAACAGGCGCCCCATCATCGCGTCGGACGCTGTGACGAAGGTGACGAAATTGTCAGAATCCACCCGGCGGTCCACCATCACGACGGGGATGCCGCGTTCGGTCGCCTGGGTGACGGCGGGATCGAGCGCCTGCGACGTGTTGGCGCTGACGATCAGGAGATCGACGCCGCGGGAGACCAGATCCTGGATGTCGGCGACCTGCTTGGCATCGTCATGGCCCGCATCGGTGATCAGCAGCTTCTTCACGACGTCGGCATGGTCGTGCGCAGCTTTCTGAAGCGAGTGCAGGCCAACCACGCGCCAGCTGTCGCCGAGGCCGGCATTGGAGAAGCCGATGGTGTAGGGCGGCGCCTTCTTGAACTTCGCGGTGTCGCGAATGCAGACGTCGAGCGCTGGATTGAACAGGAACGTGCGCGGCGCGCCGGAATATTCCGCCTGGACGGCAATTGGTGTCACCATGGCCAGGCAGGCCAGTGACAGGCAGCTCGCGATAGTCACTCTCATTGGTGTTCCTCCCCTTTGGTTTCACTGATCGTGGCGACTTGAGCGTCGCTCTGGACAATCAACCCTGGTCTTGCCTACGCCGCCTCACGACGGTGCCGCCAGCTGCGTCGACACGAGTATCTTCAGCTTGTCGTTGCTTGGCGCAGTGAGGACGTCGAAGCCTTTCGAGACCACGTCCTCGGCGCGGATACGGCCATCGATGATCTTCGAGATTGGCAGCTTGCCAGACTCGACCAGTCCGATGATGCGCGGCCACATCGTGATCGGGTAACACCAGGTTGCCTCGATGGTGATGTCCTTCAGGGCCCACAACATCGGATCGGTCGAGGCTTTGCCGACGTGCAGGCCGGCCTGCACCACGACACCGCGCCGCCGCACGGCTTCGACGCAGGTGTTCAATGCGCTTTCGTTACCGACGCATTCGATGGCGACGTCGACGCCGACATTCTCTTCGGTCTGCTCCTTGACGCGCGCGACCACGTCCGTCGTCTTGGGATCGTAGACGCCGGCGCAAATACCCCAGCTCTCGATCGTTCGACGCCGCGATGCGTTGGGCTCCGACACGTAGATCCTGGCGGCGCCGGCTGCGTGGGCGCACAGAATGGTCAGCGCGCCGATCGGGCCTGCACCTGCGATCAGCACGGTGCTGCCAGCCTGGACACCGCCGCGGTCGACCGCATAGAGCGCGACCGCCGCCGGCTCGATCATGGCGGCTTCCTCGTCGGTGATGGAGTCGGGCACTTTCGCCGCATTGTAGTCGTTGATGACGGCGAGATCGGACATGCCGCCCCAGGCCCAGCTGAGGCCGATGCAAGCCATCTTTTCGCTGAGATGGTTGAGACCCCGCCGGCTGTAATAGTCGTTCATCGGCATCATCAGCGGCTGCACCGAAATACGGTCGCCGCGCCGCACATGAGTGACGTCGCGCCCGACGTCCAGTACCTCGGCCGAGAACTCATGTCCCAGGATCTGCGGCAAGGTTGCTGCAGTGAACACGTGCGGCGACGCGGGCGTGACGATCGGCCCTGCAATGTATTCGTGGAGGTCCGTGCCGCAGATGCCGGTCCACAGCGGCTTCACCAGGAGCTGGCTGGCGCCCATCTCCTTGGGCTCATCGACGGTTTCGACACGGATGTCCTTCCGTCCGTAATAGCGAACAGCCTTCACGGTGCGCTTCCCCTTCTGCGCGGCAGGTTATTGGCCTCGCACTACCATGTTACCGGTTTGCATTGATCTGATTGAATGGGGAATTTTACTTCCCATGCTGGTGCAGCCAGTTTCAAAAAGGTTAGAATAGGCGCCTTGGAGCCACAATATCCGGTGATTTCCCTTCACTGGGGAACGTATTGCCCCAATGATCGGACCGTTCGTGGCGGATTTGAATGGCCGCGGCTGCAGCTCGGGGCTGTTTCAGGAGGCGCAATGGCTATCGACCGGATGAAGGACATCAGCGTGTTCGTCCATGTCGCCGAAGCCAAGAGCTTCACGGCAGCGGCCGAACGCATCGGCCTTTCGCGATCGGCAGTCGGCAAGAGCATCGTTCGGCTCGAGGACCGGCTCGGGGTCAGGCTGCTCCAGCGCACCACGCGAAGCGTCTCACTGACCGGAGAGGGAGCCGCCTTCCACGAGCGGTGCGTGAGGCTGCTCGCCGATCTCGACGAAGCGGAGATGGCGATGCTCAGTCACTCGCAGGCGCCGCGGGGGCGGTTGCGGCTGGATCTGCCCGTATCCTTCGGCCGGCTGCACGTGCTTCCGGTCCTCAATGAGTTCATTCGCAAATGGCCGGAGATATCCGTCAGCGCCTCCTTCGGCGATCGCTATGTCGATCTCATCGACGAGGGCGTGGATCTCGCGATCAGGATCGGCAGCAGCGAAGATTCTCGGCTGATGAATAGGTTTCTGGCGCGCCATCGCCTGGTGACCTGTGCGTCGCCGGCCTATCTTGCCGAGCGAGGAACGCCGAGAAACATCGACGCGTTGGCGCAGCATAGCTGCCTCGCCTTCGTGCACGGCGGGCGCTCCGTCGACTGGCGATTCAACGAGAACGGACAAGCTCGCGTGATCGCCATCAATGGGCGTTTCGTCGCGACCAACGCTGAAGCCTTGCGCGACGCGACGATTGCGGGTTTCGGCATCGCTCGGCTTGCCACATTCCTGGTCAGCGACGATCTGCGTGCAGGTCGGCTGGTGCCGATCCTCAAAGAGGTCGACGCCGATGGTGCACCCATTCGCGCCGTCTATCCTTCGAGCAGGCACTTGTCGCCGAAGGTGCGTACATTCATCGATGCGTTGATAGAGGCTTGGCGGCCGGAACCGCCCTGGGACAGCGCAGAGACTTCACTGCGCGGACGTCCGACTGAGAGCGACTGACCTGTTTCAACGTCCTTCGGCGGAAATTGCGTGCCGTTCGCGGACGAGGACTGCCAGCAGCGGGAGTACGAATCACGAAAAATCGTAGTTTGGCGCATGAGATAGTAGGATTGGTAGCGAAGTCCGCTGCCAATCCCAAACCAATGGTTCTTCATTCCTATTTTGACGACGGAGCTGCGACATGCAACGGTGAAAGAGTCAGGCTCTTCCAACGACAACTGAGACCGCCATCGCCTCTCGTCTGTCTCCCCTCTGTCGAGAATTTCTTGATTGTAGTGACTAGCGGCAGCTGAAGCTCGAAGGCTGCGTCGCAGGGCCGCGGCCATCCCACGTCGTCCGCTGCGGATAGACGCAGACCGGATAGCTCACGCTGCCATCGCGCGAGGTCAACGTGATCTCGCCCGGCGGCACTCCCTTCTCGACCCAATCCGTCAATGCGGAGAAGAACTGGTCCTTGTCGCGGGTCGGCGTCTGGTTGGCATTGCCCGGCAGTTTCGGCAGCGGCACGGCGTCGTTCTTGCCGGTCACGGTGTACGAGCGGCCCTGCGAGGAATGCGCAGCCCCCGGGACCAGATACATCCGCATGAATTTTGAGACCTCGGCGTCGCCGCCCATCGCAGCAAGCACGCGCTCGTGATAATTGACGTTGCCGGCCGGCGGGATCGCATCATCCGCAAGGCCGCTCCATATGATCACCTTGCGGCCGAGATCGCGCAGCTTCGAGAGATCGGCCTTGTCGGTGATCAGATTGCTGAACAGCGTGGGCTGCAGTTCGACATTCTTGTCGACGCCAGCAGCGAAGGCGGCATAATCGAGCTCGAGCCAGCGGTTGCGCCTTGCGGTCGAGGTGTTGGTGATCGGAATGGCTGAGGTCGCGCTGGCATCAGCGGCGTAGCTGACGTCCTCCATGCCGAGCGCAAAATTGTCAGTCGACGGGCTCGTGATCTGCGTTGAGATCGACGTGCCCTTGGTAAAGGTCCACCACATCTGCTTCACGCCGAGCGCCTTGCCGCTGCGGGCTTCCGCCGTCTGAGCCGGATCGACGCTGCCATCGCGGGTCGCGCCGTACCAGATTTTGTTGAGCGCACCCGCTTCCTTCGAGCTCATGCAAGCTGCCTTGGCGGCGTTGCTTCCGGTGACGCCGTCGCTCGTTTCGCCCGTACAGAGCAGCACCGCGTCGCGGGCGGGATTGTAGTCGCAGGCGAAGGGATCAAGCAGGAAGCCGAGCCCGGCCTTGTCACAGGTTGCAACGGCGCGCTTGTTGGCAGCGTCGACCTTGGCGGCGAACGCGGCAGCCTCCGGCTTGTTGATGGCAGAGAAGCCGAGCTCGGTCTTCATCACGATCTGCGGATAGAGGCTGGTGGTGCCGAACCGCGCGATGTTCGGCGCAGGCTGCGCGATCATGTAGCCGTCATAGAGCTCTGGATATTCCTGCAGGATCTTCAGGCCCTGGCGGCCGCCCTGCGAGTGTCCATCGTAGTAGACGAATTTCGGCGCCTTGCCATAGTAGAGATTGACCAGCGCTTTGGTCTTGATCGCCTGCTCGACCATCGCCCGTACCGAGAAGTCGCGGAGGCCCTCGACGTTAACCTTGCCGTCAGAGAGGAAGGCGAACGAACCGTCCTGATACCACGGCTGGCCGGCATCCGTTGTGCCCGAAGCATAGCCGATATTGGCGTTGACAATTGCCGGCACCTTGCTCCCGATCTTGTCGGCGAAGCGATGGCCGCCGCCGACCCAGCCGCCACCGCCATAGTTACGGATGCGCTCGTTCCAGTTGGCCTGCGTCGGCAGCCAGACCTCGATGCCGATACCTTCTGAATAGGAGCGCGCGTTTTTGTCCTTCTCCGCTGTGACGCCGGGACCGACCAACAGCTTCACGAGGCAAAGATCGGCTGCCGCCGTGATCGGCTTCGGCGCATCGGGCGCCAAAAGCTCCTCACCCTTGTTGACCCGGCGGACCGCGATCACGGTCGTGATCTCGTCGGGATGGAAGGCGGCTTTGATGCCGTCGTCACAAGCCATCGGCTCGGCGAACGCCGATGTCACCTGGCAAGTCGCAGCCACCAGCAGCATTGCCCAAAAAATTCCTCGCGCGATCGGCATCAGTTCTCTCCTCTTGCTTATCGTTCTCTGTTGGCAGCCCGGGGCCGCCTTAGTCTACAATCGGTACCGTCAGCGGCTCATGGGTCTGTGCGGCGCAGCCGAGCCGCGACTCCGGGGGCGCCAACCCGGCGCCTGAACCCGAAGGCAAAATTGTCGCGAATCAGAATCGCCTGCGAACCTCCCGTTGGTCACTCAGACAGCCTCATTCGGTCAGCGAGCGTTCCTGCGCAATCGAGCGCGGCGCACCATGCAAAGACCATGGCGGGGCCGATCATCGTTCCAGGTCCGGGGTACATGCCGCGGAAAATGGAGGATGCATCGGTCCCGACGGCATACAGTCCGGGCAAGACCGTTCCGTTGCGTGACAACACTCTGGCGCGCTCATCCGTAAGTAGACCGCAACTGCTGGCGAGATCCGACGGCCACACGGCGACGGCATAATAGCGCCCCTGACCGATCCGCCGCAGACATGGGTTCGGCTTGGTCTCCGGATCGCCATTGAACCGGTTCAACGCGCTGGACCCTCGGCCGAAGTCTTCGTCGATCCCGCTGTCCGCGTAGCGATTATACTGCTCGACCGTTGCCGCAAGCTGCCCGGCGTCGACGCCGATCCTTCGCGCCAGCTGCTCGATCGTCTCCGCCTCGACCAGATAGCTGGCTTGCACGAACGCCTTCAGGTTTCGCGTCCCCGGACGAACGAGCCCAATGCCGAAATCCTTGATGAACGTCGCATCGCAGATCAGGAAGGCCGGACTTGAAGACGGCGCGTTCGATCGCAGCATCGCGGCGACGAAGTCATGATAGGAATCGGCCTCGTTCACGAAACGGCGGCCTGACCTGTTCACGGCCAGCAATCCAGGCTTGGCGCGATCGAGCATGATGTGCGGGAAGATCGACACATGACCGTCGGCCTGCGTCATCACCGAACTCGGCATCCACAACGCCGGACTGTCGAGGTCTCGGGCGATCGCTGCACTGACGCGCTCCGCCGCCAGGATGCCATCGCCGGTGTTCGAGGTGGGCGCGAGCGAAAGTCGACGCGCCGGCTCGGGGAATAGACGCTCTCTTAGCTCACGGCTCCAGCCGATGCCTCCGCTCGCCAGCACGACGCCCTTGCGGGCCCTTATCCTGAGCTCTCCGCCAGGAGACGAAAGAACCGCACCCATGATGTGATCCCCCTCGCAAACGAGATCGCGAAGTTCGGTCTCGAAGCGCAGGTCGACGGCGACGCGGCGGAGGCTGTCGAGGAGCCTCGCGACGAGCGCGTTTCCCATGACCAGGCGCGTTCCGCGCGTGTGGCTGATCCGGTCCATCGCATGCCGGGCGAGCAGACCCAGGACATGCCTAAGACTGCTCCAGCTGCGGAATGGCGCCAGCAGCGCCGGGATGTCCGCCTTGCTCACCATCATGCCGCCGAGCACCATGAACTCCCGACGCGGCGGCCTGACACGGGCAAAATCCGGTCCGAGCTTTCGGCCCTCGAACGGCATGGCCGTGAGCGCGCGTCCGCCGATCGCAGCGCCCGGAAGCTGCTTGTAGTCGGGGTGGATCGGAGGCGCCGCAAATCGAACGCTCGTCTTCTGCTCGAGATCATCAAGCACGACCCACCCTGCCCGAAGGAACATGTCGACGCGGCGGTCGGCGGCGTGCTCGCCGAGCATTGCAGCGAGATAGGTGCGCGCGGCCTCGACCGTATCAGGCGTCCCCGCAAGGCGGCCCTGCCGGTTGCCCGGGATCCACACCGTGCCGGCGGAGGTTGCGGTGGTGCCGCCCACCATGTCCGACTTCTCGCACAGGACGACGTCGAGCCCTTCGAGCGCGCCCACCAGCGCGGCCGTCATGCCGGCAGCGCCGGTACCGACGACCAGCAGATCGGTCTCAACGTCCCACGGGCGATCGTTGTGCGCCATCACCAGCCTCTTCCGTCACAGCGCCTGCGCCTTTTCGACCACGGCCCTGCCCGCTGCAAGGGCGCGCCGCGCCCGCGTTTCAGCATCGACGGTCTTCGCCAGCACAACGGTCGGCACCTCGATGCTGATGGTCAGGCAGTCCGGCATCGCCCGCGTGAGACCGACGAGATCGATGCCGCCCTCGCCCGGGAACATGCGCTCCTCGCGCGCGGCATGGATCATTTGCTCAGTCGTCGCGGGGCGCTCGGCCGGACCGTCGCAGAGCTGCCAATAGTGCAGCCGATCGGCCGGGATGGAGCGGAGATCCGCGAGCTTGCTTCGCGATCGATCGAAATGCAGCGCATCCACCAGAATGCCGGCCGCGGGATGGTCGACATCGTCAACGATCCGCATCGCGGTTGTCAGATCAGGAACGCTGGTCCAGGGCATGAATTCCAGATCGGCGGTCAGACCGAACGCAGCAGCCGCCTCGCAAAACTGCCGATAACGATCGGAGAACCGCGCCAGGTCGGGGTCATAGCCGGCGACAAGGATGTGCCTGGCGCCGAGGCGTGCGCCTGTCTCGAAGAACGGCATGAACGACGCGACGCTCGTCTCAGGTCTGAAGGCGACGACCTCGAGATCGGCAACGGTTACACCCGTCGACTGCAACTGCTGGAGCGTCGTACGCAGGAGCGCGGCGTCATCCATCAGGCGATAAGCCAGTCCACCGGGCACGGCCGGCAGCAGCCTGAGGCCGACCTTGTCGTAGCCGCAGCGGGCCGCCAGATCGATCATCTCGGGCGGCGCCAAGTCGAGCACGGTCAGCGCAGCGAGCGAAAAGGTCGCCATCAGCAAGCATCCGCGATGCGTGCGTCGAGCGCAAACATGCCCTGATAGAAGTCAGGCTCGCTGGCTCCCTCCATGACATCGGATGCAAGTGTCCGCGCCTGCCGCAAGGCCCTCTGCAACGAAGCGTCATCGAGCGCCTCGATCAACAGAAGCCCCGAGAAGAAGCCCTCGTGCTTCCGCATGCCCTTTTCAGCGGTCGGTACGGATGTCCGCGGCGCGTCGGTCGCCCCGATCTGCACGGCAGCGATCCCGTCGCAGCCAACGAGCGCGGTGGCCAGCCGTTGCGGGTCGGCGGGCAATTTGTCGATCCGCAGCGCCACGATCGTGGCGCCCTCGCCCCGCCCGGCGCGCGCGACGATCACACCGCCGCCACGCATGAAATTGCCGAGCTTCGGCATGATGCGCTGCGACCACGGGGTGGGCGCGTTGAGCCGCGCCAGATAGTCCTTGCCGTCGAGGACCTCGGGCGTTTCGAGCTCGTACAGGATGAAGAAGCGGTTGACGTCGCTGCGCACGGCACGAAACACACGCGACGCCAGGAAGCCCCGCGTCGTCACGCGCTCGGTGGTGTGCTCGCGCGTCAGCCAATGCCGGTAGTCGGTCAGATCATGCGCCTCGACGTCGCTCCAGATGGCGAGAAACCCTGTTCCGCGCATGCTTGTCTCCTGATTACATCTTGCCGGTTAGCGCAAGCCCGTGCAGGGCCGGCGGAATCGTTTCAGGCAATTGCCCGAGCCGCTGGACGACCGCCAGGATCGCAGCGAGATAGCCGTAAGCGCCAAGTCCGCAAATCACCGCTGTGCAGGCCCGCGAGGTGATCGAATGGCGGTGCAGCTCGTCCCGCGCATGGATGTTGGAGATGTGCAGCTCGATCTTCACCCCATCGAAGATGTTCAGCGCATCGATCAGCGCGACCGATGTGAAAGAATAGCCTGCCGGATTGATGATGATCGCATCCGCCTGGCCGTGAGCGGATTGGATCAGACCAACGAGCTCGCCTTCCATGTTCGACTGGTGGAACGAGACGGATACGCCGAGTTGGTCCGCGAGCGCGTGGCAGCTGTCCTCGATCTGCTTCAGCGTCGTCGAGCCGTAGATGTCGGGCTCCCGAATGCCGAGAAAATTGAGATTGGGTCCATTCAAGATCACGATCCGTGCGGCCATGTTCGACTCCTTTGCCAACGCAGCCCGATCAGCCGCCGAACCATCGCGCCGGCACCGTCACCAGGCCGGGAAACAGGACCATCGCGAACAGGACGATCAGCTGCGCGATCATGAAGGGCCAGACCCCCTTGATGATGTCTTCCATGCTGATCTTGGACACGCCGCAGACGACGTTAAGCACGATGCCGACCGGCGGCGTGATCAGGCCGATGGAGTTGTTGATGATGAACAGCACGCCGAAATAGACGGGGTCGATATTTGCCGCCTTGATGATTGGCATCAGGATCGGCGTCAGGATCAGGATGGTGGGCGTCATGTCGAGCGCCGTGCCCACGATCACGACGACCACCATGATCGCGAGCATCAGGATGGTGTTGTTGCTCATGAACGGCTTCAGGAGATCGACGACCTGGTTGGAGATCTCAGACACCGTGATCAGCCAGGACGACACCAAGGCCGCAGCGACCAGGAACATGACGACGCTCGTGGTCACGGCCGACGAGACCAGGACCGCGTAGATCTCGGACCATTTCAGCTCGCGATAGATGCACGTCGCGACGAACATCGAATAGACGGCGACGACGACGCCGGCCTCGGTTGGCGTGAAGATCCCGAAGCGCAGGCCGACGATGATGATGGCGGGGAGCATGAGTGCCCAGAAGCCGTCGGTGATCGCATGCCACACCTCGCGGCGCGCGGCGGCGGCGACAGGTTTTCCTTGCGCACCACCCAGTACCAGGCGGCGCAAAGGCCCAATCCCAGGAAAAGGCCGGGCACGATGCCGGCAAGGAACAGCTTCGAGATCGAGACGTTGGCGGCCACGCCGAAGATCACGAATCCGATGCTGGGCGGAATCACCGGGCCAATCACGCCGCCGGCCGCCACGAGACCCGCCGCATAGGTCTTCTTGTGTCCCGCCGCCACCATCATCGGCACCAGCAGCGCCGCCAGCGCGGCGGCGTCGGCCGCCGCCGACCCCGACAATGACGACAGGATGCAGGCGGCCAGGATCGTGACGTAGCCCAGGCCGCCCCGGAAATGCCCCACCGCCACGAGTGCGACATTGACGATGCGCTTGGCCAGTCCGCCCTTGTTCATGATCTCGCCCGCGAGCATGAAGAACGGGATGGCCATCAGCGGAAAACTGTCGGCGCCGTTGATGACGTTCTGGGCGACGATCTGGGGATCGAACATGTCAATGGTGCTCATCAGGGCGACGCCGCAGATGAGGAGCGCAAAGGCGATCGGCATGCCCAGCGCCATGGCGCCCAGCAGAGAGACGGTGAAGACGACGATCGTCATGGCATGATCCGGGTGACGCGGAGAGAGTGAGAGGGCGCGAAGACGATCGAGGCCATCACTGCTCCTCCGATTCCCTGACCGCCACCATGTCCTCCTCGCTCGCCTGCCCGCTGATCACCCGGTACAGGTCGTAGAGAAGGATAATTGCGGCCGACACACCGAAGATCACGCCGACGGCGTAGAAGATGGCCATCGACAGACCGGTCGCCGGCGCGCGGTCGTCGATGTTGATGAGGGTCTGACGCCAGCTGCCGGAGAGCAGCAGCCAATCGGCGAACAGCATCAGGCCGTAGTTGATGAGGAAGCAGATGCGCTTGCCGGAGGCCGGCAGCTTCCGCACCAGGCTGTCGACGCCGAGATGGGCGTGCTCGCGCAGCGCGACGATGGCTCCGAGGAAGGTCAGCCACACCAGCAGCCAGCGCGACAGCTCCTCGGACACCGTGATGCCGGAGTTGAAGCCATAGCGCAGCACTACGTTGCCGAAGACCAGCACCACCATGGCCGCGAGACACGCGGCAATGACGGCTTTCAGAAACGAGCAATAGAGGTCGAGAAACTGCGCCATGCGTCAGGTCCGAGCAGATGTGGGACGTGAGCCGGCATGGGCCGGCTCCGCCGCCTATCGTGATGGAGAGGCGATTACTTTACGTCCTTGCGGATGCGCTCGACTTCCTCGTTGAACAGCTTCACCGTCTCGGGCCGAAGATTGGCCGAGACCTTGTCCACGACCGGTTGAACCGCCTTGCGCATGCGCTCGGTCTCCTCGGGAGCGATCGCATTGTACTGCATGCCCTTGGCCTGCAATTCCGCCAGCGCCTTTTCGGTCTGGAGGCGCGTCTGCTCCTTCTGATAGTTGCGGCTTTCCTCATAGGCCTCGCGCATCAGGCGCTGCTCGGTCGGCGACAACTTGTCCCAGAACGTCTTGCTCACCAGGATGATGTTGAGGGTGAAGGTGTGGTTGGTGGCCGAGACGTACTTCTGCACCTCGTAGAACTTGTTGGAGAGGATGACGGTGTAGGGATTCTCCTGCCCGTCGACGGTGCGAGTCTCCAGCGCCGAATACAATTCGCCGAACGCCATCGGGACGGGATTGGCCTTGAAAGCGCTGAAACTCTCCAGATAGACCGGGTTCGGAATGACGCGCAGCTTCAGGCCGGCGAAGTCCTCGACCTTGGTGATCGGCCGGGTGCTGTTGGTGACGTTGCGGAAGCCAAGGCCCCAATAACCGAGGCCGATCAGGTTCTTCGACGGCAGGCCCTCAAGCATGGCCTTGCCGAATTTGCCGGTCGCGAGCGCATCGGCCTGCTCGGTCGTGTTGAACAGGAACGGGAAATCGATCAGGCCGAACTCGGGCACGACGGTCGCAAGCGACGTGGTCGAGGCCGACAGCATCTCCTGAGTGCCGCCGCGCAGCGCGGATTGCTGCTGCAATTCGTTGCCGAGCTGCGAGGCCGCGAACTCGCGGACCCTCATCTTACCCCCGCTCTTGGCCAGCAGGATCTCTCCGAACTTCTGCACGCCGAAGCTGACGGGGTGATCGGTGTTGTTCAGGTGCCCCCACCGGATCGTCCGCTCCTGAATGTCATCGGCGGCAGATGCGCCGACCGTCAGCGCCACCGAGATCGCGGCGGCAGACAGCGCCCGTGCGAACAAGCTCATCGTGTCCTCCCTGGTTTCTTCGGGGCACGCGGCGGGTTGAGCGCTTATTTTCCGTACCCTCTGTTTATCGAGAAAACACACATCAATATCGATGTCAAACGACAATCATAATTTCATATGAGATTTCAATGGACATCAGATGCCGCGACTCTGCTATAATGCCGGCGAGTGGCCCGCTCCCACAGGGCGGCGCTCCGGGCGAGCGGGATCAGAAGGCATGACGGATCTTGAGGAACGGCCGCTGTCGGCGGGCGACAGCGGCTATCGGCGCATCCGCTCCGACATCATTTTCGGCGTGCTCACGCCGTCGGGACGCCTCAGGCTCGAGGCGATGAAGGAGGATTACGGCGTCAGCATCTCGACCCTGCGCGAGATCCTCAATCGCCTGGCGTCCGAAGGCTTCGTGGTCGCCGAAGGGCAGCGTGGCTTCGAGGTGGCACCGGTCTCGCTCCAGAACCTGCGCGAGCTCGCCGAGCTGCGCATCCTGCTGGAGCATCACGCCATGGCCGAGTCGTTCCGCGCCGGAGACGTCGAGTGGGAAGGACGCGTGGTGTCAGCGCATCACAAGCTGGCCGCGACCGAGCGCACCATCCTGAAGGAGGGCGACGATCCCGAGTTGCGAAAGCGCTACGACGGCGAATTCCACCAGGCGCTGATCTCGCGTTGCGGGTCGCGCGAGCTGATGCATACGCATTCCATCGTGTTCGACAAATATTTCCGTTACGCACTGCGCTATCGCGGCAGCGAGACGATCAACCAGCACAAGGCGCTGCTGGAATGCGCCCTGAGGCGCGACATCGAGGGCGCAAGGACCGTCCTGAGCGAGCACATCAACAACTGTGTCGCGCATGCCCTGTCCTCCTGGACCGGCAATTGATCGCCCTCACCTTGCCGCCCCCCGGGTGGTCGACGCAGAGAACGATTCATGCGCGCCAACATTCCCTTCTCGACCGCCCGGCTCGACGGCCTGCTCGACGCGGCCGGCATCGACGTCCTGATCTGCACGTCGAAGCACAACATCAGTACCTTCTCGGCGGCTACTACCATTTCCAGTTCGACTTCATGGACGCGATCGGCATCAGCCGGCACCTGCCGATCCTCATCTATGTGAAGGGCGAGCCGGACAAGACGGTCTACACCGCCAACCGGAACGAGCGGGACAGCATCCCCAATAGGACGGACGCCGGATACTGGATGCCGCCGGCCGTGTTCGGATCGTCAACCTCGGTCGAGGCCATGACGCTCGCGCTCGGGCATGTCCGATCCGTCGCGACGCCGGGGCTTGCTGTCGGCGTGGAGTTGTCGTTCCTTCCGCCGACGCCGCGGACCTGCTGCGCAAGGAACTGCCGCTTCGTCCAGGCGATGCGCCCGCTGGAAAAGCTGAGATCGATAGCGCGCGCGGCTGGAACGGGATTCCGACATGACCATTCATTCGATCTCCGCTGATCGGGTCGAGATTGCGGTGGCCAACGCCGATCTCCTCGGCGAGACGCCATTATGGTGCGACCGGACCCGCAAGCTGTGGTGGATCGATATCGACGGCAGGCTGCATCAGTCGTTCGATCCGGAAACTGGCGCGCACCACGCTGTTTCCCATGAGTGTCAATTCCTTGGCAGCCAGGCGCTGACGGCGGACGGCTCGCATCTGCTCGCACGGGATCTGACTCTGTACCGTCGCGCGGCCGATCATCCGGAGCAGTTTGTCGAGGTCGAAAACGGCCTCGACAACCGCCTCAACGACGGCCGGGTTGATGCGCGCGGCCGCTTGTGGATCGGCACCATGGACAACCAGCTGCATCGCCCGAACGGCTCGCTCTATCGCGTGACCGGAGACGGCCAGGTGACGCGCATCTTCGGCGACGTCATCGTGACCAATGGGATCGCGTTCGCGCCGGACAACCGCACGCTCTATTTCACCGATACGCGGCGATACTGCACCTGGTCGTTCGACTTCGATCTCGACGACGGTATCATCAGCAACCGGCGCCTGTTTGCAGATTATAGCACGTCGAAGGAAAGACCGGACGGCGCCTGCGTCGATGCCGCAGGCGGGTTATGGACAGCCTTCTTCTCGGGCGGCCGCGTCGTACGCTACCGCCCGAACGGGCAGATCGACACCATCGTCCCATTGCCGGTGACGAACCCGACCTGCGTGTGCTTTGGAGGCAGCGACCTCAAAACGCTGTTCATCACGACGGCCAGAAAATTCCTGGATCCGAAGCAGTTGAGTGCCGAACCCATGGCGGGACATCTGCTTGCTGTCCGCGGCCTCGCACAAGGCCTCTCCGAACATCGTTTCCCATCGGGCGGTGCTGTGCGACGCCAAAAAGCTGACGACGGTCGCATCAGGCGCGGCAGGTAAACCGCTCTCCCCCGTTTTGTCGACGCACTAGAACTTCACGCTGATGCCGCTGGACAGACTCGATTCGGTGCAGGTGTTGTTGCTCACCCCTGGCGATCTCGTGCAGAGCTTGCTGACATTGTGATCGAGACCGTATTTGTTCTGCCAGTAGCGATAGGCCACCCAGACATCGAGATAGTGCGAGAATTTCGGGCCCCACATCGCTTTGGAGGCATCGAAGGTAAGGCGGATCGGCTCGGAGTTGAGTGAGACTTTGGTCATGGAGTTGGCCGGCGCCGCGACGGGCAGCGGATTATAGGGAAGTGGGCTGTTCTCGGGGCCGAGCGCGCCGAGCAACTGGGCGCGGCCGCTGATGGATAAATAGCGCATGCTCTCGGGTAAGAAGCCGAGGTCCATGTAGTAGTTCGTTTCAATCGCCCAGGTCGGCTGATACCGCCGGTTGCCGTCGGGCAGACAGCTCACGCCGGGCCCCGGAGGGGCAAAGCCACCACCGCACTGCAGGAATCCCATGTGTGCCATGTAGATCCATGTCGCGAGCGGCGCGACGTTGACGTAACCCTTGTAGGGAAGATCGAACTGGAACTGCAGGCCGGCCGATACGGCCTGCGCAGCGGCGGCGCGATAGTAGTTCGACGTGCTCAGGTCCAAACCGACCTCGAAGGAGATGTTGCGGAGCGGGCCGACCGTGAACGCCTTGGTATCGAAGATTTCATTCCAGCCAAATGTCGAACGGCTCTGACCGGTGAAAAAGATTGCACCCGCGCAATTGGCCGGTGTTGCAACACCGGTGCCCGGATTGACCACGACGCCCGCGTTCGTGCAGGGGCTGGCGGGATCGTTATGGTCCGCCTTGAACATCGAAATGTTCAGGAAGTTCGTACCGTACTGCCAGATGTCGAAATGCGTGAACGAGTAGACCTGCATCGCGGTCGTGCTGTTGAGCGACCCGTCCGGATTCCTGGAGAACACGCCGGGGTCCGTCGCCTTGGGGATATAGGAGAAGGTGAGGCGATCATCGATCAGCGAAAAGAATGGCTGACCGGAGGCCGCTGGCTTTGCCTTGACCGGCAAATCCTCCGCGACAGCTGCCGCGCTTGCGCACGACGCAAAAGCCAGTGCCATGAGTAATGGCTGAATATGATGCCTCAAGTCCCCCTCCAATGTCCTCTAAGCCCAGGTCCAAGACATCAGACGCTGTCGTGGTCCGGCGTGTTGTCCCTCGAACCGCCCCGTTCAGTTCGGTGAAACAGCATAGGCAGTGGACGCGGGACAAAAAGTCCGGCAATCGGTACAGTCACGTTCCAGGATTGGAACGACGACCTGCTTGCTGGAGTGCCGCTTTCGATCGTCTCATCGAATCCGGACTTCTGTCTGAGATCTCCGCAGAGGATTACTCATGGGAACGGTCGATGACCTGACACTTCTCGTCGAAATCATCGAGGCCGGCAGCCTGTCGGCGGCGAGCCGCAAGACAGGCATTCCGAAGTCGAGCTTGAGCAGACGGATCGGCGACCTCGAAAGTCAGCTCGGCGTGCATCTCGTTCATCGCGGCCCGCGCAACTTCGCGGCGACTGAAATCGGCCTCTCTATCTACGAGCGGAGCCAGAAGATCAGGGAAGAGCTGGTTGCGATCAAGGCGCTTGCGGAGGACCGCACGAACCGCCCCTCGGGCATGCTGCGCATCTCCTGCCCGGCCGTCCTCTCCGAGATTCTGGTCGCCGATTTTGCCATCCAGTTTGCCGAGACCTATCCGGATGTGCGCCTGACCTTGGACAACACCAAAGGGACGTTCGACCCGAAGATCGATCACTACGACCTCGCAATCCATCCTGTGCGCGAAGATCTGGCGGATTCCGAATTGATCTGCCAGAAGCTCGCGACAGCGCCTTACCGCTTAGTCGCAGCGCCCGCCCTGATGGCGCGCCTCGGCCCGCGCACGACCCCCGCAGACCTCGAAGGCCTCCCGGGCGTCGGATGGGGCGCCGACGGCTTCATGGCGCGCTGGCGTCTGTTAGGCGCAAGCGACGCGACGACGGAGATCAACGTCAAGCTCAACTTTTCAGCCAACAACCTCAACATCATTCGCCAGGCTGCGCTACGCGGCCTCGGTCTCGCGCGACTGCCGATGCCGATGTGCGACGCCGACCTGCTCGATGGCCGGCTCGTTCTGCCGCTTCCCGACTGGGCGCCGCCACCGGTGACGTTCTATGCGCTCTATCCTTCGCGCCGATCCCTGACGGTCGCCGGCCGTTTGTTCCTCGCCGGTCTCGCCAAATTTCTTCAGGACAGGCTGCGCTCGTCCGATAGTCCGCAGCCATCGGGTCCGGCGTCCGCCGTGAGGCGCAAATCCCAACGCGCCGTGAAGAAGCGCAGGCCCAGACCGGCCAGGCGTTGAGAGAACTCCCGGCCGTTCCTGCTCGAGTCAGGCGATGTATCGCGATGCCGTGATGCGGCGATCAAAATGCAGGACCGCCTGATCCGCCGCGTGGGCGGGCCATTCCGGGAGACCGCGCGCGTTCGGGTCTCCCGCTGCCGCGAACGCGGCGATCGAGCCTCTGAAGAGGCGGCTCAGGTCCTGCACTTCGCGCCGGTCCGCGCCTTTGACCATGGCAGCCGACTGCCAGATGTTGAAGTTGCCAAACAGGAAGGGAAGATCGATGCAATGGCAGGCTCCCAGGCCCGGAACGGGCGCCTGCCAGTCGAACAGATAGGTGAAGGCCTTTCGACCGAGGCTGGACTGCGTGGCGGCGATCTCCAGGCTCTGCTTTGTGAACATCCGTTCGCTGTAGAAGTCGCCCAGGAGCATGCGAGGTGTCGCAGGCACGCGCGAGGAACGCAGCCGTGCCAGCGTCGCACTTGCGTCGTCGTCCCCCTGGGATCGGATCACGTCCTCGAGCGCATCATCGGACAGTTCGTCGAGCGACGGATTCGAGATCCAGAACGCGGCATACTCCTCGCGCGTCAAGCCGATCATCATGTCGCACCACCGTGCGCCGCCGCTTCGAATTGACTCGATGGGATCGCGGTGCACGAGGGCATCATCCAGAACCGGCATGAAGGGAGGCGTGATATCTCCCGGGGTCGCCGGCGGCCGCCTTTGCAGCATGCGCAAGCCCTCGAGGGCGCGACCAATCGGGATCGTTCGGAGTTTGTCGACCTCGTCAGCGGCGATGCCGAGAACATCGAGGATTGCATTGGCGACCGGTCGCGACTGTTCGACGGTACGCAGCTTGACGCCGACCGGCGCGCTCATCAGGATCGCCCGGTTGAACAGCCCCGATCCAGCTTCGATGCCGGCAAGGGCCGCGATGCTGAATGCGCCCGCCGATTGGCCGATCACCGTGATCCGCTGCGGATCTCCGCCGAACACGCTGATGGCTTGTGCTATCCAGCGCAACGCTGCGACCTGGTCGTGCAGGCCGAGGTTCAGACCGCCGAGGCCGGGATGCGGGAAGAAGCCGAGAATGCCGAGCCGATAGCTGACGTTGACAACGACGAGGCCATTGTCCTTCGCGAGGATGCCTCCGTCGTAGCAAGGCAGCGATCCGCCTCCGGTCATGAAGGCGCCGCCATGAATGAACACCAGGACCGGAGCGCGGTCGCCTGCCGCATGACCGGTCCAGACGTCCAGATGGAGACAATCCTCGCTTTGCTCGACGTCGTAGGTCCCCATCACCACGTCGAGACGCGACGGATTCTGCGGAGGAATCGGCCCGGCCGCGACGGCGTCGCGAACACCGCCCCATCGCGGCGGCACTGACGGCATCTCAAAGCGCAATGGGCCGACGGGGGCTTCCGCATACGGAACTCTCCGAAACGCGGTCACTCCTTCTGATCGCGCGCCGCGCAGCCGACCAAACGGCGTTTCCAGCTCAACATGCTCCACAGCGGTCATTCCTATTCCGACAAGGCACTTCCCGGCCCCACGGCTTAAGCTCTCTCACCAAATGCAGCCAGCGTCCGAAAATGGCGAGCAGCGTTCCAGATTTGAAACGCCGCATCATGACCGCTCCGTCGTCCGCAAGTGCGGAAGCAGAGCGAAGATCGCAAGCAATGCGGGAAGCGTGGCCGCGAGCAAGATCGCTTTCGGCGCAACACCCTTCGAAACGAGGAGACCTGCGAACGCGGGCCCAACGATCGAGCCGATGCGGCCGGCGGCAGCGGAGAAGCCGACACCGTGGGTGCGAAGCGCTTCGGGATAGATCGCGACAGCGAGAGCGGACTGCCCCACGCTGCAGGAGATCAGACCTGCACCGGTTCCGGCAATCAGCAGCCAGACACCGAGCGGGACCACGTCGTGCGCCGCAAGCCCCGCCGCAGACATGACCCCAAGGGTCACGGCCGACACCAGGATACGCGCAATCGGAAGCCTGCTCACGAGGAGCATCACGAGGACGTTGGCGACCAGGCCGCCGGCGCTGAAGAAGCTGATGCCAAGCTGCGAATATTCGGTCGAGAATCCGAGCTTGACGAGCAGCGCCGGCAGCCAGAACACCAGTGCGTAGCCGTCAGCGAAGATCAGAAAGGAGAATATCCAAAGGCTGACGGTCCGGCTCGCAACGCCAGTGGCGAGCAGATCTCCGATCAGCTTCAAACCGCCCAGGTGCAGGTCGCGTTGATTGGTCGACAACGGATCGCGCGCGGCGGTCAGCCTGGGTAACCAAAACAGCAGAACGAGGGAGAGTCCGAGCGGCAGGGCACCGCCGATGATGAAGATGGACTGCCAACCCAAACGCGCGGTCAGGACTGCACCGAGCACACCGCCCAGGATGCCGCCGGCGGCGAGCCCGGTCCCGACGATGACGGCAGCCGTCTCCTTCAGCCTTGGCGGACATTGCGACGTCGCAATGGCAATCGCCGACGGCAACGCTGCACCGAGCCCAATAGCCGTGATCAGGCGCAGCGCTGCAAGCTGCTCCACGGAACCCGCAAGCGGCGTTGCCAGCGAGAGAACGCCAAACGCCGCCACGCTTGCGATCAGGACAGGACGCGCCTGCCAACGGCTGACCAGCGGGCCGGACGCCAGGTATCCGAGCACGGCGCCGACGCTCGTCAGCACGAACGCAGGTGTGAGCGACGCCGGCGAGACCATGAAGTGGGCTGCGATGACGGGAGCCGCCACGCCGATCGAACTGGTATCAAGCCCGTCGAGCAGGACCGCTGCGAAGCTGAGCGCGATCGCGATCCAGGCTGATCTCGATACACGTTCAGCGGACGTGCTCCCAAGGCGCGTGCTGGTGTCGTTGACGCCGGAGTCGCATTCTTCGCCTTCGCTTCCTAGCGGACTTGCTTGCGCTACGCCCTTCACCCTTTTGCCTCCACACCAATCCCGTTGGGGAAAACTCAAGGGGTTTCCAAACTAGCTGTCCAGCTCCAGGAATGGGATGCTCGGTTCTATAATTGAGACGCGAGCTGTTACGCGCAGCCCGTGATCCTCACTTGGCTTGAAGACATGTTCAAGCATGGCGACGTTGCTGGTGACGAGGTCGTTGCCAATCAGACCGTCGTGGCCCTGATGCAGCCTGAGCAACGATGCGCCGACCACCGTCGCGGCGCAGACCGCGGCCTCGGGGCGACCGCACATGAATCTGGCGGCGGCCTACCAGCAGTTGGGCCGGACCGAGGAGGCGAAGGCGGCCATGCAGGAGGGCCTGAGGTTGCGGCCTGGCACGACGGCCCTCAACGTTGCACCGCCGATGAAGAACACCAGCCCGGTCTTCGTCCAGGCCGCCGATCGGATGATCAAGCTGATGATCGCCGCCGGCTTGCCGGAGCGCTAAGCGGCATTGCTGCCATGCCTCTCGCCGGCTCAAGCTCACACCGCACAGCCGCCAATTGCGCGTCAAGGACACTGGCGATTGGGCAGGCAGAGTTTCAGCTCTTGCTTGGTGTTGAGCCATTTTGATCGTTCTTGTCTGGTGTCGCCGCTTCCGCCTCAAACACCCGCTTCCCCTCTGCCATCCATAGCGCTCGCGCCCGTTCGCGCTGATCACTTTGGAGTTTGTCAGCAACCCAGAGCAGCGCGCCATAGATGATGGCGCGATCATCGCCGGTTTGCTCCACGACACCGGCTTTGACGACGAGGCCACCGAGTTCGATGAGATGGCGGGTGCGCTTTCGGCGCGTGATCTGCCAAGAGCGCATGTCACGCCGTGCCCTTGCGGCTTGTTGCCGGTTGCGCGCCGCTCGGTTGCGTCGAAACCACATTAGCGTCGCGGTCAGTTGCTGGCGCATTCCGCATCGACCGTCCTTGAAAGAACGAGACGCCGCGCTTGGCCCATGCCTCCCTCTTTCCGGCCTCCTTGGTCTCGACCAGCACGATCAGCGCACCAGCGAGTTCGTCTGCGCTAAGCGCGTCAGCTCCCGTGGCAATGACGAGCTCGCCTAGCTGCCGCACCTTGCGGGTTTTAAGCTCGTGCGCTTTGTCGTCGAGTGCCTTCAGGTCCGCATCAAAGTCCCTTGGTTTGCGCATTGTCGTCTCCCTACGTCGGCGGAGAAATGATAACTCGGCTAGCGGCGCCTTGCCGTAAGGTCGTCAGGACGAGCTGAGATGGGATAATCCCTCCCGAGATTTTTTCGAGGGAGGGCGCGCTTATACGTCGTGCCGACGTACGCTTCGCTGTGTAGATGCTCTGCTCGCGATGGCGATCTATC
>BFBZ01000439.1_pt1 | contig 41771 bp, 32 predicted proteins | sample 1888401 | NCBI WGS metagenome assembly BFBZ01 (sample SAMD00112614, study PRJDB3348) | symbiont metagenome | host: Chara braunii | reverse complement strand
TCCGACAAGGACCTCATGCAGCTCGTGAACGACTGCGTGACCATGTACGACACGATGAAGGACAAACGCATCGGCCGCGAAGAGGTGATCGAGAAGTTCGGCGTTCCGCCGGAGAAGGTCATCGAGGTGCAGTCGCTGATCGGGGACACCTCGGACAACGTGCCGGGCGTGCCCGGCATCGGCGTGAAGACCGCGGCGCAGCTCATCGGCGAATACGGCGATCTCGAAACGCTGCTCGCGCGCGCTTCAGAGATCAAGCAGGACAAGCGCCGCCAGACGCTGATCGACAACGCCGACAAGGCGATCCTGTCGAAGAAGCTCGTCACGCTCGACCAGCATGTCGATCTCGACGTGCCGGTCGGCGATCTCGCGGTGCACGCGCCGGACTACAGGAACCTGATCGCATTCCTGAAGGCGATGGAATTCAACACGCTGACGCGGCGCATCGCCGAGGTCGCGAAGATCGATGTCGCAAGCGTCGAACCCGCGGCGAAGCTCTCCTCTTCTTCACCTCCCCCCTTGCGGGGGAGGTCGGCGAGCGAAGCGAGCCGGGAGGGGGGTAGCGACGAACTCGATCTCGGATCACTCCCCACCCCAACCCTCCCCCGCAAGGGGGGAGGGAGCGAGAGAACAGAGCAAGTTGCCTTCACACCGGCCGCACGCGCGGCCGCCAACCTCGCGACCGAGCGCGCCAAGCCCGTCGACCGCTCAAAATACGAAACCGTCCGCAGCCTCGACCGGCTGAAGGCCTGGGTCGCGCGCGCCCACGAAACCGGCATCGTCGCGGTGGACACCGAGACCACCGGCCTCGATCCGATGACCGCCGAACTTTGCGGCTTTTCGCTCGCGGTCGACGACAACGAAGCCTGCTACGTGCCGATCGGTCACCGCGAAGGCGGAGCGCCGGGCGGCGGCGGCGATCTATTCGCGCCGGAAGCCAAGCTCTGCAAGGACCAGATCCCGGAGCAGACCGCGCTGAAGGAGATCAAGGCGCTGCTGGAGCACCCCGGCGTGCTTAAGATCGCGCAGAATCTGAAATACGACTGGCAGATCTTCAAGCGTCGCGGCATCGACGTGCAGCCTTACGACGACACAATGCTGATGTCGTATGTGCTCGACGCCGGCCGCGGCAATCACGGCATGGACCCGCTCGCCGAAAAGTGGCTCGGCCATCAGACCATCCATTTCGAGGACGTTGCGGGCACCGGCAAGAACCAGGTGACGTTCGATTGCGTCTCGATCGAGAAGGCGAGCGAATACGCGGCCGAGGACGCCGACGTGACGCTGCGTCTCTGGAAGGCGCTGAAGCCGCGCATGGCTGCGGAGCAGGTCGCGACAGTTTACGAAACGCTCGAACGTCCGCTTGTGCCGGTGCTCGGCCGCATGGAGGGCCGCGGCATCTCCATCGACCGGCAGGTGCTGTCGCGGCTCTCCGGCGAATTCGCGCAGAAGCAGGGCGGGCTTGAAGACGAGATCGGGAAGCTTGCGGGAGAGCCGCTCAATCCGGGCAGCCCCAAGCAACTCGGCGACATCCTGTTTGGCAAGATGAAGCTGGACGGCGGCACCAAGACCAAGACCGGACAATGGGCGACCGGCGCGAAGGTGCTCGAAGATTTGGCCGAGCAGGGCCACGAGTTGCCGCAGAAAATTCTCGACTGGCGTCAGGTCTCGAAGCTGCGCTCGACCTACACCGACGCGCTGCCGGACTATGTGAACAAGGAAACCCACCGCGTTCACACCAGTTACGCGCTCGCGGCCACCACCACCGGCCGCCTGTCGTCATCCGAGCCGAACCTTCAGAACATCCCGATCCGCACCGAGGAAGGCCGCAAGATTCGCCGCGCCTTCGTCGCGGACAAAGGCAACAAGCTCGTCTCCGCCGACTATTCGCAGATCGAGCTGCGCCTGCTCGCGGAGATCGCGGACATTCCCTCGCTGCGCAAGGCGTTCAAGGATGGTCTCGACATTCACGCGATGACCGCGTCCGAAATGTTCGGCGTGCCGGTCAAGGACATGCCGGGCGAAGTGCGCCGGCGCGCGAAGGCGATCAACTTCGGCATCATCTACGGCATCTCGGCCTTCGGCCTCGCCAATCAGTTGGGCATCCCGCGCGACGAGGCCGGCGCCTACATCCGGAAATACTTCGAACGCTTCCCCGGCATCCGCGCCTACATGGACGAGACCAAGGAGTTCGCGAAGAAGAACGGCTATGTGCTGACGCTGTTCGGCCGCAAGTGCCACTACCCGGACATCGTCAACTCGAATCCATCGATCCGCGCGTTCAACGAGCGCGCCGCGATCAACGCGCGCCTGCAAGGCACGGCGGCGGACATCATCCGCCGCGCGATGGTGCGCATCGAGCCCGCGCTCAAGAAGGCCAAGCTTAACGCGCAGATGCTGCTTCAGGTGCACGACGAACTGATCTTCGAGGTGCCGGAGGGCGAGGTCGCGAAGACGCTGCCGATCGTGAAGAAGGTGATGGAAGACGCACCGATGCCGGCGGTGTCGCTATCGGTGCCGCTGTCGGTCGAAGCCCGCGCCGCGCACAATTGGGACGAGGCGCATTAGCGCCTCAACTCTTCTCGCACCACTCTGCGACACCAGCGGGGCTGACCATCTGCCAGGTCTCGTCCTCGTTCCAGATGTCGATCGTGGCGCGATCGCCGTAGCGCTCCAGGAGCTGGCGCACGCGCGCCTTGGCCTCGCCTTCGGAGTTGAAGATTTCGGGCTGCAAGGGCTCCTCGCCGCCAGCCCGCCATTTCACCTTATAGCGCATGACCGTATTCCAGCTCCGTAATTGAAGCGGTCACCAACGCCTGCGCCGAAGTGGGCGGCGCAGAATCGCAATTGGGCGATGGTACGCCGCGTCGCTGTATTCGCCCAGAGCCGTCGAGTTCAAATCAGCGTCCGGAAAAACCCGTTCTGGCGCTGGTGATACGGGCAACTCGTTAGAGGGCGCGTCACATTGACAGCCGCGCCGCTCTCCTTGAGCCTGCGTCCGGGGCTGGGGACAAGCATGGTCGGGCACGCGTCAAACGTCTATTTCGGCATGAGCCCGATGGCGGTCTCGACCGTCCTGCTCGCCATCACCTACGCCATCATCATCTCCGAGAAGGCCAACCGCGCCGTCGTCGCGCTCGTCGGCGCGGGACTGATGGTCGTCGCAGGCGTCCTCTCGCAAGAGGAAGCCATCAAGGGCGTCGACTGGAACACCATCGGCCTTCTCACCGGCATGATGATTCTCGTTTCGGTGTCGCGCCGCTCCGGCATGTTCCAGTATGTCGCGGTGTGGTCGGCGCAGGCCGCCAAGGCCCACCCGGCGGGCATCCTGTTTCTGTTGCAGATCACCACCGCGGTGCTGTCGGCCTTCCTCGACAATGTGACGACCGTGCTGCTCATCGTACCGGTGACACTGGCCATCACCGAAGAGCTCGACGTTCCCGCCTACCCTTATCTCTTCGCCGAAATCTTCGCCTCCAACATCGGCGGCACTGCGACGCTGATCGGCGATCCGCCCAACATCCTGATCGGCTCGCAGGTCGGCCTCGACTTCAACGCCTTCGCCGTTCATCTCGCGCCCATCATTGTCGTGATCATGATCGTGCAAGCGATCATGATCCATCTCATCTGGGGCAAGGACCTCAAGGCGACTCCCGAGCGCGAAGCGCTGGTGATGGCGATGCAACCCAAGCAAGCCATCACGGACTGGCTCTTGCTCAAGCAATCGCTCGCGGTGCTCACCGCCGTGATGATCGCCTTCGTGCTGGCACGGCCGCTGCATCTCGAGCCCGCGACCATTGCCATGCTCGGCGCGGCCGTTCTGATGCTGCTCGACAACTGGTCGCATCATGCCGAGAAGGCCGCCGGCAACATTCATAAGACGTTCGGCGACGTCGAGTGGATCACGATTTTCTTCTTTATCGGCCTGTTCATCGTGGTGCACGGCGTCGAGGTCGGCGGCCTGCTGAAACTTCTCGCCGACAAGCTTGTCGCGGCGACCGGCGGCAATCTCGCGCACGCCGGCTACGCGATCCTGTGGGCGTCGGCGGTGCTCTCCGCAATCGTCGACAACATCCCCTTCGTCGCGACCATGATTCCGCTGATCAAGTCGATGGCGCCGTCCTTCGGCGGTCCCGACGCAATCCTTCCCTTGTGGTGGTGCCTGTCGCTTGGCGCCTGTCTCGGCGGCAACGGCACACTGATCGGCGCTTCGGCGAATCTGACGGTCGCCGGTCTCGCGGAGCGCGGCGGTGTCCCGTTCCGCTTCGTCACCTACACGCTCTATGCCTTCCCGATGATGCTGGTCTCGATCGGGATCTGTCACCTTTATGTCTGGTGGCGCTATTTTTGAGCGCTCTGCGGCTAAACGCCGGCTCCGGGACAACCTCTGATAAGTCCTTGGTAACGCTTCATTTACCGTACCGGACCCAGATTGGCCGGCGTTGAACCTCGCCTCGCGCCCCCGCGACCAACGATGGGGCCGTGCAACCAATCCGTAAGCGGCGCGTTTTATTAATGCGTCCCAGGGAGATCCCTCCGTGACATTCAGTCAACGCGTCCGCAGCGCCGGCATCGTCGCCATTGCGATGGGCCTTTGCGCGCTCGCGCCGCAGGCTGCGTCTGCGCAGGGCCTTCTCGACGCGCTGTTCGGCGGCTTCGGCCACCAGGGCCGCAGCCTTCCGCCGCAAGCGAGTTCGTTCGCCAATCCGTTCGACTTCGGCAGCGGCGGCGAGCGCCGCTCGTCCGGCGAATATTCCGGCGGCGGCGGACAGGCCTATTGCGTGCGCACCTGCGACGGCCGCCCCTTCCCGCTTCAGCGCAATGCACACATGTCGCCCATAGAGCTGTGCAAGTCGTTCTGCCCTGCCAGCAAGACGATGGTGTTCTACGGCGGCAAGATCGATACGGCTTCGTCGGGCGGCACGCGCTACGCCGATCTCGACAATGCTTTCGTCTACAAAGAAAAACTCGTCGACGGCTGCACCTGCAACGGCAAGGACCCGGTCGGTCTCGCGCAGGTGAGCGTGGTCACCGACCCGACGCTGCGCGCGGGCGACATCATCGCCACCAATGACGGATTGCAGACGGTGCGGAACGGGGGCGGCAGCAAGACCGCGGAGTTCACGCCGGTCTCTGCGTCGCAGCTCGGCAAGCAGTGGGCCGGCCTGAAGGTGTCGCCACAGCCGGAGCCGCAGAAGATCGAGCCGGTTGCGGAAGAAACGCCCGCGCCGAAAGCGAAGAAGAAGCCCGTCAGGAGCCAGAGCGCGCAGAACTATCGCCCGGCTCAGCGCAGCACAGGCCTGTTCGGCTTCCCGTTCTAGTCCAGATATGAAACCACCTCGTCCGCGAGCGACAGCGAGCTCGTCAGCCCCGGCGACTCGATCCCGAACATTTGCACCAGCCCGCGCAGGCCATGCTGCGCCGGACCTTCAATGAGGAAGTCCGCCGCTGGCTCGCCCGGCCCGGTGAGCTTCGGGCGGATGCCCGCATAATCCGGCTGCAATGAATTGTCCGGCAGGCCTGGCCAGTAGCGGCGGATGCTGGCGTAGAACGACTGCGCCCGCGCCGGATTGACGTTGTAGCTCTCCTCGTCGATCCACTCGACGTCCGGCCCGAAGCGCATCCGCCCCGCGAGATCGAGCGTCACGTGCGTGCCGAGCCCGCCGTCGATGCGCGGCGCGGGATAAATGAGCCGCGTGAACACCGGCTTGCCCGCGTAACCGAAGTAATTGCCCCGCGCGAGAACAAGCCGTGGCACGCGGCTCTGCTCGTAGTCCTCGGTGTTCTTCGCCAGCGGCTGTGCACCAAGCCCCGCCGAATTGATCACCGCATCGACGGCCAGTTCGCCACCCTCGCTGCCGGAGAACCGCACCACCCATCCGGCCTGGGTGTGAATGAGCCGCTCGACCTTCGTGTCGAACGCGATTACGCCGCCGTGGTCTTCGAGGTCGCCGCGCAGCGCGGTCATAAACTCGTGGCTGCTGACGATACCCGTGTTGGGCGAATGCAGCGCCGCGACGCAATTGACGTGCGGCTCCATCTTGCGCGCCGACGCGCCGTCGATCATCTCGAAGCCTTCGACGCCGTTGGCGATGCCTTGCTTGAGGATCGCGTCCATCTTGGCAACTTCGGCGTCCTCGGTCGCGACGATCAGCTTTCCGCAGCGGCGGTGCGACACGCCATGCGAGGCGCAGAAGTCGTACATCATCCGCCGCCCGCGCGGGCAGTGATGGGCGCGCAACGATCCGCTCGGGTAATACATGCCGCCGTGGATCACCTCGCTGTTGCGCGAGGACACGCCATTGCCGATGCCCTTGGTCATCTCGGCGACGATGACATCATGCCCCTTCAGCGCAGCCGCACGCGCGACCGCAAGCCCCACCACACCGGCGCCGACGACAAGAACTTGCATGGTTAGTGATGCCCGCTGTCTTTATGCATGCGTCATTCCGGCGCGCTTGTTGCGCTCTGCGGCTCCGCGATGAATGCCGGATGAACGAGTCGCATGGAAATTCAACACAATCACATTCCAGATTTGGAATGACAGGGAAACAAAAACAACGCTCGCACGTTAACCGTGGCGGGCGGCTTGAGGAGCACTTCGATGTTCCGGTTTGGCGTTCGCATTGCAGCAATCGTTCTTAGCGTCTCCGCACTTGCGGCGACAAGTGGCACGTCTTTCGCCGATCCGCCGAAGCGCGGCGGCGGCGGCGCCCCCGCCGCACGGCCTGCGGCACCACCGCGGCCCGCCATGGCGGCGCCCCGCCCAGCCCCGCAAATGTCCCGTCCCGCGCCGCAGTTCGCGCGTCCATCCGCGCCCGCCATGCAGCGCCCTGCGTTTGCACCGCGCCAAATGCCGCAGCGTCCCGCGATGATGCAACGCCCGTCCGCGCCGCGCTTTGCCGCGCCGCAACGGACGTTCCAACATCGCTCCGTGCAGCGTCCGGACTTCCGCCGTACGCCGTCGGTCGTGCAACGTTCGATGCCGTCGCGCGTGACGACCCGTCAGGATCGCAGGCAAGAGCGCGTGCAGCTTCGCGCGCAGCAGCGTCAGCAGATCCAGCAGAACGCCCAGTCGCGTCAAGCCGGGCAGAGCCAGACCCGCTCTGACCGTCTCCAACAACGTATTCAGCGGCTTCAGGCGCAGAACCCGCGCAACGCCCGCGAGCGCCGCGCCGTTCAGCGTGAGCTTGCCAGAGACCAACGCCTGCTCTCGCGTGAGCAGCGCACACAACAGCGCCTCGGCATCGCGCCCGCGGCAGCGGTCGGGGCCGCGGCGGCGGCCGCGCAGCGGCAGCAGGCCCTCGCGCCGAATAACAACAACGCCGCGCTCCGCAACGCGGCGCGCGGGCGCTTCGCCGGCCGCTTCTTGAACAATCAGAACGCCAACCCGGCTGCGCTCGCACAGCGTCAGGCCGCCTGGCAGGCGCGCCGCAACGGCTGGGCGCCGCGGGAGTCGTGGCGTCGCGGCCACCGCGCCGTCTTCGTTGCGTGGCTTGGCCCGGTGTTCTGGCCTTACGCCTATTCGGACATCTTTGACTACACGTTCTGGCCCGCCGCCTACGACGACGGTTACTTCGCCTACGCTTATGACGACTTCGTCGACACCGTGTTCTGGGGCCCGGACAGCCAGTACATCGACAGCCTCGCCTACGCCGACGAGCCCGGCATGGCTCCCATCGGTGGAGGCGTCGGCGGCCCGATCCGCGAAACCACCGGAGCACGTCCGCTGCGCGACCGTGCCCCTGTGAGCGAGCAGACCGTCCGCGCGCTGTGCGGCGATCCCGAGAAGGGCGTCACCGCCTGGCCGTTCGCCGACATCGAGAAGGCCGTCCAGCCGACGGCGGAGCAAGGCGCGGCGCTGGAGGACATGAAGCAGGCGGCCCAGCAAGCGGCGGCCGCCTTCAAGGACTCCTGTGGCGGCACCTATGCGATGACACCGCCCGGCCGCCTGCAAGCGATGATGAACCGCGTCTCCTCGACACTCGAAGCCGTGCGCATCGTGAAGCCTGCGCTGGAGAAGTTCTACAACTCCCTCAGCGACGAGCAGAAGGCGCGCTTCAACGAGGTCGGCCCCGCGGTCGCGCGCAATACGCAGGCGAGCCAGCCGGCGCCTGCCAACCAGCAGGAAGCGAACGCGCAAGCCAACGCCTGCCGCGAGCCGAAGCCCGGCCTCACCAACCTGCCGATCGACCGGGTCGGCGAAGTTGTGAGGCCCGCCGGCGCGCAGAAGGACGCGCTGGATCGCCTGGGCGGGGCGACCGAAAAGGCCGTCGATATCTTGCAGGCCGCATGCCCGGACGATGTGCCGCAAACGCCGCCCGGACGTCTCGATGCGATGGAAAAGCGCCTCGACGCCATGCTGCAAGCGGCGAAGACCGTGCAGCAGCCGCTCGCGGACTTCTACGCCAAGCTTTCCAGCGAGCAGAAGGCCCGCTTCAACACGATGGGCCAGACCGCGAGCCGGTAAGCCTCACTTCACAATTGTTGTTACAACTCTTGGCGTTGCATCGAACATCCGATGCAACGCCATTTGAGTGTGCCGATGCCGCTATCCGTGGCCTTGAAGGACTATCTCGTCGCTTACGGCTACAGCCGTGAGCAAGTGGAGTCCTTCACCGGCGGGACCCGTCTGCTGCACGACCCGGGCCGGCTCGACGACAATCTCGGCGACGATCTTCTGGACCTGTTCCAGCACTTCAACGTGGACGTCTCGTCGCCACCTCAAGGGCTGTTCACGCCCTCCGTGGGGACATGGGACAATCTCGTGCTCTCGATCTTCGTCGATCACGCCATCGCAACGGGAAGATGGGTCAGCGACGACACCAGCCCGGCGTCATCCTGAGGAGCCGCCGAAGGCCGCGTCTTGAAGGCGGCAAGTCGGATTTACCCGACTTGCCCAACTTGAGTTACCAATCTCGGGTAAACTCGAGGTCGGTGCGCGGCCCTCATGCTTCGGGACGCATCGCGAGCCGCGCCTGCATTCTGCACACACCATCACTGCCGATCGCACGCTTGGACACGGCGATCTAAGCGGCCCTCATCTCGGCAGCAACAGCTTCCGCCTCGACCGAAACCGACTTCGCGATCGCTGGCTTGGTCGCGGCCGCCTTCGAGGGGATCATCCCCTCTGCGCCGGCCGCCGTGTCGATCCTGAAGAACGCCACCTGCTCATCCATCGATTGCGCCTGATGCTCCAGCGTCTTGGCGGTCGCGGCGTTCTCCTCGACCAGCGCCGAGTTCTGCTGCGTGACCTCGTCCATCTGGGTCAGTGCCTTGTTGACCTGCTCGATGCCCGTGGACTGCTCCATGCTCGCATTGGCAATGTCGGAGACGACCGACGCAACCTGCTTGATCGACTCGACGATCTCGCTCAGCGCCGTGCCCGCCTGGTTGACGAGGTCGACGCCGTCCTTCACCTGCGAATTCGAATTGGTGATGAGGTCCTTGATGTCCTTCGCGGCCTGCGACGAACGCTGCGCGAGGCTGCGAACTTCGGACGCCACCACCGCGAAGCCGCGGCCGGCCTCGCCCGCTCGCGCGGCCTCCACCGCCGCGTTGAGCGCCAGCAGGTTGGTCTGCCGCGCGATCTCGTCGATCACGCCGATGATGTCGGAAATCTTCCGCGACGACTCTTCGATCTTCGCCATCGCGTTCACGGCGCGTCCCACCACCTCGCCGCCGCGGTCCGCCACCTCGCGGGTCTGCGTGGCCGAGGCGTTGGCCTGCTGGGCATTCTCGGCATTCTTCCTCACCGTCGCGGAGATCTGCTCCATCGACGCGGAGGTCTCCTCGAGCGAAGCCGCCTGCTCTTCAGTGCGCTGCGATAGGTCGGTGGTCGCCGTCGAAATTTCCATCGAGGCGTTGGTCACCTCGCGGGCCGACGCTTTCACCCCTGCGATGGTCTCCCTCACCTTGTCCGCCATCGAACGCACCGCGCTTGCGATCTGCCCCACCTCGTCCTTCCGATTGGTGTTCGGCACCGTCACCGCGAAGTTTCCGCCTGCAAGATCATCGAGCGGCTTCACCAGCTCGCTCATCGGTTTGGCGATCGACCGGATGGCAAAGACCACCGTGCCCAGCAGGATAACGATGATGAAAACGCTGAGCCCCATCTGGATGCGCTCGGCCATCGCCATGGCTCGCTCCAGTTCGGCCTCCGTGACCTGAGCGTTGTGCTCGACCGACTCGACGATCTCTTCGGTGTTTTTTTCCATGCTTCGGGCGAGCGGCACGGTTTTCTCACGCGAGATGGTCTCGATCTCGGCGTTGAGCTTCAGAAAGCGGTCCTGGTCCGCTTGGGGCAGCTCCGCGAGAGTTTTGGCCTTGCCGCGGATTTCCAGAGCCTGCGTCTTGAGCGCGCTGATCTCGGCTTGCCCGGCGGCATATTTGGCCGCGTCAGCCTTCACCGTCTCCATCCGGGCACGGTTGGCCGGGTTGGCCACGACCGCCAGCATCGCGTCGGCAAATTTGTTCACCGAGACGAAGCGCGCATTGAAATATTCGTCGGCCGTCTTGATCTGCTCAGGTGTCGAGGCGAGCCGCATATCGCGAAGGCCGGTTTGCATGCCTCGCGCCGACGCTTTTGTTTCGACGGAGGCGTAGCGGACGGTCTGCTGGCGCTCCGCTGCCGCCAGCGATTGCTCGACCTGGCGGTTGTTGACATACTGGCTGACCATCATGCCAGCGACCAGAAGGACGCCGAAACCCATCGCGACGGCGAGTTTCGTGCCGATGCGGATATCGGAGATGCGGATCATTGGGGGGACTCCAGAGGGCCTGACGGGGGGCGGGATCAGTGCAAGGCGACGGCGCGCGAACGCGAGATCGCGGTGGCTGGACCACCGTTCTTCGACATGGGCCGTAGCGCGTTCAAATTCGCCGCTCCGGCTTGTTCGCGATTCACGTATTCCGGATTCAGAATTTGTCCGGCCGGCTTTCGAAAGCCTTAACCACAGTGACCCGCGCAAAAAATTCTCACGGCGCGTCAGGTAATTCCCGACGAGTCGCGCGAAATGAATCACGATGCGTAATGAAGAATCTCGCGACGTGATGACAGGCCGCGCAAACAGCAAAAATTGCGAACGTAAAAATAAAAAGGGCGGCCTCTAGGCCGCCCTTTCGTTTCGATGATTCGAGTTCTTACTCGGCCGCCATCCGCACTTCCGGCGCGGCAGCGCGGACTTCCGCGTCGACGGTCTTCTCGTACTTGGCGAAGTTCTTCTGGAACAGGCCGACGAGCTTGCGGGCGGTCTCGTCGAACGCCTTCTTGTCGGCCCAGGTCTGATCCGGGTTGAGGATCTTGGTGTCGATGCCCGGCACCGCGGTCGGCACCGCGAAGCCGAAGTACTTGTCGGTGCGGAACTGCGCATTCTTCAGCGAGCCGTCGAGTGCGCCGGTGACCAGCGCGCGCGTCACCTTGATCGGCATGCGGTGGCCGACGCCGTAGATGCCGCCGGTCCAGCCGGAGTTCACCAGCCAGACGTCGACCTTGTGCTTGGCGATGTAGTCGCGCAGCAGGTTGCCATACTCGGCCGGCGGGCGCGGCAGGAACGGCGCGCCGAAGCAGGTCGAGAACTCCGGCTCGACGCCGACGAGACCCTTCTCGGTGCCCGCGACCTTCGCGGTGTAGCCCGAGAGGAAGTGGTACATCGCCTGCGCAGGCGTGAGTTTCGCAATGGGAGGCATCACGCCGTAGGCGTCGGCGGCGAGGAAGATGATGTTCTTCGGATGGCTCGCCATGCCCGAGCGCGACGCGTTCGGAATGAAGTCGAGCGGATAGGCCGAACGGGTGTTCTCAGTCAGCTTGTCGCTGTCGTAGTCCGGAACGCGGGTCTCCGGATCGAACACGACGTTCTCGAGGACGGCGCCGAAACGGTTGGTCGCCTCCCAGATCATCGGCTCGGCTTCCTTCGAGAACTTGATGGTCTTGGCGTAGCAGCCACCCTCGAAGTTGAAGATGCCGTTCGGCGACCAGCCGGTCTCGTCGTCGCCGATCAGGATGCGGTTCGGATCGGCCGACAGCGTGGTCTTGCCGGTGCCGGAGAGGCCGAAGAACAGCGCGCTTTCCTTGCCATCCTTCGAGACGTTCGCCGAGCAGTGCATCGGCATGACGCCCTGCGCCGGGAGATAGAAGTTGAGCGTCGTGAACACCGACTTCTTCATCTCGCCCGCGTAGGACGAGCCGCAGATCAGAACGATCTTGCGCGTGAAGTCGATCGCGACCTGCGTGTCGGAGCCTTCGCGGCCGCCGTGACGCTTCGGGTCCGGCTTGAACGACGGCAGGTCGATGATGGTCATGTCCGGCGTGAAGCCCGCGAGTTCGGCGCGCTCCGGACGGATCAGGAGCTGGCGGATGAACAGCGAGTGCCAGGCGTATTCGGTGTAGACGCGAACCTTGATGCGGTACTGCGGATCGGCGCCGCCGTAGAGGTCCTGCGCGTAGAGGGTCTTGCCCTTGGTGTGCGCCTGGAAGTCCGCGAGCATGTTGTCGAAGTGCTCTTGGCTCTGCTTGCGGTTGCCGTCCCACCACACGGTGTTCTCGGTGAGCTGATCGACCTTGGTGTGCTTGTCCTTGGGCGAGCGGCCGGTGTGATGGCCGGTCTCGGCGCAAAGCGCGCCGCCCGCGACGATCGTCGCTTCGCCGTTGCGGATCGCGTGCTCGTAGAGCGGCGCTTCGACGAGGTTCCAGTGAACCTCCTTGAGATCCTTCAAGCCGAATTTGTCGGCGCCGAAAGCGGCGTTGCGCAGACCGGTTTCTTTCACGAAAAATCCTCCTCACGCGCCCGGCTGTCTTCAACGGCCGGAGTCTTCTGGGACCGCTTTCGCGGCCACCGATGATGCTGAAAGTCTAAGCCCCTCTGATGGGCGGGACCTATAGTGCCGAAAAGCCCGAAAGCCAAGGCAAAAGCGGGCATAGCGAGCCATCCCGCATCGCATTGGATCGGCTCAAATCAAGGCATCACAAAGACTCTGCTGAATTAACGATATCCGCATCGCGGCGGCGTTTTTGCGCCGCACAAATACGGCGCCCGATGCGGCGGAATGTCCGGACGTTCCTTAGGCGGGAACCACAGCCGGCGCGGGCAAACGCGACGGCAGGCACGCGGTCACGACGAAGATCACCGCCGCCGCAACCGCCATCACACGAAATAGCGTGTCGAAACCGTAGTTCTCGTAGATGAAGGCGATCAGCGGCAACGACGCCGCGAGAACGGAGAACGCGACGACGTAACGCACGCCGTAGACGCGCGCACGCGCCGGCCCGCTCGCCATCTTGCCGATCATGAAGTCGTTGATCGGTATTTGTCCGAATGCGCCGAGCATGAAGCCGAGCGCGGCGATGAGCGCCCAGCCACCCGTCAGCCCGGGCATGACCGCGAAGAACACGACCTGCATCGTTGCGACGATGAGGAACACCGTGCGCGGGCCGAGCCGGTCGAGCAGGCTGCCGACCACGAGTTGCGCCATCGACGCGATGGCGAACACCGCGAAGGTCAGCGCGCCGAGCGTGGTCGCGATGTCGCCCTGCGTCGGCAGTCCGGTCGCGGAGAGCCACGCCGTCACGTCCTTGGCGATGTTCTGAATCCGCTCGTCGAAGATTTTTGGCAGCGCGAACGTGGTGGATTGGAAGATCAGGCTCGAGACCGCCGTCGTCACGAACACGATCATGGTCACGCGGAACAGCAGCGCCTTGTAGTCCGCCGACGTGGCCTGCGGAGACGCGGCCTTGACCTTGTCCGCGGCGTTGCGCGAGCGAATCTCCGGCCATTGATGGATCGCGTAAGCCACCCCGATCGCCGCCGAGACAAGGCCCGGCACGATAAAGGCCGCGCGCCAGCCGCCGTGATCGATGAAATAGCCGGTGACGAGCGCCGCGCTCGCGACGCCGAGATTGCCCCACACGCCGTTCACGGCAAGCCGCATGCCGGTGTTCTTCCAGCGCTGTGTGACGATGGCGAGCCCGACCGGATGATAGATCGCGGCGAACATGCCGACCACGAACAGCCCGATGCCGATTTGCAGCGGCGTCTGTGCGAAGGCTGTCACCACCGACGACAGGCCGATGCCGATGAAGAACACCGCCACCATGCCCTCGCGGCTCCACTTGTCGGCAAGCCAGCCCGCCGGCAGCGAGAACAGACCGAAGGCGAAGAAGCCCGGCGTCGCGTAAGCCAGAAGCGCGCCGTAGCTCAGGCCCCATTCGCGCGACAGCGCGAGCGCCGCGACGGTCGCGAAGATCAGCGTGAACATGTGGTCGAGGAAGTGACCGATGTTCAGGAACAGGAAGTGGAGGCTGTCTTTCTTCATGGCATTCCCAATGGCGTTCTCAGCGGTTTTCGCAGCGTAAAATAGCCTTGGCCTAATGGCGAGATCATGCCATTTTTCGTCGAAATTCTGCCAAACGGATTTTGGCCATGAAACGCCCGCCGAAGAAACCGCCGCCGAAAAAGCGCAGCACCGACGCCGCCGACTATCAGCATGTGCCGCGCCCGCTCGCGGCGATGTCGAAAATCATCGAGAGCGGCCACGAGATCAAACCGCATCATCACCCGCGCGATCAGTTCATCTATTCGGTGACCGGCGTGATGCGTGTGCGCACCAAGGGCGAAGCCTGGATCGTACCGCCCGACCGCGCCGTCTATCTGCCCGCCAATATCGAACATTCGATCACCATGCGCGGTCTCGTGACCATGAGCACGCTCTACATCGCGCGGCGACCGCAGGACGATCTTCCGGCCGCGCCGACCGTGCTGGAGGTCTCGCCACTCCTTCGCGAGCTTGTGCTCGCGCTGATCGACGAGCCGGTGGTCTATGACGAACAGGGCCGCGGCGGCGCGGTCGCCTTCCTCATCCTCGGCGAGATCGCGCGAGCGCGCCGCTTGCCCTTCGTGATTCCGATGCCGCGCGATCCACGGCTCCTTCGCGTCTGCGACGCGCTGCTGGCCGATCCGGCGAGCCGCCTCACACTCGACAATTGGGTCGATACCGCCGGCGCGTCGGTGCGCACGCTGGCGCGCTTGTTTGAGGAAGAATTGGGCTTGAGCTTCGTCGCGTGGCGGCAGCGCGTACGCTTCCACAACGCGCTGGAGTCGATCATCGCCGGCGAATCGATTTCATCTGTCGCCGAGCGCAACGGCTATCGCAGCCCGAGCGCGTTCTCGTCGGCGTTCCGCAATGTGATGGGACACGCGCCGTCGTCGCTGCGGACGGAAAACGAGCCTGCGTTACAGGCCGCGAGTTAGAACACAGCCCTCTCCACGTCATGGCCGGGCATAGCCGTCCGAAGGACGGCGTCGCTTCGCTCGCCTATGTCCCGGCCATCCACGTCCCACTTTGACTCAAGGAAGAAAGACGTGGATGCCCGGCACAAGGCCGGGCATGACGGAGCAAGTGGCGACGGTGCGCACTCTCTCGGCAATCAGGAGAGACGCGCTCAAGCCCTCGGCGGCCTGCGCCGCTCGGTGAACCACGCGCGATACTTCTGCATCTTCGCGCGCTGCGCTTGCGGTGCGGACTTCCGGCACGTCGAACCTTCCTGACTGCCCGCTGCCGCGCCCCAGCGCAGCTCGACGCAATCGTTCGGGTTGTAGGCCATCTCGAGTGAGTTCGCCCGCTCCAGCACATCCTTCAGCGCCAGCGACCATTGCGAGCCGTCGCTGCGCGGATAGGAGAACTTGCGCGTCGCAAGCTCCTGCGCGAGCACGCTCTGCAACTCCGCCTGCACGGAGGCAGCGTTCTTGCCCATCGGCATCGCGTAGCGCTCCGGCCGCCGCACCACGCGATCCGGGAAGCCGCGCACCACGTCGATCGCGATCAGCAGCCGCAGATCGCGCGACGGCGTCGAGAAATCCTCCCACGCGCCGATGGTTTCGAAGATCGCCGGACCGTCCGGCATGTTGGCTTCGCCCTTGCCGCTGTTCTGGAACTTGCGGCCGTTCTCAACCGATGTGACGCGCGTCTTCACCTGCTCTTCGAGCGAGTCGATCGCGTCCTTCATCGCGGTCAGCGGGTCGAGCGGCTGGGGCGACATCACGTCGTCCATGCGGTCGTAGAAGTCCTCGACGCCGAGTTTTGCTTGATCGAGTGAAAAATCCGCATAGTGCGGGTTGCGCGCGATCTGCTCGTTGGAGAGCCGGCGCATCACGCCGTCGGTGCCGCGCACCACCGGCCGGAAGCGCTTGAAGCCCGGCCCGCCGAGCGCGGGGTTTTGCGCGAACAGGAAGTTGCCGCGCCAGAAGCGCTTGCGCGCCACCGTGCCGTCGGGCTGTCCGTCCACCGCGAGGATGACGCCCGCGGAGTGCGCCGTCTGCGGCACGCGCTTCACGATCATCAGGATGTGGCCATACGGATCGGCATAGACCGTCCCGGGCCGCAGCGTCTGCTGCGACAGCGCCACCGGATAATAGTCGGTGTTGTTGTCGGCGAGCGCCGTGCGCGCGGAGCCCGAGTGCACCGTGTCGCCCACGACCTTCATATAGGCGCCGAACGCGCCTACGAGCCCAAGCCGCGGCTTCGGCGGTGCATCGGGCGCGGCGCCGGCCGCATCGGCGGCCGATGCATTCGCATCGCCGCCGCTGCTCTGGATGCTGGTCCACGCCGGGCACGTCGGTCCACGTCCGCCGCCGCCGCGCGAGCACTTCGACATGCCGTAGGGCAGACCGATCTTGAACGCGAAATAGGCGCGCAGGAAATACGGCAGGTCCGCGCAGTCGGGGCGCAGCACCATGTTCATCTGGTCTTCGTTGAGACCGAGATGATTGAACAGGAAATTCCGCGACGGATCGCGCAGGCCGACATGCAGCGCGGGCCACGACAGCTCCACATCGAGCGGCGCATCGAACAGCTTGTCGATCCACGCCGAGAACAGGTTTTCGGTTTCGCGCGTCCATGCCGCGCGAACCGGCCAGATGCTGCCGGCGACGCCGCCCGGACCCGCCGGCTTCTCGGCGCGCACGGCGATGTCGCGCGTGACCGGGCCGCAGCCGCTGCGCGACAGCGTCGCGCGCCACGTTCCCGCGGCCGGCGTCTTCACTTCAGCGGTCCAGAAGTACGGCGGGCCGCCCTTGCGGTCGCGCGAGCGCGCCGCGACCTGGCCGTCAGGACCGGTCAGCGAGAGTTCGCCATCGGCGGCACGCTCGGACGCGACGAGCACGCGCAGCGGCGCGCCCTTCCACGGCGCGATCGGCGACGGCAACACGGCGATGTCGGACGCCTCGTCGCAGGTGGAACCCTGCGCCCGTGCGCTCTGCATTGGAGAAAGAAGGTATGCGCCGGCCATCAGCAGCGCGGCTGTCGCAGCGACAAAGCGTCCTGAAAGCAATCGAGCCTCCCTCATCCCTCGGCCGACATTCATCGGCGCCGGGTTAGCTCTCACAAAATCATGCCCAAAATCGGCCAGCCCGGCAAAACCGGTCCGGACCACGACTCATCTTAATTGCAAGAGTACGAACCATTTCTTGTCGTTCAGGGAACACTTTTGCGTGTGTGCCGCTCCATGCGGCGATTGGCCCGCAGGTTCCGGCAAGGTCCAGTCGCCGCGGCCGCAATGACCCTTTTGCATGGCCGAGAACTTCAAGCCGCGCCCGTAGAGGTTCAGCTTCCGCGCCGACACCGCCTGATTCACATTGCCGCCGATCGTGTAGACCTTGCGCGCAGACGCATCGACATGCGCCACCACCTCGCAATGGGTGCGGCGGATCGTGCGCGCTTCGGGAGCGCCGCTGAGTTCCGAGCGGGCGAGTTCGCGCACCTTCTCGTCGCTCATGTCGTTGAACTTGGACTCGCGGTGCTGACAGAGGATGTCGCCGACGCGCGGCTTGGTCGCGAGCGGACACGCGCGATAGAGCTTCTCTCCCGCCGCTGCATTGCTCTGTTCCGCCACGCTCGTCGCGACCGCATCATAGATGTAGGTGCGGTGCGCGTTGGAAAACGGAAAAGCGTTGGGCCCGACGCCGGACTCCTTCACCACGTAGCTCACGAAGGCCGCCGACCACGATGTGTCGATCACCGCCGCGCGCAGCGCCGACTCGCGCAGCATCTCGCGCTCCTCGGGATCGGACACCTTGTCCGCATCCTTCATGAGCTGCGCCGCGCTGCCCCGGATCAGCGCCGCGGCCTGCGAGTCCTGCGTCGCGCCCGCGGCATCCTGATAGCCGCGCACCTCGATCTTGCCCGGCGCGTCGTTGCCGAACAGCGAGCGCCAATATTTCATCACCTGCCACCAGCCGAGATGGCCGACAGTCGCCTGTGCGCTGCCGCCGTCGTCCTCCTCGTGCTCGGCTTCGGTGAGGCCGAAGTGGAACAGCCGCCCGTTGGCGTCGATCTTGTGGCCGCCGAAGGAATTGAACTCGTTGATCGCCGTCTTCGCGATCTTCTGGCCGAGCTCGGTCGCGGGCTTCGCAGCCGTGGCGTCGCATTTGGCCTGCACGGATTTCCAGAATTTGGCTGCGCTACGGTCCTGCTGCGCGGACGCCGGATGCGCGGCGAAAACGATCGCCGCAACGGTCGCGCAGACGGGTAGACGCATAAGGACTCCTTGGGCAGCCAATGCCGGGAGGCAGTATAGCCCGGAGTCGGTCAGAAGGTCGCACCAAAGAATATGCGGGTTAACGCAAGAAATTGCTTCTCAAAGGACGGTGTCATCGCCGGGCTTGCCCCGGCGATCCATCTTCTTCTTCGTAAAAAGCTGGATCACCCGGTCTCGGCGCTAACGTGCCGGCCGGGTGATGACAGCGGAGTGTGATGGAGCGGGGGTTAGTCCGACAGCCCCTTGCTCACCAGCCACTTCTGAATCAGCTCCGCGATCTGATCCGAATTCCGGTCCATCATCATCATGTGCGAGTTGCCCTTGATGCCGACGTCCGGCAGATCGACCATGGTGATGTCGCCGCCCGCGGCCTTGAACGCCTCCGAATAGGCAACGCTGTGCTGCCGGATGCTCTTCCAGCGCGGATGCTCCTTGGCGTTGTCGCCGATCACGATCAGGATCGGCGAGCCCTTCACCGACGCGATCTTGGCCTTGTCGCCGCCGAGCGTCGGCTCGACCGCAACGAGCGCCTTCACCTTGTCGGGCCGCGCTTCGAGCACCTGATAGCCGAATGAACCAGACTGGCTGTGCACCAGCACGACGCACGGGCACACCTTGTCGACCAGCTCGATATAGGCCTTCACGATCTCCGCGTCGGTCGTCACCCAGCGCGGCACGCCCTGCTTCATGAACTGCCCGTAGGCTTCCGCCGGAAACTGCGCGCCGGGATAAGCCACGCGCTTCGCAGGATCGTCGTTCCACGATCCGGGCGGTCCCATGCGGAAGCGCTCCCACGGATCGTTGAACGGCAAGGCCATCGCCTCGCCCTTGAACGTGCTGGTCCAACCCGAGCGGCCGCGCTCCATCGCGTCGGAGATGTAAGTGTCCCAGCCGGCGCGGATGAAATAGTTGAGCCAGCCCGGTTTGCCGTCGGGCTTCGTCTCATAGGTCACACCCGACAATCCGCCGCCGTGCCACAGCAGCAGCGGCAGCTTGCCTTTCTTGTTCTGCGGCAGGAAGTACTGCACGTACATCTGCTCGACCTGATACCGGCCGTTCGGATCGACCTTCGCCGGCACGCCGCCCGGCGTGAACAGCACCTCCTTCACCGGCTGGCCGGTGATCTCGATGATGCGGCCGCCGATGTGGAACGAACCCATATCGCGCAGCGCGATGTTCGATTGAGCGAGAGCCGGCGTCGCGGCGAGCGCGAAGGCAGCGGCAGTGAGCAGACGTCGCATCAAATCCTCCCCTTGTTCTGTTCTGCGTCAACAGAGAGTGTGCCGCATCGTCGCCCGCCTCGTCTATCCGTGGGCAACGGTGGGATGCGTCACGAGCGCGGCACGAGGAACCCGCGATAGCGCACCACAGTGCCGATCAGCGGCAGCGCGATCTCAACGTGGAAGTTGAAGCGGCCGTCGGCGGCATGCTCATAGGCCTCACCGCCCGGCGCCCATGATCGCGGCATCGGAATTCCGAACGCCGTCCAGCGCCGCACCACGAGCCGCATCGTCTCGCCATCCATCACCAGCGCAAGGCCGAACGCGAACGGCCCAAACCGCTCGCACAGCAGACGCTCGAAGCGACCTGTCCCTTCTTCCTGCGTGCTCTGCATCACGCGGCCGTCGAATTCGCGCCGCCAGACTTCCTTGCCATCGCGAAGGAGAAACGCGACCTTCACCGGTACATCGTTGCCCGCCTTCGGAAACCGGAACAGCGCCGCTACGATCCGCGCGCCGAAACCTTTGCCGCGCTCGACCGCCGCGCGGCCCTCCGCGACGAGATCGCCGCCAAGACCGCGACCAAGATCGTGCATCGCCCGCACCGGCTCCGGCAGCGTCCACCATGCGTCGCCGAGCAAGCGCTTGTAGAGCGGCGCGGTATCCGCCATCCGCTCGCGCACGCCCCAGGTAATCTTGCGCCGTTTGAACAGCGCGTCGTAGTCCGCGACCTCAAGCTCTTTCACCGACGCCCGCGCGCCCGGCGGCGGCAGCTTGCCGTCGAGACAGCGGCGCACGATCGCCTCCACCGCCATCGAAGGGATGAACGGCCCGTCGTCGCCCTCGGCGATCATGTGCCACGACCTCTTCACCGGCTCGCCGCGCGTACCCACACCCGCGATCTCGATATACATGCCGCCGCGATGCTCGCCCCAGCGCACCACGTTGATCGCGCGGTACATCACCGGCGCGAGGAACGACAGCGACGGCAGCCACCGCTTTTTCACCAGCGTCGCCATGCCGTTCAGCGCGCGATGCAGGATTTCCGGCACCGGCCCCGCGCCCATCCAGATCGACGTCAGGCTCGGCCACAGCTCCGGCAAAACCTTCAAATCCGGCACATCGACCAGCGAGAAGCGAATCGGATTGAGCGGCACGCGTCCCGGCGGCGCGACCGTGTAGTTGCGCGACTCCGCGAGTCCATAGTGCGTGCCGTCGCGCAATTCGATCGGCTGGCCCGAATAGCTCGCAATCGCGCGAATGACGTTGAGGCCGACGCCAGCATACGGAGAAGGAGCAATCCCGGCCTCGACCGTATCGACGCGCGATAGTCCCATCGCCAGCATCCGCACCACCGCGGCTGTCAGCACCGGAAAGCTGCTGACACCGGAAAGGACAAACAGCCCGCGCGTCTTCGCCTGCGCGTCGAACTGCGCGATGCCTTTCACAAAATCAGAACCATCGGCGAGATCGAGATAGTTCGCGCCGCAAGCGAGACACGCGCGCACCACGCGATAGGGATCGGCATAATCCTGAAACGGCCCCGATGCATCGACCACAATATCCGGCGCGACCTCGCGCAACTGCCGCTCGACGTCGCCCTCGCGGTCGAACGCCAATGCCACCGTTCCGCCTTTGGCGCCGAGCACGTCGCAGAACGCCAGCGCCTTCTCGCGCGAGCGCCCCGCGATGATGAGCGTCACCCGCGCCTCGTCCGCGAGCAGCTTCGCGAGCCGCCCGCCGAACGTGCCGTAACCGCCAAGGATGAGAAGCTTCAAGGTCATGCCAGCAAACGACCCCGATAGGTCGGATCGGGGAGATAGCAGGTCTCGCGTTTGCCAAAGATGCGCAACCTGTTGCGCGCAACAAACTCATAAAGTCTGTCTCGGATCGGCAGCGGCAGGATGCGGAACGCCTTTGCCATCGACCATGGGAAGCCGAGGCCCTCCGCCATGCGGATGCTGCCTTCGGACTTGAACCAGGCGATGCCGTCTTCCACGAGGATGTTGGTCTCGTAGTCCTCGGGATCGAGTCCGTAGTGGACGTAAAGCGCACGGCCGAGATCCGATTGCGCGCGGAGCAGCCGGTAAACGCCTTCCCGGTCGTGCTTGAGCACGAACTGCGCGAAGCCTGAGCACAGCGCGCAGTAGCCGTCGAAGATGATGATCGGCCGGTCGTCGGGAAACGATGGCACGGCCGGATCGCTGCGATAGCTGAACGGCTCGCGCATCGTTGCCGCGCCTTACGCCGCCCTCGCCTGCTCCGCCATCTGCTTCAGCACCGCACGCAGCACGCCGGGCTGCGACACGCGCTGCGGGAACGGCAGGCGCAATCCGGTGCGTTCGAATTGCAGATCGAGCCCCTCGGGGTCGCAGCCGACCACGCGCCAGTCGCCGTCCGGTGCGCCGAGCAGTTTTGTCGCGTAGAGGCGCGTCGTGTCCGCGTGGTCGGCGTTCATGTGCTCGATCACACCGGTCTCCGCTTCGATCAATGCTTCCGCGCCGGTGAGATCGGTGAGGATGTCTTCCGGCTTGAGATCCACGATGCGGCCGAAGCCCGCAACGAGATGCGCGCCCTTCAATTGCACTTCGTAGAACGCGAAATCCTTGAAGCCCGCGAACATCTCCGCTTCTGGCTGATGCGCGAGATAGCGGCGGCGCACTTGCTCACTGTCGGTCTTCACCGCGGAGCCGTTCAACATCACGCGGGCTCCTTGCAGCGGATCACCCTCCTTGCGCTCGTCGAGCATCACGGAGACGCGAGCGTCGGCGAGGATGTTCTTGGTGTGAACCGCGAGCTGCGAGATCAGCAGCAGCGGCGCGCCGTTGGCGGCGCTCGCGACGTTCACCAGCGAGCAATAGGGATCGCCGGAACCCGCCATCAGGGTCGCCAGCGCCCCGGAGCGGGCCTCCCGCATCAGCTTCTTGGCGGCGGTCTTGGGGTCGAAATCGGGGGTCGGCTGCATGGGGACACTCCGGGCGGCTTTGCGTGTTAGCCATACAACAAGGTCCGGAACCCGTTAACGACGTCAGGGACATTCTGACGTGGCGAATGGGAACTTTTTGCTTATATGACCGTCAACAGATTGACGAATCACGCATTTGTCCGCGGATCGTCACATTTCAGCCTAGCTTTACGGGCTTCAAAGCTAAGGGATTTTCGCCCGACTGGGGATTTCAGGCTCATGCCGACCATCGCTCTCGTCGACGACGACCGGAATATCTTGACCTCGGTGTCCATCGCCCTTGAGGCGGAAGGATACCGGATCATGACCTACACGGACGGCGCGTCCGCGCTCGAGGGCTTCAAGACCTCGCCGCCGGACCTCGCCATCCTCGACATCAAGATGCCGCGCATGGACGGCATGGAACTTCTGCGCCGCCTGCGCCAGAAGACCGACATGCCGGTGATCTTCCTCACCTCGAAGGACGAGGAGATCGACGAGTTGTTCGGCCTCAAGATGGGCGCCGACGACTTCATCCGCAAACCGTTCTCGCAGCGGCTTCTGGTCGAGCGCGTGAAGTCGGTGCTGCGCCGTGCGATCCCGAAAGATCCGAACGCCGCTCCGCCGAAGGAAACCGACATCAAGGCGCTGGAGCGCGGTCAGCTTCGCATGGACCCCGAGCGTCACACCTGCACCTGGAAGGGCGAGCCGGTCACGCTCACCGTCACCGAGTTCCTGATCCTTCAGGCGCTCGCTGCGCGCTCGGGTGTGGTGAAGAGCCGCAACGCGCTGATGGATGCCGCTTACGACGATCAGGTTTACGTCGACGACCGCACCATCGACAGCCACATCAAGCGGCTGCGCAAGAAGTTCAAGGCGGTCGACGACGACTTCGACATGATCGAAACGCTGTACGGCGTCGGCTATCGCTTCAAGGAGCTCTGAGGAGCCGCGTTAGGAAGGGCGTCCGCCGGTCGCCCTTCTGAGCCAGCGCTGTGCTAGAGTGTCCCTGCGGGGCTAACGATAGACGGCAGCGACCCCTTTGCTCGATCGAATCACAGAGACCGCACGGAACACCGCCGAGGACATCTCCGGCGAGCCGGACGCGCGCGCGCCGCGCAACCGCTTCACCGCGCTGCCCGGCAAGGTCGCGCGGGTCTATGGCGATCACGGCATTCGCGGCGTGCTGCGCCGCGCCTGGCAGTTCTTCGTCAGCCAGAGCTTCTCCTCGCTCACGCGCCGAATCGTCTTCCTCAACGTCGCGGGCCTGCTCGCGCTCGTGATCGGCACGCTCTACCTGTCGCAGTTCCGCGCCGGCTTGATCGATGCGCGTGTGCAGAGCCTGCTCGTGCAGGGCGAGATCATCGCGAACGCGATCGCGACGCAGGCCGCGGTGGACAGCTACAGCGGATTGCTCGACCGCGACCGCAATCTCGAATTGCAGCCGAACGACTACGGCAACGACGACGGCACGACGGGCCTCGAATTCTCGATCAACCCCGAGCGCGTCGCGCCGGTGCTGCGCAGCCTCGTGTCGCCGACCAAGACGCGCGCGCGCATCTACGATCAATACGGCTATCTCATCCTCGACAGCCGCAACCTCTACATACCCGGCGAGGTGTTGCGCTTCGACCTGCCGCCGCCCCCGGGAGAAAAGCCGAACATGCTTCAGCGCACGTGGGGCGCCGTGCGCACATGGCTCGGCCGTGGCGACCTGCCGCTCTATCGCGAGCTTGGACCCGACGGCGGCAAGAACTACCCCGAGGTCGCGGGCGCGCTGCTCGGCCACAAGGAAAGCATGGTGCGCATCACCGACCGCGGCGAGGTGGTCGTCTCTGTCGCGCTGCCGATCCAGCGCTTCCGCGCGGTGCGCGGATCGCTGCTGCTTTCGACGCAAGGCGGCGACATCGATCAGGCGGTGGAGGCGGAGCGGCTTCAGATCGCGAAGCTGTTCTTCATCCTGCTCGGCGTCATGGTGCTGCTGTCGATCCTGCTCGCCGGCACCATCGCAGGTCCGGTGAAGCGGCTCGCCGAAAGCGCGGACCGTGTGCGGCATCGCATCCGCTCGCGCGTCGAGATTCCGGACTTCTCGTCGCGGCGCGACGAGATCGGCAACCTGTCGCGCTCGCTGCGCGACATGACCAACGCGCTATACAGCCGCATCGAGGCGATCGAGAGCTTTGCCGCCGACGTGGCGCACGAGTTGAAGAACCCGCTGACCTCGCTGCGCTCCGCGGTGGAAACCATGCCGCTTGCAAAGACGCCGGAGAGCCAGAAGCGGCTGCTCGCGGTGATCGAACACGACGTGAAACGGCTCGACCGCTTGATTTCCGACATTGCCGACGCCAGCCGCCTCGATGCCGAATTGCAGCGCCAGGATGCATCGCCGGTCGATCTCACCAAGATGCTGAACACCGTCGTGTCGGTGCGCAACGAGGTGCGCAAGGGCAAGGACCACGTCGGCGTCAACCTCACCTTCGAAGGCGGCGGACCGCTGGCCTTCATCGTGCCGGGTCACGACTCGCGGCTCGGCCAGGTGATCGACAATCTGATCGAGAACGCGCGTTCGTTCTCGCCGCCGGGCAGCACCGTGCGCGTGGTCTGCCGCCGCCTGCGCGGCGAGGTCGAGATCGTCGTCGATGACGACGGGCCGGGCATCAACCCCGACGCCTTCGACAAGATTTTCGAGCGCTTCTACACCGACCGGCCGCATCAGGGCTTCGGCCAGAACTCCGGTCTCGGCCTGTCGATCTCCAAGCAGATCATCGACGCGCACGGCGGACGCCTGTGGGCGGAGAACCGCACCGGCGCCGAGCTGAACGAGGACGGCGAGCCGAAGGTTTTGGGCGCACGCTTCACCGTGCGCCTGCCGGCGGTGTGATCGTGCTTGTTGCAGATCGATGAGTAACTCTTCAACGACGCTACACACTCGGTTCACCTCCCCCCTTGCGGGGGAGGTCGACGCGCGAAGCGCGTCGGGTGGGGGGTGTCTTTCTAATATTACTCTTCTGAACTTACCCCCCTCCCCAACCCTCCCCCGCAAGGGGGGAGGGAGCGCACCGCCCGAGTTATCGGCGCGCTCAATTCAGTGCGCTCGATGACTCTCTCCCCCACCATCCACGCCTCTGCCGTCCTCGTCGGCGCCCGCGCGGTGCTGATCCGCGGCCCCTCCGGCTCCGGCAAGTCGCGACTCGCGATGAGACTGATCCAGGCCGCCGACCAGGGGCTCCTCCGCTTCGCTCGCCTCGTCGCCGACGACCGCTGTCATCTGGAGGTCGCCCATGGCCGCCTCCTCGTCCGGCCGGCCGAGGCGCTCAAGGGCATGATCGAGGTGCATGGCTTGGGCCTGCGAGGTTTGCCCTACGAGCCGGTAGCACTGGTGAGTACGGTGATCGACGTTGGCCTGATCAGCACGCATAGGCTGCCCCTCGGGTCCGAGGAATGGGCTGATCTCGAGGGCCTCCGGCTGCCGCGGCTTGCCGTCGCAGCGGGCCAGGAACCGCTTCCCCTGGTGCTCGCCTATCTGCGCACCCGCGCTATCCCCACCTGATTGAACACCCTGTGGCTGCTGAATTTGCTCCACGACCCACTATATATCGTTGGCCCGGCAGGGCTTTCAGGCTGCCCACTGGGCCATTTACCGCAATGCAACATAGGCCTAGGATCGGGGGCGTGGCCCTTGAATCCGGGCTTCGGATGGTCATGATTGCCGCCCGTTCGTGCGGCGCAACCGCGCCTGCCGGGAATTCCCGATGATCGGCCTAGTACTTGTCACTCACGGGCGGCTCGCCGTCGAGTTCCGCGCTGCTCTGGAGCACGTCGTTGGTCCTCAGAAGCAAATCGAGTCGATCACCATCGGCCCCGATGACGACGTCGAGCAACGCCGCAAAGACATCATCGAAGCGGTGAAGCGCGTCGATACGGGCGAAGGCGTCGCGATCCTCACCGACATGTTCGGCGGTACACCGTCGAACCTCGCCATTTCTTGTATGGGACGCCCGAACGTCGAGGTGCTCGCAGGCATCAACATGCCGATGCTCGTGAAGCTCGCCAAAGTTCGCGAGGAAAGCTCGCTCGCCGACGCGGTCGCCGCAGGCCAGGCCGCCGGCCGCAAGTACGTCACCATCGCCAGCCGCGTGCTCGCTGGGAAATGAGCGGCATCGAAGACCTTGAAGGCGACCTGCCGGATCGCCGCGAACCGAGCGACGCGGTCGTTCGCACACTCGAGATCGTCAACAAGAAGGGCTTGCACGCGCGAGCATCCGCGAAGTTCGTGCAAACTGTCGAGAGGTTCGACGCCAACGTGAAGGTCACGCGCGCGGGCGAAACCGTCGGCGGCACCTCGATCATGGGCCTGATGATGCTCGCCGCCGGCACCGGCACGACGATCACCGTCGAGTGCACCGGCAATGAAGCCACGGCCGCGATGGACGCCATCGCCAAGCTCGTCGAATCGCGCTTCGGCGAAGAAGAATAATCAGGCCGCTTTTTTCTTCCGCAGTTCTGCCGCTGCTCGGCACAGATCAGTGGCGAACAGCTTGTACTGCGCCTCGCGATCATCTTCCTCGCGAACTCTCGAACCGGCCGGACGATGACGCTCCCGTCGTCCGCAATGGTCTGGGCCACCGGCTTCCGGCGTATTCTCCGGCCTCACACCTTGAGAAAACACCGAAAAACGGGCTAGTCCCTGGGGCTGGAACACATATAAAGAATTCTTTATATCCGCATTGCCCTCCCCGGTTGGCCCTGCTATAGGCACCCGCGACGGCGCCGGGCCTCCCGCCCGCGCGCCAATCCTTTTCTCCATTTCCAACCAGCAAGGACCGTCATGGCCGTCGCATCGGAATACATCGTCAAGGACATCGGGCTCGCCGACTTCGGCCGCAAAGAACTCTCGCTCGCCGAAACCGAAATGCCGGGCCTGATGGCGACGCGCGAGGAATACGGCCCGAAGCAGCCGCTGAAGGGCGCGCGCATCGCGGGCTCCCTGCACATGACGATCCAGACCGGCGTGCTGATCGAGACGCTCACCGCGCTCGGCGCCGACGTGCGCTGGGTCTCGTGCAACATCTATTCGACGCAGGATCACGCCGCGGCCGCGATCGCGGCAGCCGGCGTTCCGGTGTTCGCGATCAAGGGCGAGACACTGAAGGACTACTGGGACTACACCGCCAAGCTGTTCGACTGGCACGGCGGCGGCTACCCGAACATGATCCTCGATGACGGCGGCGACGCCACCATGTACGTCCACCTCGGCGTGCGCGCCGAGAACGGCGACACCGCGTTCCTCGACAAGCCGGGCTCCGAGGAAGAGGAAGTGTTCTTCGCGCTGCTCAAGAAGCAGCTCAAGGAGAAGCCGAAGGGCTACTTCAACGAGATCGCCAAGAGCATCAAGGGCGTCTCGGAAGAGACCACCACGGGCGTGCATCGCCTCTACGACATGCAGAAGGCCGGCACGCTGCTGTGGCCCGCCATCAACGTCAACGACTCGGTGACCAAGTCGAAGTTCGACAACCTTTACGGCTGCCGCGAATCGCTCGTCGACGGCATCCGCCGCGGCACGGACGTGATGATGTCGGGCAAGGTCGCGATGGTCGCGGGCTTCGGCGACGTCGGCAAGGGCTCGGCGGCTTCGCTGCGCCAGGCCGGCTGCCGCGTGATGGTGTCGGAAATTGATCCGATCTGCGCGCTGCAGGCCGCGATGGAAGGCTATCAGGTCGTGACGATGGAAGATGCAGCTCCGATCGCCGACATCTTCGTCACCGCGACGGGCAACAAGGACATCATCACGCTCGATCACATGCGGAAGATGAAAGACCGCGCGATCGTCTGCAACATCGGCCACTTCGACAACGAGATCCAGATCGCCTCGCTGAAGAACCTGAAGTGGGACAATATCAAGCCACAGGTGGACGAAATCACCTTCCCGGACGGTCACCGCATCATCATGCTGTCGGAAGGCCGCCTCGTGAACCTCGGCAACGCGATGGGGCATCCGAGCTTCGTGATGTCGGCGTCGTTCACCAACCAGACGCTGGCGCAGATCGAGCTCTACGCCAACAACAAGGACGGCAAGTTCAAGAAGGAAGTCTACGTGCTGCCGAAGTCGCTCGACGAGAAGGTCGCGCGGCTGCACCTCGCCAAGATCGGCGTGAAGCTCACCGAGCTGCGCAAGGATCAGGCCGACTACATCGGCGTGCCGCAGCAGGGGCCGTTCAAAAGCGATCACTATCGCTACTGAGCGCTGCTGCAATTTCGGAAATGGAAACTCCCCGCTTCGGCGGGGAGTTTTTTATTGCCTCGGAGGGACCGCCGCGATGGCGTAGCGGCCGGACGCGCTCGGCGTGCCGAGGAACATGCGCGCCACTTCGACCGTCTCGCGCTTGCTGCCCGGCACACGCGCGACCAGCGCATCGATCTTGCTCACGCACGCCACCTCTTCCGCCGGGCACACCAGCGCGATGCCCTCGCGCGCCAGCCGCGCGTCGAAGTCGCGTGCGGGGATGCCGTCAAGAATGTGCACCACGGGCGGATGGGTCGGCAGATAGAACGCAACACCGTAGGCGAAATCGACGTAGCCTGAGAACAGCCGCAGCGGCTTCGGCGTCGTCTCGCGCCAGAGCTTGTCGACCGCAGGTGCGAGCAGCGAGGAGTGGAGCATCGAAGGCGTCACGCCGGCACGATGGGTAAAGAAGGCGACAGCGGGCGCCGCGATCACCATGACGATGGGGAAAATCACCGCAAAGCTGACGACACGAACAGCGTCGAGACGCGGCAGCGTCACCAGCGGCGACGACAGAACGATGACCGGCAGCAACGACCATGACGCCATGCTCCAAAGCCCGGTCAGCTCGAGATGCGCCGCGATGGCAAACGGCACCGGAACCAGCAGCGCAGCCCAGAATGCGATGACCGCGAGGCGACGATGATCGTCGGGCGGCCAAAGCGAATCGCGGATCGCCGCACGGCTCGGGCGCGTCGCAAGGAACACAACGATCAGCGCCACCGCCACATAGCCGAAACTCGAAGCCAGATAGCCGCCCGAGGCCGAGAGTGTTCTCGCCATCGAACGCGCACCGTGGATGCCGTAGGCGTATTCCATCGGCGCAAAGTTGCTGGCAACGACCAGATAGACGTTGGGCGCCATCAGCAGCGCACCGACGACCACCGTCACCCACGGCGCGGCCGAGCGGAAATAGTCCATCCGCCGGCGATCCACGAGCGCGGCGATGCCAAGCCCGGCGAGCAGCATCACCGACCAGTATTTGCCGTACATCGCACCGGCCGCAGCGACACCGGCGAGCGCCGCGTCAAGCACACGGCGATTCTCATAGGAGCGCAGGAAGAACAGCGTGGTCGCCGCCCACAGCGGAATGAGGATCGTGTTGTTGTTGTATTTCAGTGCGTGGAAATTGAAGAACGGCACCAGCATCAGCAGCGCCAGCGCGATTACGCGCTTCTCGCCGTCAAGATAGTCGCCGCAAAGCTTCCAGATGACCCAGAGCGCGACGCCGATCACCGACATCGACAAGAGATAGAACGACCAGTCGGTGACCGGGAACACCGAGAACCAGAGGCCTGACACGATGGCGGCCAGCGGCGGATGCTTCTCGTAGCCGAAGCCCGGCTCGTGCCAGAGCGCGAAGCTCTCGGCCATGTCGAAGTGAACGCCCTGGCTCGTCTTCGCGATCGCCGCGTAGACCGTCCAGATCAGCACATAGGCGATCAGCACGCCGATGACAGTCCGCTCGCGCCGCGCCGGATCGGTCAACGCAGCGACGAGGCGCTCGGCAGGGCCAAGGAGGCGATCGGGAAAGCGTGCCGGGGTCATGTGCGGGTCATATCATCTCCAAAATCAAGTTTGCCATCTCCAAAATCAGGTTTGCTGCAAGCCCGGCCGGTCATATCGTTGACCGAATGACGAAAATGCACGGCGGATGGCAATAACGCTGGGCGGAGTTTCGGCGTCATGGCGGCCACAACCAGATTTCTGGACTGGGTCGGGTCGGTCGTTGCTCACCATTTGGCCAAGCCGACGAGCGGCTATGAGCCCTATGCCGCCGCGCGCCCTGAACTGCTGGCCATGACGATCCGCCCCGCCGACGTGCTGCTGGTCGAGGGGGCGCGATCCAGAATCAATTCCGCGATCCGCTACCTCACCCAGTCGATGTGGTCCCATTCAGCGCTCTATGTCGGGCTTGGAGCCGGACTCGGCGAACGAGACGGCGAACCGCTGGTGCTTGTCGAAGCCGAGCTCGGCAAGGGCGTGATCGCCTCACCGCTGTCAAAGTACGCGACCTACAACACCCGCATCTGCCGCCCGGTCGGACTCACACCGGAGGATCGCCGGGCCGTGGTGCAATACGTGGTCGAGCGCATCGGTTACGACTACGACCTGAAGAACATCCTCGACCTGATGCGCTTTTTCCTGCCGCGCCCGCCGGTGCCGGAGCGCTGGCGCCGCCGCCTGATCGCGCTTGGATCGGGCGAGCCGACGCGCGCGATCTGCTCGACGTTGATTGCGCAGGCTTTCCACGCGGTCGACTACCCGATCCTGCCGGAGGTCACGCGCGTCGACGACGAGAGCCGCAGCGAGATTCTCCACATCCGCCATCATTCGCTCTACGCACCGCGCGACTTCGACATCTCGCCGTTCTTCGCCATCGTGAAGCCGACCATCGAGACCGGATTCGACTACAAGCACATGGCTTGGGCGCGAGACGAAAATCGGGCGCGGGACGAAGCGCCGCAGCGCGAGGAGCTACCGGCTAGCGAGAGCAAGTCGTAAAAATCAAAGAAAACACGATCTGCAATCGGGTGAGGACGCCATGAGGTTGGGGAACGGCCGGTCGATGATGCGCTCGGGCGTTTTTCTATCCGCGCTGTTCATCGCTGCATCGGGCGCGCAAGCTCAGACCGCCGCCGACTTCTACCGCGGCAAGACGGTGAATGTTTACATCGGTGTCGGCGCGGGCGGCGAATACGACATCCAGGCCCGCCTCGTCGCACGCCACATCGGCAAGCACATTCCCGGCAATCCTTCGGTCGTGCCGCAGAACATGACCGGCGCGGGCGGCCTCAAGATGATCAACTTTCTCTACAGCGTCGCGCCGAAGGACGGCACCGCGATCGGCATGATCGCGAACCAGTTCCCCGCGTTGCAGGCCATTGGTGCGTCGGGCGTGCAGTTCGACGCCGGCAAGATGAATTGGCTCGGCTCGATCGCGCCTGCGGTCGAAACCATGGCGGTGTGGCACACCTCCCCTGTTCGCAGCATCGACGACGTAAGAAACCGCGAGGTGGTTGCCGGCGCTTCCGCGCGCGGCGCCATCAGCTTCACCTATCCGGCGGTGATGAACGAGCTCCTCGGCACCAAGTTCAAGATCGTCACCGGCTACCAGGGCGGCAACGAGATCAACATCGCGATGGAGCGCGGCGAGGTGCAGTCGCGCAACAACACCTGGTCGAGCTGGAAGGCGACCAAGCCGCACTGGCTCAAGGAGCAGAAGCTGTTCGTCATCGCTCAGGCCGGCCCGCGCGCCCGCGATCTCGCCGCACCGTCCATCGAGGACCTCACCAAGTCGCCAGAGGACCGCCAGCTCATGGAGCTTGCGGTGTCCGGCACCCAGTTCGGCCGGCCGTTCGCGACCAATGCGGCGCCGGCCGACCGGGTCGCGACGCTCCGGGCCGCCTTTGACGCCACGATGAAAGACCCGGAATTCCTCGCCGAGGCGCAGCAGCTCGGCTTCGAGGTCGATCCCGTTCCCGGCGTAAAAATGCAGGCGACGGTGGAAAAGGTGCTGGCGACGCCCAAGACGGTCGCGGCCCGCGCCAAGGCCTTGCTGGAATAAGGGAAAACGCCCGGCCTAACGGGCCAAACCGTCCTTGCCGCGCCGCAGCGGCGGTGTTATCTCGCCGCCATGACGGCCACCCCGCTCGCAAACATCCGCAATTTTTCGATTGTCGCGCATATCGATCACGGCAAATCGACGCTCGCCGACCGGCTGATCCAGCTTACCGGCGGACTGACCGACCGCGAGATGGCGGGTCAGGAGCAGGTGCTCGACTCGATGGAAATCGAGAAGGAGCGCGGCATCACGATCAAGGCCCAGACCGTCCGCCTGACCTACAAGGCGAACGACGGCCAGACCTACATCCTCAACCTCATCGACACACCCGGCCACGTCGACTTCGCTTATGAGGTGAACCGCTCGCTCGCCGCGTGCGAGGGCTCGCTGCTTGTGGTCGACGCTAGCCAGGGCGTCGAGGCGCAGACGCTCGCCAACGTCTATCACGCGCTCGATGCCGGGCATGAGATCGTGCCGGTGCTCAACAAGGTGGATCTGCCCGCCGCCGAGCCCGAGAAAGTGAAGCAGCAGATCGAGGACGTGATCGGCCTCGACGCTTCGAACGCGCTCATGATCTCCGCCAAGACCGGCATCGGCATTCCCGACGTGCTCGAAGCGATTGTGACGCGCCTGCCGGCGCCCAAAGGCGACCGCAACGCGACCCTGAAGGCTTTGCTGGTCGATAGCTGGTACGACGCCTATCTCGGCGTCGTCGTGCTTGTTCGCATTGTCGATGGCACCCTCAAGAAGGGTCAGCGCATCAAGATGATGGGCACCAACGCGAGCTACGACGTGGAGCGCTGCGGTGTTTTCACACCGAAGCTGACACCGGTCGATGAGCTCGGCCCCGGCGAGATCGGCGCCATCACCGCTTCGATCAAGGAAGTCGCCGACACCCGCGTCGGCGACACCATCACCGACGACCGCAAGCCGGTGTTGGAGATGCTGCCAGGCTTCAAGCCGGCAATCCCAGTGGTGTTCTGCGGCCTGTTCCCGGTCGATGCCGCGCAGTTCGAAGACCTGCGCGCCGCCATGGGCAAGCTCCGCCTCAACGACGCTAGCTTCTCGTTCGAGATGGAAACGAGCGCGGCGCTCGGCTTCGGCTTCCGCTGCGGCTTCCTCGGCCTGCTCCATTTGGAGATCATCCAGGAGCGGCTGGAGCGCGAGTTCAACCTCGACCTGATCGCGACCGCGCCGTCGGTCATCTACAAGATGAACCTGCGCGACGGCAGCCAGATCGAGATCCACAATCCGGTCGACATGCCGGACGTCATGAAGATCCTCACCATCGAGGAACCGTGGATCGAGGCGACGATCCTGACGCCGGACGACTATCTCGGCGCGGTCCTGAAGCTGTGCCAGGACCGCCGCGGCGTGCAGAAAGAGCTGACCTACGTCGGCTCCCGCGCGATGGCGAAATACAATCTGCCACTCAACGAAGTGGTGTTCGATTTCTATGACCGGCTGAAGTCGATCTCGAAGGGCTACGCCTCGTTCGACTATCACCTGACCGACTACAAGGAAGCCGACCTCGTGAAGATGTCGATCCTGGTCAACGAAGAGCCGGTCGACGCGCTGTCCATGCTGGTGCACCGGACCCGCGCCGAGCAGCGCGGCCGCGCGATGGTGGAGAAGCTGAAAGAATTGATCCCGCCCCACATGTTCCAGGTGCCGATCCAGGCCGCCATCGGCGGCAAGATCATCGCTCGCGAAACCGTGCGCGCATTCCGCAAAGACGTCACCGCGAAGTGCTACGGCGGCGACGCCACCCGCAAGCGCAAGCTGCTCGACAAGCAGAAGAAGGGTAAAAAGAAGATGCGCCAGTTCGGCAAGGTGGACATCCCGCAAGAGGCGTTCATCGCCGCCCTTAAAGTGGACGTCTAAACTAGGCCGCCTTCGATTTCTGCTTCGCCAGAAGCTGCATGATCTCGCCCTGCGGCTTGGCCTTGCTGAACAGGAAGCCCTGCCCTTCGTTGCAGCCTTCGGCTTTCAGATAAGCGAGATCGTTTTCCGTCTCGACGCCTTCCGCCGTGATCGTGATGCCGAGGCTCGATCCGAGGCTGACGATCGCGCGCACGATGGCCCGCGAATCCGCGTTCGCGCCGATGTCGTGCACGAACGAGCGGTCGATCTTGATCTTGTCGAACGGAAAGCTGCGCAGATAGCTCAGCGACGAATAGCCGGTGCCGAAATCGTCCATCGAAATGCGCACGCCGAGCGCGCGCAGCGCATGTAGGGTCGCTAGCACCTGATCGCTCTTGTCGAGGAGGAGCGTCTCGGTGATCTCCAGCTCCAGCCGCGTCGGCGGCAAGCCCGAATCCGTCAGCGCATCGCGCACGGCCTGGAACAGCGTGCCGGTCTTGAACTGAAGCGGGGAGAGATTGACCGCGACCTTCACATCCACAGGCCAGGCCGCGGCATCGGCGCAGGCTCTCCGCAGCACGAAGGTGCCAAGCGCACCGATCAGGCCGGTCTCTTCCGCAACGGGAATGAACTCGGACGGCGGGATCATGCCGCGCTCCGGATGCGGCCAGCGCACCAGCGCTTCGAGCGAGCGCACTTCGCCGGTCGCGAGATTGACCAGCGGCTGATAGTGCACCTCGAAGGCCTTGCTGCGGATCGCGCCGCGCAGATCCATTTCGAGCTTGCGGCGCGCCTGCACGCGCGCATCCATTTCCGGCTCGAAGAAACGGAACGAGCCCTTGCCCTCGGCCTTGGCGCGGTAGAGCGCCATGTCGGCGTTCTTGAGCAGACGATCCGGATCGTCGCCGTCGTTCGGCGCAAGCGATGCGCCAATGCTGGCGCCAATGCCGACATGATGGCCGTCGAGATCATAGGCCTCGTTCAGCACCGTCAGCAGGCGTTGTAGCAAATCGCTGACGTCTTCCGGCCGCTCGACATCGGCGCGCAGGACCGCGAATTCGTCGCCGCCGAGCCGCGCGATGGTGTCCTGCTCGTTGAGTTCCAGGCGCAAGCGGTCCGCAACGGACTGCAAAAGCCGGTCGCCGAACGGATGGCCGAGTGTGTCGTTCACCGATTTGAAATTATCGAGGTCGAGGCAGAGCACCGCGAAGCTCTTGCCGTCGCGGTGCATGCGGCCGAGCATCTCGTCCATGCGCTTGCGCAACAGCACGCGGTTCGGCAACTGCGTCAACGCGTCGTGGTGCGCCATGAAAGCGATATGGGCCTCGGCACGCTTGCGCTCGGTGATATCGACCGCAGCGATCAGCGCAGCCTTGCGGTTTTCGTAGGTGAGCTGACGCACGAAGACGGCGACGTCGATCGGCTCGCCGTCGGCCTTGCGGTGCTTCCAGGTGCGGCCGGCTTGATCCTCGGTCGGCATGTCGCCGAGGCCCGCGAGATCGAACAGGTCGTCGGCATGGTGAATGTCGCGCAGCGTCATTTCCAACGCGCGCCTGCGGTCATAGCCGTAATGATCGACCGCGGCCTCGTTGATCGAGAGGATGCGCAAATCGTCGAGCGCATAGACGAACATCGGCACCGGATTGCCGTCGAACAGCAAGCGGAACGACGCCTCGCGCTTTTTCATCTCGGTGATATCGACGCGCAGGCCGATGACGCCGCCGTCCGACGTGAGCCGCTCCTCGATCAGGATCGTACGGCCATCGGCCAGCACTTGCTCGTGGCGGCCGACCGGATTGAACAGCCGCCCGACGCGCTCCTTGATCCACTCCTCCTCGCAGCCCGCCGCCTCCGGATAATCGCCGCGCGCAACACCGACGCGCAGCGTGTCTTCCAGCTTCACGCCAGGCTGAAACAGGTCCGCGCTGCGCTGATAGATCTTGGCATATTGCTGGTTCCAGAGGATGTAGCGGCCTTCGGAATCCAGAAAGACGATGCCTTCGGGAAGAATGTCGATGGCATCGCGCAGGCGCGTCGCCGCGCGGCGTGCATCGAGCACAGCCGCAGCGGCTTCCGCCTCCGCGCGCAAGGCGTCCGGACTGCGCCCAAACCGCCGCCGCAATTTTGCGGCAACGGTTGCCAGCTTTCCCGGACCACTCTTCCGATTCTGCGACGCTTCCCCAAAAACTGACATGACCGCCCCACGCATCTTCGTGCGATGGTTACAGTTGCGACGCTTAAGATGCGGTGACATTTCACAGGGTTACGCGGGAATGGTCCGCACCGCTGCCGATTATTTGCGCGGAGGAGAAGCCGGACTCGCGCTCGCGCAAGGAAATTTCTATCGCGAACGATGCCGAACGCACGAATATGTCATCGCGCGCACGCGTGTTTTTACAGTTCCGCAACGCGCCGCCTGCGAAAGCGGCACGTCTGCGCAAATGATCGACAACGCGTGTGACGGTTAAGGAACGCTTGAGAAGCGCTATCCGCCGATGACGGCGACGCCCTGAATCTCGATCAGCATCCCGGGCCGCGCGAAATTCGAAACGGTGATCAGCGCGCTCGCCGGAAAATTACCGCTCGGGAAAAAGCCGGCGCGCATCTCGACGAACTTGTCGCCGTGCCGTGGATCGACGATGAACACCGTCATCGTCACCATGTTGGCGAGGCTGCCGCCGCACTGCTTCAACGTCTTGTCGAGCAGGCTGAAGATCGTCTTCACCTGCGCTTCGAAATTGCCCGAGATGTCGTTGCCCTGCTCGTCCACCGTCGCAGTCTGACCGGCGAGCCACACGGTCTTGCCGCCCTGGGTGATGACCGCCGGCGAATAGGCGCGTTTCTTCTGCTGCTCGGACTTTCCCAAATACTCCGCCATTGGCTTGTCTCCCTGACCGTGTCTGCAAAAATTCTAGCGCGGACGAGACGCGCCGCCCACTGGCGGCGCGCCGCAGTGCAGGGCTTCCAGAATCGCAGAGCCTAGCGGCGCGCCATCATGCTCGAGTCGGAGACGATGATCCGCGTGCTGCTTTTGCGGCTCTGCACCAGATCGAACAGGATCGCCGCATGCTGCGGATGCAGGCGCACGCAGCCGTGCGACGCCCGGCGGCCAAGGCGCGAGATGGAATTCGTGCCGTGGATCGCATAGCCGTGGTGGAAGAAGATCGCGTGCGGCATCGGCGCCCAGTCGTACTTGCGCGAGTACCATTTGCGCTCGAGCCGCTCCGGCCGGAAGGTGCCGGACGGCGGCCCGCCGGCGAGGCCGCTGGAGATCGCCCAGTTGTAGCGCGGAGCGCCATCGACATAGACGGCGAGGCGCTGGGCCGACTTGTTCACGCTGATGAGGATTTCGGCCTTGGCGGCGACCGTGCTCAGGCAAGCCAGTGCCAGGCAAAAAATAAAGGCGAGACAACGCATCAGAACCCTCCCGGGCCCAAGCCTACTCGCCGCATCTGATGGTTAACGTGCCGTATCCGGGGACCATTTGTCAAAGGCTTTCAGGGCCTTGTCGGCGCCCTTGGCTGGCCGGTTAAGCCTCCCACAGGACATTGCAGCAGCGGCGTTTTCGCGCACCCCGCGATCGGCTAGAAATTTGCGCCATGGCGAAGCGTCTGATTCCCGCGTTTGCCCTTCTGCTCGCTGGCTGCCTCACCGCAGCCGCGCAGGACCGCGGCACGCTCAATCCGAAGCCGCTGCCGCCGCTCGCGCACCCTGACGATCCGAAAACACCCGCGAGGGATCTGTTCGGACGAAAGCCTCAGCCTGCCAAGCTGGAGACGCGATCGATCGGTTACTACACGCACGGCTGTCTCGCGGGCGGTGTCGCGCTGCCGATCAACGGGCCGACGTGGCAAGTGATGCGCCTGTCGCGCAACCGCAACTGGGGCCATCCCGAGCTCATCAAGACGCTGGAAAGCATCGCCAAGAAGGTACCGTCGATCGGCTGGCCCGGTTTGCTCGTCGGCGACATGGCGCAGCCACGCGGCGGCCCGATGATGAACGGCCACTGGAGTCATCAGGTCGGCCTCGATGCCGACGTGTGGCTCACACCAATGCCGGACCGTGAACTGACGCGCGAGGAGCGCGAGGAGATGTTCGCCACCAACGTGGTCGCCGATGACTGGAAAGACGTGAACCCGAAGATCTGGTCGTCGAAATACATCGCGCTCTACAAGCTGGTCGCGAACGAGCCTGGCGTCGAGCGCGTGCTGGCAAATCCCGCGATCAAGAAAGCGCTGTGCCGCGACGTCAAAGGCGATCGCTCATGGCTGCACAAGATCCGGCCGGTGTACGGGCACAACTATCATTTCCACATCCGCATCAGTTGCCCGGACGGCAGCCCGGACTGCAAGACGCAGCCGGCGACGCCGCATGACGAAGGCTGCGGCGCGGATCTGGCCGCGTGGTTCAAGAAGAACCCCAATCCGACGCCGGGCGGCGAGCGGAAGCCGCTCCTGATGTCGGCGCTGCCCGCCGCCTGCAAGCAGGTGCTCGCCGCGCCGTGAGCGCGCACCCGTCAGACGAATTTAAGTCCGCGCAAGATCTGCCAGCCTGACAGCACCAGGATCAGAAGACCGACTGCGACCATCAGGCTGCGCACGGGAATGCGCTTGACCATCCAGCCCCCGAGCGGCGCGGCCAGCAACCCGCCGATCACCAGCGGAATGAGATTTTGCAGCGGCGACATGCCGAGCTCGACGAAGAACGTCGTCGCGGCCGCGACAGTGACGAAGAACTCCGTGGTGTTGACCGAGCCGATGGTCTGCCGCGGCGCGTGGCCCGAACCGATCAGTGTCGACGTCGATACCGGCCCCCAACCACCACCGCCCGATGCATCCAGAAAACCGGCAACGAAGCCGACCGGCGGCACCCAACCGGCTGGCGCATCACGCATCGGCGTCATCTGCGCGGCGCGCAGCAAGATGTAGATGCCCATGAAGAACAGATAGCCGGACACGAGCGAGCGCATCGCCGTCGAATCGACGTTCGAGAGAATCCAGGCGCCGAGGATCGCACCGAGCACACCGGCGATGCCGAGCCGCGTCACCAGCCGCCAGTCGACGTTGCGATTGTAAATGTGCGAGGCCGCGGAAGCGCCGGTGGTGAAAATCTCCGCCGTGTGCACCAGCGCGCTCGCCTGCGCGGGCGGAAGGCCAATGGCCAGCATGGCTGTTGTGGAAATGACGCCGAATGCCATGCCCAACGCGCCGTCGATCATCTGCGCAACAAAGCCGATCGCCAGCAGCATGAAGAATTCAGCGGTCATCCAATGGCCCCTCGCTCAAAACCTGATTCGAAACACGGTACAGGAAACAAACGGCAAGCGACCAGAAGGATCGCCGCACCAACGCCCGAACGCATCAACGACGCCGGCCGGGTTTGGTTCCAGCCGAGAATTTGAAGCAAGGATCCGGCCATAACGACGCGACAATCAGCGGCGCAGCACTTTCTCTCTGACGTCGTCATTCGCCTTTTCGTACTGCGCTTTTGCATCTGCGAGAATCATCGCAGCGCCCTTCTCCGCGATCATCATCGTCGGCGCGGCCGTGTTGCCCGACGTGATCGAGGGCATGATTGATGCATCGACCACGCGCAGGCGCTCGATCCCAACCACGCGCAGCCGCTCGTCCACCACCGCCATCGGATCGCCGCTCCGGCCCATCCTTGCGGTGCCGACCGGATGGAAGATCGTCGTGCCGATGTCGCCTGCGGCTTTGGCGAGCGCAGCGGGATCGCTGTCGGAAATCTGCGGGCCGGGCAGATATTCTTCGGGCCTGTAGGGGGCGAGCGCGGGCTGCGCAACGATCTTGCGCGTGACGCGGATCGAATCGGCGGCAACGCGACGATCTTCCTCGGTGGACAGATAATTCGGCTGGATCGCGGGCTTCGCCGTCGGATCGGGTGAGGTGAGCCGCACCCAGCCGCGGCTGGTCGGCTGCACGTTGGCGACGCTTGCGGTGAAGGCCGGGAACGCATGGAGTGGATCGCCGAACTTGTCGAGCGACAGCGGCTGCACGTGATACTGGATGTTGGCGCGGTCGCGCATCGTGTCGGAGCGCGTGAACACGCCAAGCTGCGACGGCGCCATTGTCAGCGGCCCGCGCCGAAAGAAGGCATAGTCGAACGCCATTTTCACCTTGCCGCCGAACGTCGCATAGATCTCGTTCAGCGTCTGCACGCCAGTGACCTTGTAGATCATCCGCAGTTGCAGATGGTCCTGCATGCCTTCGCCGACGCCGGGCTTCTCCAGCACCACCGGAATGCCGTGCTGCTGCAACTGTACGCCCGGCCCGACGCCGGAGAGAAGCAGCGTCTGCGCGGTGCCGATCGAACCCGCGGAGAGAATGACCTCGCCGGTGCAGCGCGCGAACTTCTCTTCGCCGTTCTGGCGGAAGCGCACGCCGACCGCGCGCTTATCCTTGATCGCGATACCCTCGACGAGACATCCGGTCTCGAGTCGTAGGTTGCTGCGGTTCAGCACCGGTTTGAGGAAGCCGCGCGCCGACGACCAGCGCCGTCCGCGCTTCTGGTTGACGTGATAAGCGCTGGAGCCTTCGTTGTCGCCAGTGTTGAAATCGGTGACGCGCTTGATGCCGGCCTGCTCCGCCGCCGCGGTGAAGGCGTCGAGCAGATCCCAGCGCACGCGCGGCTGCTCGATCCGCCATTCACCGCCGCTCGCGTGATGCTCGCTGTCGCCGAGGAAATGGTTCTCGTGCTTCTTGAAGTAAGGCAGCACGTCGTCCCAGCCCCAGCCGGCGAGGCCGAGTTGGCGCCAATGGTCGTAATCCTGCGCCTGGCCGCGCATGTAGATCATCGCGTTGATCGCGGAGCAGCCGCCGATCACCTTGCCGCGCGGATAGGCGAGGCTGCGGCCATTGAGGCCCGGCACCGGCTCGGTGCGAAACATCCAGTCCGAACGCGGATTACCGATTGCGAACAGGTAGCCGACCGGGATGTGAAACCAGATCCAGTTGTCGCGGCCGCCGGCTTCGAGCAGCAGCACGCGGTTGTGCGGATCGGCCGAAAGACGGTTCGCCAGCACGCAGCCCGCCGAGCCCGCGCCCACGATGATGTAGTCGTAATTGCCGTCGATGGTGTTGGTTTCGGCCATTTTCTTCCTCGTTGACGGCAGTTTGGGGCGCGAGACCATGCAAGGCAATTGTTGTGAATTCCGACAACAGCCAACGCTTCGTTTGTAGGCAAGGCTCCGCTGGCCGGGGCTTTGTTTTTCGGACGCCCGGCGCGCCCGTCTCTGTTTTCCTTCTCCCCATCTTGAGGGGAGTGGAGCGCCGAGAGGCGCCTCGGGGACCTTCGCTAGAGATCCCCTTAGACCGCTTGGTGAGGGCGGTCTGTGCGTCTGGTGAGGA
>BFBZ01000019.1_pt32 | contig 41805 bp, 41 predicted proteins | sample 1888401 | NCBI WGS metagenome assembly BFBZ01 (sample SAMD00112614, study PRJDB3348) | symbiont metagenome | host: Chara braunii | reverse complement strand
GGCGCCTGATCCGGCCGCAGTCGCGCTATGTCGGACCGGTGCCCGACCTCGTCGCCTGACGCCGGGCTGCCTTGTCCAAGACCTCAGCCGTTACTTGACCGAGACCGGGCGCTCGAATCGCGGACCATACCGAGTGCCCTAGACCTTGATTGGTTAAGGCCGACGTGAAACGCGGGCTTCGCACTAGAGCCGGAAGATTTCAGGTCTGTTCGACCTGAAATCTGAATCCGGCTCTAGATGTCGCCCGAAAACCGCTTCACACTTTTCGGCATCATGCTCTAGTTGCTTTATCGCGTCCTTTGAGGCCGAGCACTGCGACGAGGCCGAAGAGCATAAGCACTGCGGCAACGAAGAATGGTAGCCCGGGTGCGCTTAGGCCGACCTCTGGGTCCACCCCAATCGCAAAGAGCTTGGCGAAGATCCAAGGTCCGAAGAACCCGGCAAGGCCCAATAGACAGGAATTCGCTCCCTGCAGGCGCCCCTGTTCGCCGACCTCAACTTCCTTCGTCATCAAGGCATAGACGGACGGTTGGGCCAGACTCCACATTTCCATGATCGGAATTCCGATCAAAAAGACGATACCTACACTGGCGGAGCCATAGGTCCAGAATCCCGCTATGCCCATGACAAAACCGATCGTCGCCAGCGTTTTTTCTGGAAGCCTCTTGGAAAGCGGCCGCATGATGCCGCCTTGAATAATGACGTAGGAAATCCCCACGGCGGCCAGGGTCAAGCCAATCTGCGGACCATCCCAGCCGTAACGATACGTCATGTAGAGCACGGCGCAGGCTGGCAAGACCTGCTGAGCCGTGTGCAATATGAAACTCACAACGCCCAGTCGGGAAAGTTGGCTGCTGCGGCGCAGTAGTCTCAAAGAAATGAGCGGGTTCGCTGAGCGCAACGAAAAGGGCACGCGCAGATGAGAAGGCAACGACTCTGGTAGGATGAAAAAGCCATAAAGAAAGTTCGCCAAGCCGAGCGCCGCCGCTACCAGAAAGGGAAGCCTCAAGTCGAGATGCCCCAAAAAACCGCCGAGGACGGGTCCTAGAACAAAGCCTAGACCGAATGCGGTACTTAGCAGAGCATAGGCACCAGCGCGGCGATCCTGAGGGGTTGTGTCGGCGATATAAGCGTAAGCCGTAGAAACAGTTGCCGAGCATATGCCCGACAAAACTCTTCCGACGAACAACACCCAGAGCGCCGGCGCAAAGGCCATGATAAGGTGGTCTGTAGCGAGAGCCAGATTAGAAACGAGAACAATTGGCCGCCGCCCGAAGTGATCTGACAGCGCGCCGATCACAGGCGATGCCACGAACTGCATTAGAGCCCAGACGGATATGAAGAGCCCCAGCATATCGGCGGCGGATGTGAAGTCTTGGCCGAGAAAGCCTAAGACAAGTTGTGGGAGAACGGGAACGACGATTCCCATAGAAATAACGTCGACCAGGACTGTTATGAATATAAATAATAGTTCCGGCCGACGGATTGGCGCTGCCGCCAAATTGGACACCTTTTTTCGAAACTGCCGCTACATTCTGGAGTGAATGGCCTGACGCACATACGGAGAGTACTGCGCCGAGGTCGCGATTCGACCGGTAGGAATCAATAACGCGCACTAAGCGTGCTCGTATTTCAGATTAGTCCGACTCAATTCGAAATCGGATCAAACTTGCGAGGCTGGATTGCCCGCCGGTGCCGGTGATCGAGATGCTCGACGCCATCGCGGCAAGCGGCGATGCTGCATCTACCGTGTGCGCGACCCGCGCGCCGAACGTGCTGAAGTCGGTGGTGCGGCAGCTCGGCACACGCAATGAGACCGGCAACCGGCTGGCTTTGCCGAAACAATGGAGCCCAATGAAGAGCTTTTTGCACGATCGAAATTTCATGTGATCACGGGAGCGTGTTCGTGTTCTTGCCTTGGTTCGTCCCTATATGCTGCACTGCAACATAGATTGAGGCAGCCGCAACGTCCGATGACGTTGCGGCGGGCCGACGCACCAAGATGACAGGAAAGCCATGGCGAAGAACGGCAAGGCGGAGGAAAGGAAGAAGATCAATATCGCACTTCAGGGCGGCGGCTCGCACGGCGCCTTCTCGTGGGGTGTGCTCGACCGCCTGCTCGAGGACGGGCGGCTGGACATCGCGGCCGTCTCCGGCACCAGCGCCGGCGCCATGAACGCGGTGGCGCTCGCCGATGGGTTCGTGCGCGGCGGCATCGAGGGCGCGCGGCGGAAGCTCGACGATTTCTGGCGCGCGGTGGCCTCCAAAGGGCGCTTCAGCCCGGTGCAGCGCATGCCGTGGGACGTCGCCTGGGGCAACTGGTCGATCGAGAACACGCCGGGCTATTTATTTTTCGACACCATGTCGCGGGTGTTTTCGCCCTATGTCGCCAACCCGCTCGGCCTCAATCCGCTGCGCGACGTGGTCGCGAAGGAGATCGACTTCGACAATGTGCGGGCCTGCAAGTCGATCGAGCTCTTCATCTCGGCGACCAATGTCGAGACCGGGCAGCTGCGCGTCTTTTCCGATGGCGAGATCGACCTCGATACGGTGATGGCCTCGGCCTGCCTGCCGCAATTGTTCCGAGCGGTCGAGATCAAGGGCGTGCCCTATTGGGACGGCGGCTATGGCGGCAATCCGGCGCTCTATCCGTTCTTCAAGGCGACCGCCACCGAGGACGTGCTTCTGGTGCAGATCAACCCGGTGGTGCGCGAAGGCACGCCGAAAAGCGCCAACGAGATCCAGAACCGCATCGACGAGATCACCTTCAACGCCGGWCTCTTGCGCGAATTCCGCTCGATCGCCTTCGTCAAGGAACTGATCGCCGCCGGCCGCTTGCCGCATGGCGAATACCGCGACATCCGCATGCACAGGATCGACGCCGACGAGGCGTTCAAGGGCCTGTCCGCGTCGTCCAAGATCAATGCCGAATGGGCGTTCCTCGCTTATCTGCGCGACCTCGGCCGCAGTGCCGCCAGCGACTGGCTGGAAGAGAACTACGATGCTGTCGGCAGCAAAGCGACGCTCGACCTGTCGGGCGAGCTCGACGACGGTTTCAAGCCGATGCGCGGCCCGGCGCCCGGCCGGCGGGTCAAGGAGTTCCTCGCCGCGCATCTGAAGCTCGAGCCGGCGCGGCGACGGGCGTAGATAGCTTTCCTCCAAATCAAAGAGATAGAGCATGATGTCGTCCGAAAACCGCCCACACTTTTCGGCATCATGCTCTAGCGGAATCGGCGAGGCGCTGGATTCACCCCTGCCGGGCGAGGTAGCTTACTTCGACGTAAACGGGAGGTGGCGATGCTGCAGACCAGTCAGAACGCCCTCGGGGTCAGGTTTGAGGCGCAGTGCAGGGCGTTCGAAAAGGAGCCCTTTCCYAGCCTCGATATGCGCAAGGACCGGCTGAAGCGCCTGCTGGCGCTGACCGAACGKCATGAGGCCGAGATTTGCGCGGCGATCGACAGCGATTTCTCCGGYCGGTCGGCGCAGGAAACGCGCCTTGCGGAACTGTTCGTCGTTCGCGCCGGCATWAAGCACGCCRTGCGGCATCTGCGCGGCTGGATGCGCGAGCGGCGCGTCGCCACCAGCCTGCCTTTCYTGCCGGGGCRCAATCGCCTCCTGCCGCAGCCGCTCGGCGTGGTCGGCATCGTGTCGCCCTGGAACTATCCCTTMCAGCTCGCCGTCGCGCCGGCGATTGCGGCGCTYGCCGCCGGCAACCGCGTGCTGATCAAACCTTCCGAACTGACGCCGAAATTCTCGGACCTGCTRGCCCGTCTGGTCGAGGAGCATTTCGCGCCCGACGAGATGGGCGTGGTGACCGGCGACGCCGAGGTTGGCAAGGCATTCGTTTCGCTGCCGTTCGATCATCTGCTCTTTACCGGCTCGACCGCCGTCGGCCGCCAGGTGGCGCGGGCTGCCGCCGTCAACCTGACGCCGGTGACGCTCGAACTCGGCGGCAAGTCGCCGGCGATCTTCGATCCGTCCTGCGATCTCGACGCGGCTGTGTCGAGCGTCGCCTACGGCAAGCTCCTGAATGCCGGTCAGACCTGTATCGCGCCCGACTATCTGATGGTTCCGCGGGGCCAAGGCGCGGCGATAGCGGCGAAACTCGCCGCCGCGATGGCGCGGCTTTATCCGAAGCTGCGCGACAATCCCGACTATACCTCCATCATCAGCGAGCGGCACCGTCAGCGGTTGGCCGAGATGATCGAGGAGGCGCGCGAAAGCGGCGCCGAAGTCATCGAGGTCAACCCTGCGAACGAAAAGCTGGGCGTCACCGACCGCAAGATGGCGCCGGTCTTGGTCAGGAATGCCGGTGACGATCTGCGGCTGATGCGCGAGGAGATCTTCGGGCCCGTGCTGCCGATCATCGAATATGGCGCGGTCGACGAGGCGATCGAGCATGTGAACCGGGCCGAACGACCACTTGCGCTCTATTGGTTCGGCAAGGACAACGGCGACCGCTACAGGATGATGCGGGAAACCGTGGCTGGCGGCGTGACGGTCAACGACTGCATGATGCATCTGGTGCAGGAGCGGCAGCCCTTCGGCGGTGTCGGCGCCAGCGGCATGGGCGCCTATCATGGCGAATGGGGGTTCCGCGCCTTCAGCAAGGAGAAGCCGATCTTCGTCCAGTCCGGCTTGAGCGCCGGCGGCCTTCTGCGCCCGCCTTATGGCAAGACATTCGAGCGGCTTTTCCGACTGCTGAACCTGATTACTTGACAGGTTTTCATCGCATTTCCGGGGGCGAATCCGGCTCTAAATCAAAGAGACAGAGCATGATGTCGCCCGAAAACCACTTCACACTTTTCGGCATCATGCGCTTGCGGCGGCTACTTCCGGTGGTGACGACGCATCATGCTGACGCCTGCTGCCATCAACTTCGCTGACCAGCGGAAAATGCCGCCGAACCAGCAAAAGACGGGCGCCCGGATCGCTAAAACGTTGAAAATTATAGGTGCGCCATCCCGGAAGGCGCAATGGTCCCGCAACTTTTCTCACTATATTGCGCTGCAACTTTAAGGTAGAAGCGGCGTTTCGCCAGTCACGGCAAATTGAAGGTGGCTTTGCGCGCACCCATATCGGCCGCGCGCCCGGAAGTCGAAGCGCTGACCTCGCCAAGCCCGCAACGGAAAAATGACGATGCCGAAAATCAGGTTTCACAAGCTTGCAGCCATTGCCGTGCTCATCGGATTCGCGGCCTGGATGGGAACCGGCGCGTTTTCATCCGTGGGCAGCGCGGCGACTGACAATGCCAAGGCGAAAACGTCGCAGGCCGGCAAGCCGGACACGGCCGAAGCCGAGCGGAAGACGCCGCYGCGCACCGTYGCGGTGGTGATGCCGCCGCGCAAGACCTATGCGCGCGCCATTCGCATTTCCGGGTTGACCGAGGCCGACAAGCGCGCGGTGYTGGCAACGCGGGTCGCCGGCGTCATCGACAAGYTGCCGRTCAAGCAGGGSCAGCACGTCAAGACGGGYGACCTGGTGCTGATGCTCGCCACCGAGGAGAAGATCTCGAATGTCGACAACGCCAGGCAGCTTCTSGCGCAGCGCAAGGCCGAGCTCGAYGCCGCCGAGCGGCTGGCCAACACCGGCAACCTGCCGAAACTGCAGCTCGACACCGCGCGCTCGAACCTGACGGCGGCGCAGTCGATGCTGGAGACGGCGCAGGCCGAACTCGACCGCAACGAGGTCAAGGCGCCGTTCGACGGCGTCATCGACCGCGTGCCGGTGGAGCTCGGCAGCTCGGTGATGCAAGGCGGCGAAGTGGCGACGATCCTCAAGCTCGATCCGGTGATCGCGCGCGGCGAGATCAGCGAGCGCGACCTGCGCTACATCAAGATCGGCGACCAGGCAGACGTGCGCCTCGTCAACGACCAGAAAGTCACCGGCACGGTCCGCTACATCAGCCGCGATGCCTCATCGCAGACGCGCACCTTCCGTGTCGAGGTGGCGATCCCCAACGCCGACGGCTCCATTCCCGCCGGCATGACGGCCGAGATCACGCTGAGCGCCGAGCCGACAGACGCGGTGATGCTGCCGCGTTCGGTGGTGACGCTGGGCGACAAGGGCGACCTCGGCATCCGCGCCGTCGGCAAGGACGACAAGGTGGCGTTCTTCCCGATCGACCTGGTGGACGACACGCCGCGTGGCCTTGTGCTGGGCGGAATTCCCGACGAGGCGCGCGTCATCGTCGCCGGCCAGGAGCTGGTCAAGGAAGGTGATCTGGTGAAGCCCGTCCAGGCCGACCAGGCGACGATCAACAAGTTGATCGGCGAAGCCACCGCCGGCACCCAATAGGGCGACGGCATCGCGCCGGGTCTGCCCCGTGCGACCGCCAGGGTTGCGGGTCTTCTGAAAAACAGCAGGCATAAGTCATGGATATCGTCAGACTCGCCATAAACAACGCCCGTCTCACAATATCGGCGCTGATGTTCCTGCTGGTCGCGGGCTGGGTCGCCTATCAGTCGACGCCGAAGGAAGCGGAACCCGACGTTCCGACCCCTTATGTTTACATAAATGTCGCCTATCAAGGCATTGCGCCCGAAGACGCTGAAAGACTTCTGCTTAGGCCTCTGGAGACAAAGCTCAAAAGTCTCAAAGGGTTAAAGGAGATGAAATCATCTGCCTATCAGGGCGGCGCCTTTGTCTTTCTTGAGTTTTTGCCGTCCATAAGAGTCGACGCCGCGGTGACTGATACACGGTCGAAGGTTCAGGACGCGAAGGCTGACCTGCCCCAGGCGGCAGAGGAACCGGTTGTTACCGAGGTCAACATCTCCGAGTTTCCCGTCCTGGTCGTGACGCTGTCCGGCGATGTGCCCGAGCGTGTGCTGACGTCGGCGGCGCGCGAACTGCGCGACCGCATCGAGGAAGTGCCGGGCGTTCTTGGGGGCACTATACAAGGCTCCCGCGACGAGCTGGTCGAAGTCGTCATCGATCCGGTGAAGCTGTCGTCCTACGGGCTGCAGCTCGACCAGGTCATGCAGGGCGTCGGCGCCTCCAACAGCCTGGTCGCCGCCGGCAACATCGAGGGCTCCCAAGGCAAATATGCGGTCAAGGTGCCGTCGCTGATCGAGACGCCGGAGGATGTCGCCAACCTGCCGGTGGTCGCCACGCCCAATGCGGTGGTGCAGGCCAAGGACATCGCCACGATCCGCTCGACCTTCAAGGATGCCGAGACCGTCACGCGCCTCGACGGCAAGCCGGCGATCGCCATCGAGGTGAAGAAGCGCATCGGCGCCAACCTGATCGATACGCTGAACCATGTCCGCGCCGTCTCGGACGCCTTCGTCAAGACGATGCCTGAGGGCATGCACGTCACCTACACTCAGGACAAGTCGGTCTTCGTCAACCAGTTGCTGGGCGACCTGCAGAACCACGTGATGATCGCGGTGATCCTGGTGTTCATCGTCATCCTCTACGCGCTGTCCGGCCGCGCCTCGCTGCTCATCGGCCTGGCCATCCCGTCATCCTTCCTGATGGGCATCCTGTTGCTTGCCATGATGGGCTACACGATCAACATGATCGTGCTGTTCAGCCTGATCCTGGCGGTCGGCATGCTGGTGGACGACGCCATCATCGTCACCGAGTTCGCGGAACGGCGCATGAGCGAGGGCATGCCGAAGGCGGACGCCTTCGCGCTCGCGGCCAGGCGCATGGCCGGCCCGGTCATCGCCGCGACGATGACGCGCATCGCCGCCTTCTCGCCGCTGCTCTTCTGGCCAGGCATTATCGGCGACTTCATGAAATACATGCCGATCACGCTGATCGTGACGCTGTCGGCCTCGATGCTCTATGCGCTGGTCTTCACGCCGACGCTGGGCGCCATCTTCGCCAAGGCGCCGGAGCATCACGAGGAGGATCACCGYGATGGCCTCTACATGGCGGTGGTCAAGCAGGCTGTGCGTTTCCCGATCACCGTCATCCTGCTCACCGTCGGCCTGCTTGTCGGCGTTGGCTTCGCCTATTCCAAATATGGCGCGGGCGTGGAGTTCTTCCCCAGCGTCGAGCCGGACTACGGCCTGCTCTACGTGCATGCGCGCGGCAACCTTTCGCTGGCCGAAATGGACGCCGCCACCAAGGCCGCCGAAAGCCGGCTGCTCGGCTGGCCGGGCGTGAARTCGGTCTACACGCGYGTCGGCAAGAGCCAGGGCGGAGGCCAGGACGTTCCCGAAGACGTCGTCGGCGTCATCCAGTACGAGTTCGTCGACTGGCGCCAGCGCAAGKCCGCCAACCAGATCCTCAACGACCTGCGCGGCGTCATGGCCGGCATTCCSGGCGTCGATGTCGAGGTGCGCGTGCCCGAGGCCGGCCCKCCGACCGGCAAGCCGATCCAGATCAGGCTGTCGGCCGTCGACCCGGCCGGGCTCGACGACAAGGCRCGMSMSGTSGCGGCGCGGATCGCGAAAGTGCCGAACGTCATCGACATTTCSGAYGGCCTGCCGCCGCCMGGCGTCGACTGGGCGATCGAGGTCGACCGCGCMAAGGCCGCGCAATACGGCATCAGCCCGACCTCTGTGGGCACGGTGGTGCAACTGGTSACCAAYGGCCTCAAGCTGTCGGAATACCGGCCCGCSGGCGCCGACAAGGCKGTCGACATCAGGCTGCGCCTGCCGGAAGACCGGCGCACGCTGTCGACGCTGGACGAGCTTCGCGTGCAGACCTCGCAAGGGTCGGTGCCGATATCGAACTTCGTCATCCGCAAGGCAAAGCCAAGCGTCGGCATCCTCAACCGCATCGACGGCGCGCGCACCGTGGTCGTCCAGGCCAATGTCAGCGCCGGCGCGCAGGTGGCGGCGGTGCAGCAGGAAGTCACCAAAGCGGTCGCCGACATGGACCTCGGCAGCGGCATACGCTGGAAGCTCGCCGGCTCCAACGAGGACAGCGCGGAAGCGAGCGCGTTCCTCGGAAAGGCCTTCGGCGCCGCGCTCTTCCTGATCTTCCTGGTGCTGCTGATGCAGTTCAACAAGTTCACCAGCGTCTGGCTCGTTCTCTCCTGTGTGGTCATGGCGACGATAGGCGTGTTCCTGGGGTTGCTTCTGACGGGCGAAGCCTTCGGCATCGTCATGTCGGGCATCGGCGTGATCGCGCTGGCCGGCGTGGTGGTGAACAACAACATCGTGCTCATCGACACCTATGACCGGCTGCGCGAGGAAGGCTGGGACAAGATGGAGGCGGTGCTGCAGACCTGCCGCGAGCGGGCGCGTCCGGTGGTGCTGACGGCGGTTTCGGCGATCCTCGGCGTGCTGCCGATCGCCTTCGGCCTCGGCCTCGAAATCTTCCATCACGAGACGACGATCAACGCGCCGTCGACGCAGTGGTGGATCTCGCTGTCCTCGGCGATCGTCTTCGGTCTGTCCTTCGCCACGCTGCTGACGCTGGTGGTGACACCGTCGATGCTGATGGTGTTCACGCGCAGCAAGAACAGCCGTTTCCATGCCTTCTTCCGGCGCCTGTTCGGGCGCGGGAAGGGCAAGGCTTCGTCSSAAGAGCCGGCGCCGGAGGCGGGCGCCGAGCCGGCGATCGCCTTCCCGAAAGCCGCGGAATAGTGCATTTGCCAGCAGACGAGCGGCCGGGCGCTGCGAGGCCCGGCCGTTTCATTGTCTCAGATCGGTCCCTTGGGATCACGCGGCCACGCTTGAGGTCTGTGCTACGGCGACGCCGATATCGCGCAGGGCTTCCCTGACAGCCACATCCAGCGGCGTGTGCGGGATTTCGCCGATGACCTGTTCCAGTCGGGTCGAGACCAGCCGGTGCGCTTCGAAGCGAAGATAGGACATCGAGACGATCTCCTTCCACATGGCCACGAACGGGCTGCCGGCGCGCAGCACCCACCAGGGCATGAAGCTGAGCTTGAGCTTGCGGCCGAGCGCCTTCTCGGCGGCGGCCTTGATGTCGAGGTCGGTGACGGCGTGGCCGGGGAAGTTGATGGCCTCGTGGAAGCCCAGCTTGTCGAGGTTGCGCGCCAGGCCGACGAAGGCAGCGGCGAAGTCCGGCAGATAGGCCCATTCATGCAAGAGGTCGGCCGGGCCGGGCGCGGTATAGATGCCCTTGCTCATCTTGGCGGCGACGACCAAGTCGAACCAGGAGCCGGTGCCGGTGCCGCCGAAGAAGTCGCCGGCCCTCAGAAGAATGGTGCGCACCCGGCCGGCTTCCGCCTCGCGGCGGAACAGGTCTTCCATAGCGCAGCGGATGCGGCCCTTCTCGGTCGTCGGGCGGAACGGCGTCTGCTCGGTGATCACCTGCGGCATCGGCGAGCCGTAATTGTAGACGGTGCCCGGGAAGAGGTGCAGCGCGCCGTTCGCGCGGCAGGCGGCCATGACGTTTTCGGCCATCGGCAGGCACTTGCCCCAATCGGTGTAGATCGGGTTCAGGCCGTTGAAGACGATGTCGACGCCTTGCGTGGCGCGGATCAGCGAGTCGCGGTCCAGCGCGTCGCCGGCGACCGCCGTGGCGCCTTTCAGTTCTTTCGGCACCTTGCCAGTGCGGGTGACGGCGCGGACGTCGAAGCCGGCGTCGATGAAGGCCTTGGCAACCACGCGGCCAAGCCGTCCGTTGGCGCCGAGAATTGCGATCTTGGTCATTGTTCGTCTCCGTTGTTTGCGTTGCCCCGCCAATGTGATGCCTTCATTCGCGAATGAAAATTGACTGAGTTCGGCGATATGTTATTCAAAAATGAATGGCTGAATTCGACTGGAATCTGATCAAGAGTTTTGTCGCGGTCGCCGAGACTGGCAGTCTTTCAGCCGCCGCGCGCAGGCTGGAAGCCAGCCAGCCGACGCTCGGCCGCCATATCGGCGAACTGGAGCAGGCGCTCGGCGTCACGCTGTTTCGGCGCGGGCGGCGCGGCTACGAGCTCACCGAGGCAGGCAGCACGCTCTACGAGCGCGGACGCGTGGTCAGCGAGCAGGCCAATGCCTTCTCGCTGTTGGCGCTGGGAGCGGTCGAGGCGATCGAGGGCACCGTGCGCATCGCCGCCTCGGAAGTGGTCGCGGCATTCGTGCTGCCGGGGATGACGGCGAGGCTCGGCGTCGAGGAGCCGGGCATCGAGGTCGAGATCGTCGCCTCGAACCAGGTCGAGAACCTGCTGCGCCGCGATGCCGACATCGCCATCCGCATGGTCAGGCCGGCTCAGAACGAATTGGTAGCGCGCAAGGTCGCCGACATTCCGCTCTGCCTGTGCGCCGCAAAGTCCTATCTCGACCGGCGCGGCCGGCCCGAGAAGCCCGCCGACCTCGCCGATCATGCGCTGGTCGGCTTCGACCGCAGCGACGAGATCATTCGGGCCTTCACCGCCTTCGGCATCCCGGTCGGCCGCAGCCATTTCCGCTTCAGGACCGACAACCAGATCGTGCTGTGGCAAGCGGTGCGGACCGGCAACGGTGTCGGCATCGGCCAGCAGCCGCTGGCGCAGCGCGATCCGCAATTGGAAAGGCTGCTGCGGGATGTGCCTTTGCCGAATTTACCGGTCTGGCTCGCCATGCATCGGGACGTGCGCACCAGCATGCGTATCCGCCGGGTGGCGGATTTCCTGCATGAGGAATTGAAGCGCTACGCGGCCGGCGCCGGCTAGGTGTTCTGCGCATTCATGGTCTGAAATCCGGCGCGCCAATGGCTTTTCGCGGCAAATTAGATCGATTCAATTTGCAGCCAAGAACCGCTATTTGGGAATGTTTGGGCCAAGGAGAGGGGGCGAAGGGATAGGCCGCGATCCTTCGCGCCCCCCTCTGTCCTGCCGGACATCTCCCCCACAAGGGGGGAGATTGGCAGCTTCGCCGAAGGCACCATTTCTGCAACGTTGGCGATTGGCGAAAGCCGGCGCGACATCCGATCTCCCCCCAAGTGGGGGAGATGTCCGGCAGGACAGAGGGGGGCGCTGTCCCGCCAGCGTTATAACCTATGCTCCGCCTCGATAATTCAGTGATCCTTCGGCCGCCTTGCCTCGAACTCGGCCTTCTTGGCCTCGGAGGCTTCCGTCTGGTTGAGCGCCTGCCATTCGGCATAGGGCATGCCGTAAATGATCTCGCGTGACTCCTCCTTGGAGAGCGCGACGCCGTCGGCTTCGGCGGCTTCGCGATACCAGTTGGACAGGCAGTTGCGGCAGAAGCCGGCGAGGTTCATCAGGTCGATGTTCTGGACATCGCCGCGCTCGCGCAGATGCTCGACAAGGCGGCGAAAGGCGGCCGCCTCGAATTCGTGTTTCTGCTCTTCGCTGAGTTCGGTCATCTTATGGAACTCCGTCAGGCTTTGTCACACCGGCCCGGTGCGCGAACCGAACCGCTTCACCTCATGTATATCGGCGCGGCGGTCGATGGCGTCAACGATCGGGGCCAGCCGCTCGGCCCATGCAAGAGCGCCGGCGCGGTCGGCGATCAGATCCTGGCGGATCTCGAGCAGCGCATGCGCATAGCCGTTGACGATGGCGTGCCGGAACATGGTGTCGCCGCGCAGCGCGCCGTCATAGGGTTCGTTGTCGCCGACGACGAGGTCCTTGTCCTGGCCCAGCATGTCGATCAGTGGCCGCGCCACGCGGTCGTCGAGGTCCCACAGGATGCCGACATGCCAGGGACGGACAAATCCCTGCATGCGTGGGGTGAAGGAATGCACAGAAAAGATGAAAGGGGCCTTGCCCGATTCATGGGCCACCGAAGCGATCATCGCGCCGACGGCGTCGTGGTAGGGCCGGTAGAAACGGTCGAGCCGCCGCTCGCGTTCCTCGGCGGCTATCGGATAGTTTCCCGGCACGATGGTGCCGTCATAGAGCTGCCGGATCAGCGTCGGGTCGTCCTCGCCCCGGTTAGGATCGATCAGCAGCCGTGAGAAGCCGGCAAGCACCGCAGGCGCGTCGAGCGCGGCCGCCAGTTCGCGCGTCACCGTCTCGACGCCGATATCGTAGGCGATGTGGCGGTCGAATTCCTCAGCCGGCAGGCCGAGGCTGCCATATTCGTCCGGCAGGTCGCGGCGGGCATGGTCGGCCAAAAGCACGATGCCTTTCTTGCGGTCGCCCTCGACGAGGTCGAAGGGCGCGAAAACTGTGGATCGGGTCATCGGCTGAAAATGGTCGTTCGCTGGCTTCCAGGCAGGGTGCTATCGTCATTCCACGAAGAGGACGCTGGTGCAATGCCGTTGTTTGGCCACGGTTTCTGCAAAAGAATCCCGGATGGGACGACATTCCGTGCGCGGGGGCCCTTCTAAATCGATTGGAATTGAACAAAACGGCGCGTTGACATGCGCCCGGAGTTTGCTGAAAAGGGCTTCGAGAGATGCACATGTGGTTCGCGAAGGGATTTGGAATGGGTGTCGCCGGCCGGCTGCGCAAGCGCCTGGCCCAGCCGCTCCTGATCGTTGGCGCGGGACTGTGCGCGATCGCCGCGACGTCACCCGCGCGCGCCGACTTTCGCGTCTGCAACGCGACCCAGAACCTGATCGGCGTCGGCATCGGCTATCGGGCCAAGGCCGGCTGGATCACCGAGGGCTGGTGGCACATCGAAGGGTCGACCTGCAAGACGCTGATCGAGGGGCCGCTGTCATCAAGGTTTTACTATCTTTATGCAGAAGACGCCGAGCGCGGCGGGCGATGGGATGGCCCGATCAACATGTGCGTCGCCGAGAAAGAGTTCAAGATCGCCGGCGTGAATGATTGCGTCGCCCGGGGCTTTCAGCGCGCCGGATTTCAGGAATATGACACGGGCGAGCAGGCTAGCTGGATGGTCCAGCTGACTGACGAGCCCGCAACGGGAGGCGCGCCGGCGGCGGCCCCCGCTCCGGGAACAAACAGTCAATGAGACGTAACCGCAAGGTCAAGATCCTCGCCACCATCGGTCCGGCTTCTTCTTCCGAGGAGATGCTGAGAAAGCTTTTCGAAGCGGGCGCCGATGTCTTCCGCATCAATATGAGCCATACCGACCACGAGCTGATGCGCACGCTGGTCGGACGCATCCGCGCCGTCGAGGAAGCCGTCGGCCGGCCGATCGGCATTCTCGCCGACCTGCAGGGTCCGAAGCTCAGGGTCGGCAAGTTCGCCAACGGCAAGGAAGCGCTGACCGCCGGCCAGACCTTCACGCTCGACGACAATCCGGAGCCCGGCACGTCGAAACGGGTCTACCTGCCGCATCCGGAAATCCTGAGCTCGGTCGAGGCCGGTCACCGTCTTTTGATCGACGACGGCAAGCTCGAGCTCAAGGCGGTGAAGAGCGACGGCAAGTCGATCACCTGCACCGTCGTCGCCGGCACCGGCATTTCCGACAAGAAGGGCGTCAGCCTGCCCGATACCGAACTGCCGGTCGGCGCGCTGACCGAGAAGGATCGCAGCGACCTCGACGCGGTGCTGGCAGAAGGCGTCGATTGGGTGGCGCTGTCCTTCGTGCAACGGCCGGAGGATCTCGCCGAAGCCCGCAAGATCGCGCGCGGCCGCGCGCTGATCATGGCCAAGATCGAGAAGCCGCAAGCGGTCGCCCGCCTGGCGGAGATCATCGAACTGTCGGACGCGCTGATGGTCGCCCGCGGCGATCTCGGCGTCGAGATGCCGCTGGAGGCCGTGCCCGGCATCCAGAAGCAGATCACGCGCGCCGCGCGCCGCGCCGGCAAGCCGGTGGTGATCGCCACCCAGATGCTGGAATCGATGATCACCGCGCCGGTGCCGACCCGCGCCGAGGTCTCCGACGTGTCGACCGCGGTCTTCGAGGGCGCGGACGCGATCATGCTTTCGGCCGAATCCGCCGCCGGCGCCTACCCGGTCGAGGCGGTCGGCATGATGAGCCGCATCGCTACCAAGGTCGAAGCCGACCCGACCTATGCCGGCATCATCAACGCCCAGCGCTCGGAGCCGGAAGCAACCGGCGCCGACGCCATCTCGCTCGCCGCGCGCGAGATTGCCGAGACGCTGAAGCTGTCGGCGATCATCACCTACACGGCGTCCGGCACCACCGGCCTGCGCGCCGCGCGCGAGCGGCCGCAGGTGCCGATCGTGGCGCTGTCGCCGATCGTCAACACGGCGCGCCGGCTGTCGCTGTTGTGGGGAACGCATTGCGTCGTGTCGCCGGATGCCGTCGACCTCGACGACATGGTCGACAGGGCCTGCCGCATCGCCCTCGACGAAGGTTTCGGCAAGCCGGGCGACCGCGTCATCATCACGGCGGGCGTGCCGTTGAGGACGCCCGGCTCGACCAACATGCTGCGCATTGCCTATGTCGGGTCGGACACGCATTAATCCGCCTTTGACGGATTGCCGGCCTGCCCTGGCTGTTTGCTCCTATGCAGTTCGAGGCTGATGCTCGGGGTCGTGGCCGCAAGGCCGCGACCACACCTCAGCCCGGCGCCAACTCGGCGTCCGGCACGACGAGTTCGGGGCATCTGCCGGCACCTTGTGTGTCGCCGGCGATCCGGCTTTCCACGCTTCTTACCATCGACTGAAGGTCGACAGGGGCTCCAGCGACCTTCTCGATGGCGCCGACGACGAGGTCGGGCGCGATCCAGTCGGGCTTGTGGCCGAGGTTGCGGACCCAGACCAGTTCGGCGCCGGGAATGTCGCGCTCCAGGCCGACGGAGTGGATCGTGGCGTAGACGACCTTGTCGCGGTCGCCCGATATGACGGCAGTCGGCGCCTTGATCTCGCGATAGCCCGGCGAGGCGAAGCGCGCATAATCGTAGAGCTGGACCACATCGCGGGCGTTGGCGCGGAAGGCGGCCGGCCGCAGCACCAGCGGGATCGACGCCTCGCCGACATAATCGTCCGGCAGATTGTTGGGCGAAAAGACGCAGGCCGTGGCATTGCCGATCTGCAGCATGCCTGCCGGGTAGGCGAGCGTTTCGGAAAACAGCCGGCCGATCACCGGCATGGCCGTCAATTTGTAATACCAGGCGGTCGCGCCGCCGGGCCAGGGGTGGCTGGCCGGCGAGAGGAAAACGAGGCCGCGCGTCTTGTCGGGATGCTGGCGGGCGAAGGCGGTGGCGATGGCGCCGCCGAAGGAGTGCCCGACGATGACCGCCTTTTCGATGCCGAGGCGATCCATCAGCGCGGCAATGGTATCCGCCTGTGCCGACAGCGTCTCATTGTTGCCCGGTCCGCGGCCCGACCAGCCGAGGCCCGGGCGGTCGAAGAACAGCATTTCCGCGCGGCCTTCGAGCAATGGCCGTAGCGGCAGCATCTGGTCCTTGAGGTTGGCGCTGGCGCCATGGATGAAGACGACCGGCGGCCGGCTTGCGTCCTTGGGCGCCGGGACGTGGACATAGTGGATCCGCGCGCCGTCGATCTCGGCGAATTCACCGACGGGCGGGTTGCGGCGCTCGATCAGCCAGACGCCGGTGCGGGTGACACCGGCCAGGGCGAAGACGAGGGCGATGAGGAAGAGGAGCGCGGCGCAGATCAGGTCCATGTGGAGGAAGCAGGAGACGATTTGGTTTGAGGGACACGGGTGATTTTGACAGGCTGCACGCCTGACATGATGGACAAAAGTGAAACATAGGAGCTAGAGTGGCGCAAGGTATTACCTTTTGCTACGGAGGTCGCATGGCAGCGGCAACGTCCATCAAGCTCGATGACGATCTGAAAGCGCGCGTGCAGCATCTTGCCGACGCTCGCCGGCGCACGTCGCACTGGATCATGCGCGAGGCGATCGCGCAGTACGTCGAGCGCGAGGAAAAGCGCGAGGCGTTAGATCGGGACACGATCAAAGCGTGGGAAGAGTTTCAAGCAACGGGCCTGCATGCCACGGCCGAAGAGGTCGACAAATGGCTGGCAAGCTGGGGGACTGAAAACGAGCTGCCGGCCCCCGTATGCCACAAGTGACGTTTGCCCAGGCCGCGGTCCGGGACTTGCAACGACTGCGGGAATTCCTGCGCTCCAAAAATCCAGACGCCGCGCGACGGGCGGGTGAAGCTATCCGGCAAGGCGTGAAGATTCTCGGATCGCATCCCCGGATCGGCCGGCTGATCGAAGACYTGCCCGAGCAATATCGGGAATGGCTGATCGATTTCGGCGACAGCGGCTACGYAGCTCGGTATCGCATCGATGACGACGCCGTGACCATTCTTGCGGTACGGCACCAGAAAGAGGCAGGATTCTAGAGCATGATGCCGAAAAGTGTGAAGCGGTTTTCGGGCGACATCATGCTCTATCTCTTTGATTTAGAGCCGGATGATTTCAGGTCGATTCGACCTGAAATCATCCGGCTCTAGGCGCTACCGCGACGATAAAGCCGCCGGTGGTTTCCCGCGGGCTTGCCTAGCGCGTCCCGAATGTCTCGCCATCCACACAGCCATCTGCGCGTCGAAACTGACCTCCCCAACACCACTGACAAAACGGTGTCAGTGGCATCGGAGTACATGTGCTCCGGGGCGAGGGGCAATGGATGCCGAACGACGAGAGCACATGGATCGGAGCGTTGCTGATTGTCGGCTCGGCAGTCGCCTATAGCTTGTCGGGATATTTTACCCGGCTGATCCCGCTGGACGTCTGGACCGTTCTGTTYTGGCGCGGCATTTTCGGTGGGTTCTTCATCGGGACCTATCTCATCTGGCGTCACCGGGAAGGCCTGTGGGAAGCAATCCGGGCTGTTGGGATGCCCGGCTTCTGGGTGACGGTCCTATCCACAGTCGCCACGATCTGCTTCATCAATGCGCTGCGTTTGACGCAGGTCGCTGATGTCATGACGATCCATGCGGCGATCCCCTTCATGACCGCCATTCTGGCGCTCGTCTTCATAGGAGAGCGGGAGGACTGGATCACATGGACAGCCAGCTTCATCGCGCTCGTCGGGGTGATGATCATCGTCAATCCTCAGGCGTCGGCCGGGTATCTGGTGGGCTACGCTTTCGCGACGACCATGGCGCTGTCTTACGCCGCCATGATGGTGATCATCCGCAAGAACCGGCAGGTTTCGATGCTTCCGGCGGCCTGTCTCTCGGCCTTTCTCTGTGCGCTCGTCGTCTTGCCATTCGCACAGCCGATGCAGGTTCCTAAAACGATCATGTTCGACCTGATGCTCTTCGGGACCACGCAATTCGGCCTGGGCTTGTTGCTGATGACGGTCGGCACACGGCTGATCTCGGCGACACGCTCCGCACTCATCGGCAGCATGGAAAATCCACTTGCGCCGCTGTGGGTCTGGCTGGCCTTCGGAGAGCTGCCTGCATGGGCCACCTGGATCGGTGGCAGTCTCGTGATGGGGGCCGTGTTTCTCGATGTCCTGACGAAACCGCAACGGCAACGGAGTGCCGTTCACTCCCAGTAGGGGAGTAGGGGAGTAGGGGAGTAGGGGAGTAGGGGAGTAGGGGAGTAGGGGAGTAGGGGAGTAGGGGAGTAGGGGAGTAGGGGGGACACATGTCCCATTGCAATTTGCACCTACTACCTATTCCCTTATTCCCCTACTCCCTTAAGGTCGTCAGATGCCTTCGCCCGCCAGCTCTTCCGAGAGGGTGGAAACCTGGTTCTGGGCGCTGCGCATCATTGGGTAGATGGCGAGCACTTTCTGCCATGCTTCGAGCGCCGATTGCTTGTGGCCGGTCAATGCCATGATCTGCGCCAGGCCCGACAGAGCGCCGAAATGGCGCGGCTCCAGCTGCAAGGTGCGGTCGATGTCGGCCATCGACTTCCCGTAGTTCTTCATCAGGAAATGCACGGTAGCGCGGCGGTTCCAGCCCTCGGCGTAGTCCGGCTGCAAGGTCACGACCTGGTCGAGGAAGTCGAGCGCGACGTCGAATTTCTGGTTTTCCATCGCCTGCTGCGCCCATCGCATCATCAGGTCGATCGAGGCGCTGCCGGACTGGTTCCACTCGTTCCAGATGCGGCCGGCGATGCGTTCGGCGGCCTTCTCGTTGCGTTCGCGCTTGAGGTCGGCAAAGAGCTGGTCGAGTCGCCCCTGTTTGGTCGGGGCAGGGGGCGGTGGCGTGGCATCAGGCGGGGTTACCGCCGGAGGCGCCGCTTCGGCCGGCGGCGTGACCTGGTCCTGCGCCCATGCCGGCAGGGCCGTGGAGGACACGAAAAGCGTGGCGAAAAATGCAAAAAGAATCCGCATCGTCGGAATCTAATCCCGCACGGCGGATCGTCAAAATGAATTTAGCATGAGAGGGCCGGCGTGCCGGCGACCAACATCAAGCGGCGCGCGGCYTGGTCTCATTGTGCATGTCGTTGTCCCAAAACCGCTTGGCACTTTTGGGCGACATGCAMKACGCCGCGCGYAARMCTCAACCCTGGCGCGCCTTGTAGCGCGGGGCGGTCTTGTTGATGATGTAGATGCGTCCCTTGCGGCGAACCAGCCGGTTGTCGCGGTGACGCGCCTTGAGCGCCTTGAGCGAATTCTTGATCTTCATGGTCTTGCCTGTTCGGTCAGGGCCCGGTCCCGGGCCGAATTTTAAAGGCGAGCCCGGAAAAAAGCGCGCCTTTGAAGTTGCGTGGCTCATAAACGAAGAGCCTTGCCCGTGTCAACCGCAAGCAAGCAGATGGCACGCCGCAAATGCGCGGTCCATCAAATATTCGCCATCCGGGCGACGCGCCATTGCGCGACTCATGGACCGCTGGAATGGTGCGGCAACGCGAAGCGATCCGGAGGTCACGATGCGCCGTCTCTTTCTGCCCGTCTGCCTGGCAACCTTGGCAACGACGCCAGCCGCCTGGGCGCAGGAATGCGACCGCAATGACGACAGCCAGTCGATGATGACGATCTGCGCCGGCGCCGACTACCAGACGGCTGACGCCAAGCTGAACCAGACCTATCAGGAGCTTGTCCGACGCAACGACCAGAAGACCAATCAGTTGCTGCAGACGGCGCAGCGCGCTTGGATCACCTTCCGCGACGCCGAATGCACCTATTCGACAGCGGCGAGCGCTGGCGGCTCGATCCATCCGATGGAGGTATCGCAGTGCCTGACGGAGCTGACCAACGACCGTATCAAGCAGCTCACGTCCGGCGACAATTGCCAGGAAGGCGATCCGAACTGCGCCAGCCCGGACGAGGGTGACAATCAGGATATGCAGTAGCCTGGTGCTTGCTCCACCAATTCCTGGACGGAAAAACCGCTGAGCCTTTTCCCGGGATTGCTCAGACGCGGCGGCTGATGCGCGTGAAATGGCCCATCTTGCGGCCGGGACGCGATTCGGCCTTGCCGTAGAGATGCAGCATCAGGTCGGGCTCGGCGAGCAGCGCCGGCACCTTCAGCATGTCGTCGCCGATCAGGTTTTCCATCACACAGTCGGAATGGCGGGCGGGAGAGCCCAGCGCCAGGCCGGCGACGGCGCGGATATGCTGCTCGAATTGCGAGACCACGCAGGCGGCTTCGGTCCAGTGACCGGAATTGTGGACGCGAGGCGCCAGTTCGTTGGCGAGCAGCGTGCCGTCGGCAAGGACGAAGAACTCGATGCCGATGACGCCGACATAGTCGAGCGCCGAAAGGATTCTTGATGCCGCATCCTTGGCGACAGCCGCCGTTTCCGGCTTGATCGCCGCCGGCAGGGTCGAAGTGCGCAGGATGCCTTCGCGGTGGATATTTTCGGCCGGGTCGTAGGCAGCGACCGAGCCATCCAACGCGCGCGCGGCAATGACGGAAATCTCACGCTCGAAGGCAACCAGCGATTCGAGGATCAACGGCACATTGCCCATCGCCTCGCGGGTGCCGGCAAGGCCGCCCGCTTCCGTGTCGCGGAAGACGCGCTGGCCCTTGCCGTCATAACCCATGCGGCGTGTCTTCAGCACGCCGTTGCCGCCGAATTTCTTCAGCGCGACGGCCAGCTGTTCGGCATTGTCGACCGGGTGGAATTTTGCCGTCGGAATGCCGATGCCGTTCAGGAAACTCTTTTCGCTCACGCGGTCCTGCGCGACTTCGAGGGCTCGGGCCGGCGGATGGACCGGAACGCGCGCGGCCAGCATCTCGGCCGCTCCGACCGGGACGTTCTCGAATTCGTAGGTCACGACGTCGGAGGCGGCGGCGAGTTCGGCAAGCGCCGCGGCATCGTCATAGGCGGCGACGATCTGCCGGTTGGCGACCTGCGCGGCCGGGCAATCGGCCTGCGGCTCCAGCACGATGGTGCGGTAGCCGAAGCGGGCGGCCGCCATCGCCAGCATGCGGCCGAGCTGGCCGCCGCCGATGATGCCGATGGTCGATCCCGGAGCCAGGCTCACGGCGTGTCCGCCGGCTCGATGGCGACTTTGGCCGTCTGCGCGGCGCGCCATGCGTCGAGCCGGGCGGCGAGCTTGTCGTCGCTGAGCGCAAGCACGGCCGCAGCCAGAAGTGCTGCGTTGGCGGCGCCCGCCTTGCCGATGGCCAGCGTGCCGACCGGAATGCCGGCCGGCATCTGCACGATGGAAAGCAACGAATCCTTCCCGGACAGCGTCTTGGATTCGACCGGAACGCCGAAGACAGGCAGCGGCGTCATCGCCGCCGTCATGCCGGGCAGGTGGGCTGCACCGCCGGCGCCGGCAATGATCACCTTGTAGCCCGCGGCCTTGGCGCCCTTGGCGAATTCATAGAGGCGATCGGGCGTGCGATGCGCCGAGACGATCAGCCTTTTGTGCGGAATGCCCAGCGCTTCCAGCGTTTCGGCCGCCTGGCGCATCGTCGCCCAGTCGGACTGGCTGCCCATGATGATGGCGACGTCGGCACGCTGATCGGTCAAGGTTTCGCTCTCCGGCGGCAAAGGCGCGCCTTAGCGGAATTCGCGCATACCCGCAAGGATCGTCGCGGCCGGCGCGCAAAGCCTGGGCCAGTCTTGCCTACCGGCGCAGCGCGCCGGCGGGTCAGGCGATGATGTCGGGGATGATGCGGTCTTCCAGCGCCATCAGCCGGTCTTTCAACATCAGCTTCTTTTTCTTCATGCGCTGAATCTGCAGCGGGTCGCAACCCGTTGCGATCATCGCATTGATGGCGGCGTCGAAATCGGCGTGTTCCTGTTTGAGCCGGGAATATTCTAGGCGTATCTCAGCCTGTTCCTGTTCGGACATTATCTACCGTCTGCGTATGCGTCGCCCAAGGATGGGCCGATGGGCGGGGCCGGTTGGTTTGTGCCGGCGCGCAGCCCTTATCACATTTCCCATTGCCGTGGAATGCTACCACGGGGCATTCGACATCGAGATCGGATGGTGGCAAAGTGTCATCGTGCCGTCACAGTCGTGGGCCTGCGGTGGACGCGCCTGCGGCGGCTGCAATCGAGGAAACCATGAAAGGGAGAACCAATCATGTCTCTTGCGTCCCATCTTGATGAGCTGCAGCGGAAGCACGGCGACATCGAGCGCGAACTCACCGACGCGATGAACCATCCTTCGGTGGACGACCTCGAGATCGTGAATCTCAAGCGGCGCAAGCTGGCAATCAAGGACGAGATTGAAAAGCTGAAGGGAAAGCCGACAGCACACTGACAGTTTCTTAGGCAACAAACGCGCCAAAGCGGCGCGCCCCTATTCCGGTGGCGATGAATCCACCGGAATAGGTTGCTTGTATCCTCCAAACAGAGCGAAATGGCATGCGGAAACCGCGGCCGGAGGCRWTCGTCGCCAGGCGTGGACCGTGAGGTCAGTGCTAATTCCACGCGACTGAATTGCGGACCCTGTCTGCCCATTGCCATTGACAAGCCATCTTTGGTCCGCCACCTCATGCCCGGAACTTCCAGATGAAGGCGGCCGGCATGACCGGATATTTTTCTTCTCCCTTCCCGCGCCGGGCGTCGGTCGGCGTTTCGGTCGGCGGTGTGATGATCGGCGGCGGCGCGCCCGTCGTCGTGCAGTCGATGACCAACACCGATACGGCCGATGTCGACCAGACAGTCGCTCAAGTTGCGGCGCTGCATCGCGCCGGCTCCGAGATCGTGCGCATCACCGTCGACCGCGACGAGAGTGCCGCCGCGGTGCCGCGCATCCATGAAAGGCTGTTGCGGCTCGGCGTCGATGTGCCGCTGGTTGGCGATTTCCACTATATCGGCCACAAGCTGCTCGCCGATCACCCGGCCTGCGCCGAGGCGCTGGCGAAATACCGCATCAATCCCGGCAATGTCGGCTTCAAGGAGAAGAAGGACCGGCAGTTCGCGGCAATCGTCGAGATGGCGATCAAGCACGACAAGCCGGTGCGCATCGGCGTCAACTGGGGTTCGCTCGACCAGGAGCTTCTGACCCGGCTGATGGACGAGAACCAGGGCCGGGGCTCGCCGCTCACCGCGCAGGAAGTCACCCGCGAGGCGATCGTGCAGTCGGCGATCCTGTCGGCCGAGATGGCCGAGGAGATCGGCCTCGGCCGCGACAGGATCATCCTGTCGGCTAAGGTCAGCGGCGTGCAGGACCTGATCGCCGTCTATACCGAGCTTGCGACGCGCTCCAACCATGCGCTGCATCTCGGCTTGACCGAGGCGGGCATGGGCACCAAGGGTATCGTCGCCTCTTCCGCCGCGATGGGCATCCTTCTGCAGCAGGGCATCGGCGACACCATCCGCATCTCGCTGACGCCCGAGCCTAACGGCGACCGCACCCGCGAGGTTCAGGTGTCGCAGGAATTGCTGCAGACGATGGGCTTCCGGCAGTTCGTGCCGATCGTCGCCGCCTGCCCCGGATGCGGCCGCACGACGTCGACCGTGTTCCAGGAACTTGCCCAGAGCATCCAGGCCGACATCCGCAAGAACATGCCGGTCTGGCGCGAGAAATATCCCGGCGTCGAAAATCTCAAGGTCGCGGTGATGGGCTGCATCGTCAACGGCCCCGGCGAATCCAAGCATGCCGACATTGGCATTTCGCTGCCCGGCACCGGCGAGACGCCGACGGCGCCGGTCTTCATCGACGGCAAGAAGGCGGCGACGCTCCGCGGCCCCTCGATCGCGCAGGATTTCGAGAAGATGGTCGCCGACTACATCGAACAGCGGTACGGGCACGGCAAGGCCGCGGCCGAGTAAGCCGATGCAGCGTTTGCTCCGGGCGACGCTGCTCTTGCTTTGCGCGCTGGCCTGGGTCGGCAATGCCCATGCCGATCCGCCGCAACCGGCCGCCAAACGCCTGATCGGCCGGGTCTGCGACCTGATCGAGGCCGAGGCCGACAGGAACGGCCTGCCCAAGGATTTCTTCGCCAGGCTGATCTGGAAGGAAAGCCGCTTCGACCCCAACGCGGTCAGTCCGGTCGGCGCCGAAGGCATCGCGCAGTTCATGCCGGGCACGGCCAAGATGCGCGGGCTTGCCGACCCCTTCGACATTGCACAGGCAATCCCCGCCTCGGCGAAATATCTCGCCGAAATGAAGGTCGGCTACGGCAATCTCGGCCTGGCGGCCGCCGCCTACAATGCCGGCGAGAACAGGGTGTCGCGCTGGCTCGCTTCCGGCGGCTTCCTGCCGATGGAGACAGAAAGCTATGTCTTCGACATCATGGGCGAGCCGGTCGATAAATTCTCCGACGCCTCCTATGCCGGCGCGGTCCAGCCGCTCGATCCGAAGATGGCCTTCGCGGTAGCCTGCCGCAGGCTGCCGGTGATCATGTCGCAGACCGTCGCCATGGCCTCGATCAACGTCAAGCCGTGGGGCATCCAGGTGGCCGGCAATTTCCGCCGTTCGGCGGCGATCAGCCAATGGCTGAGGGTGCGTGGCCGGTTCCCGGCCCTGCTTGCCAGCCATGACCCGGTGGTCAGCCGGGTGCGCACGCCGATTGGCCGGCGCGGTATCTATGCGGTCAGGATCGGCGCCGACTCGCGGGCCGAGGCCGACGGCATTTGCGGCAAGCTGCACAGCGTCGGCGGCGCTTGCGTGGTGTTGCGCAATCGGTAGTGGCATCGCAAGAAATTGGAGATGCTGGCGGGACAGCACCCCCCTCTGGCCGGCAGGCCAGAGGGGGGTTCGCGGGAACTCGGCAGTTGGTATTTATTGAGCCCGTCTTTAGCCAAACAACGCTCAGGCCCTTTTCGCCGTCACCGTCTCGCTCAGCCAGGTGCCGATCTTGGCGCCGAGCCGGTCGGGCGAGACCGGCTTTGGCAGGTAGTCGTCCATGCCGGCCTCGGCGCATTTTTCGCGATCGCCTTTCAGCGCATGCGCGGTGACGCCGATGATGGGCGTGTGATTGCCGTTCTGCTGCTCGATGGCGCGGATGGCGCGCGTCGCCTCGTAGCCGTTCATCTCGGGCATGGAGACGTCCATCAGCACGAGCCTGGGCCGCAGCGAGCGGTACATCTCGACCGCGGTGCGGCCGTTGCCGGCGATGCGGTAGCTGAGACCGAGGCCGTTGAGGATCTGGCCGAAGACCAGCTGATTCACGTCGTTGTCCTCGGCGATCAGGATGTCGATCGGTCCGCTCGGGGCGGTCGCCGATTCCGGCCCGGCGGGCATGAGAACCGTCGGACCGCGGATGACGGTGAAGGCCGGTGGCGCCGGCTGGGCAATGGCGGGCTCGCGCACGAAATGCGCCCTGCCGATCTGAGCGCGGGCCCGCTGAATGGCTGAAATGACCGTGCCGAGCAGCACCGCCGATCGCGCCGGCTTGGTGAGATGCGCGACGATGCCGAAATCGATCACCATCTTGCCGAAATCGACCTGGTCGACAGAAGTCAGCARCACGACCGGAATGGAAGCCAGCCGGCTGTCGGCCGCRATCGCCTTGGCGACATCGGCGCCGTTCATGCCGGGCATCTGGTARTCSAGGATGATGCAGTCGACCGAGGCGCCGAGCTGGCAGGCGCGGTCGAGGAAGGCGAGGCCGACAGCCCCGCTTTCGGCCGCGGCGCAGTCGAAGCTCCAGCTCCTCAGCTGCTCCAGCAGGATCTCGCGATTGACCGGGTTGTCGTCGATGACCAGCACCCGCGCGCCGGTGACGTCGACCGGCACCAACTCGTCGCGCGTGTCCTGCCTGTGTGCCGGCAGGGGCACCGCGAACCAGAAGACGGAGCCGCGCCCGATCTCGCTTTCGACGCCGATCTTGCCGCCCATCAGGTCGACGAGGCGGGCGGAAATGGCGAGGCCGAGACCGGTGCCTTCATGGCGGCGGGTCGAAGAGCTGTCGACCTGGGCGAATTTCTCGAACACGCTCTGCAGCTTCTCGGCGGGAATGCCGATGCCGGTGTCCTCGACACGGACCTTGAGCTGTACGGTCGCGTCGACGACATCGCCGCCGACATCGATCAGCACATGGCCCTTCTCGGTGAATTTCACGGCGTTGCCGAGCAGATTGGTGACGATCTGCCGGAAGCGTCCGGCATCGCCGACGACGAARGCCGGCAGGCGCGGGTCGACKCGCACGATCAGCTCGAGGTTCTTTTCGGCGACGCGCGCCGATACCAATGTCGCCACGTCCTCGACCGCTTCGGCCAGACGGAACGGGGCGGGGTCGAGCGTCAGCTGGCCGGCATTGATCTTCGAGAAATCGAGGATGTCGTTGATGATGGTGAGCAGCGCGTTGCCGGATTTGACGATGACTTCGGTGAAGGTCTTCTGGCGCGGCGTCAGCTCGGTCTTGGCCAGAAGCTCGGCCATGCCGAGCACGCCGTTCATCGGCGTGCGGATTTCATGGCTCATATTGGCGAGGAATTCCGACTTGGCGCGGTCGGCGGCCTCGGCCTTGAACAGCGACGCGGCGGTCTCGGCGAAAGCGCGGCGGATGGCGTTCTCCATCGGCCGGAAGATCCAGATCGCGGCAACGGCAAGCACGGCGATCAGCAGGCCGCTCGCCCACAGGAGCAGCCGGTCGTTGGAAGCGTCAGCCAGATGCCGCTCCTCGTCGAGCGCGGTGCGCACGCGCAGCAGCATCGGCTGGGCGAAAAGATCGTTCTGGTTGCGGATCTCGCGATAGCTCCACTCATTGACCTTTTGCGCCATCGACATCAGGTTGAAGTTGCGCACCATGTCGCGCGCCGACCAGAACAGGTCGCCGTTCACCGAAGCGGAATCGACCGCGTTGAGGGTGTTCTTCGAAAGCCGCGGCCTTATCGTGGCGAGCTGGGCTTCGAGCGTATCGATCTCGCCCATCAGGCGTTCGGAATGACCGCGCGCGGCCGTCGTCAGCGCGTCGCGCGTTTCGGCCCGCCAGGCGGTGCCGGTCGTCTCGGCGAAGTTGGTGGCGTTGCGCAGGTCGCGGGCGAAGCTGACGAAATTGCCGCTGAGGGCATCAACCTCGTGGCGGAAGGAATTCACGCGGTTGAGCGCGAACATGACGGCGGCCGAGGCCAGCGCGAAGATCAGCAGTCCCGAAATGTAGCGGATCCGGATAGACCGGATGAACGAAGAGTATTCCGGCATGCGCAACCCCAACCCATACGCATCATTTTAACGGCCGGGATTACGCTTGATTTACGTTAAAATTTCGTAGGTGCTTCTGGCTCCGATTTCGGCAAGACCCGGCCGGTGCCCCGCCCGCAGCGGCCGACGTGCCGACGAGTTTCAATTCCCGGACAGAGGATACTCGTTTGCGATGGTGACGTGGTGGTGGATGCGGCCCTCGAAATATCTGGCCAATACCGCCTCGGTCGCGGCCCGCGATTCGGCGCGTGCCGGGCTCGCGAGCGCTGCTTCGACCGCCGCCATGTCGCGATAGTTGATTGCCAGGATCATCGGGAATTCCGGCGCACCGTCGTCGTGCTTCTCGGCGAAGCTGACGCGAACGTCGAGCGCCCCGGGGAACGCCTTCCACTTTGGCAGGACGGTCCTGATCACGTCCTCGCGGAACGCTTCAGTCTGGCCGTCCTTCACCTTGCCTTCAAACAGCGCATAGCGTGTGATCATGCCTCGGGCTCCTCGTCCTTGCGTTGGAAAAATTCCATCAATGCGGCCTGATCCTCGCCGCCAAGTCCGGCGGCCGTCAGCAAGCGGTGCACCTCGGCGCAGACGGCCGTCAGCGGCATTGAGGTGTGCGTGCGCCGCGCCAGGTCCTGCGCGGCGTTGAGATCCTTCACCATATTGTCGATGCGGCCGGTGCGCCGGTAGTCGCGGGTGGCGAAACGCGGCAGGTATTCCTGCAGGATCGCGCTGTCGGCGCGGCCGCCTTTCAGCGCTTGCGGGATATTGAGCGCGTCCACGCCGGCATCGAGCGCCAGCCGGGTGGCCTCCGCTACGGCCATGAAGTTCAGGGCGCACAAGACCTGGTTGATCAGCTTGGTCGTCTGGCCCGCGCCGGCCGGGCCCATATGGGTGTAGTTGGTGGCGACGTCGCGCAGCAGTTCGTGGGCATCCGCGACGTCGTCCGGCTCACCGCCCGCCATCAGCGTCAATTCGCCGACAACCGCCTTCGGCGCGCCGCCGGAAAGCGGACTGTCGACCCAACGCAACGCCTTGTCGCTGGCGTCGGCCGCCAGCTGGCGCGTCGCGTCCGGGTCGATCGACGACATGTCGATGATCAGCGTGCCTGGCCTCGCCCCGGCCGCGACGCCGCCGTCGCCGAACACGGCGCGACGCACGATCGCCGCCGAATTGAGGCTGAGGATGACGTAGTCCGCCGCGCCGGCTGCCTCGGCCGCGCTGGGCGCGGCGCTGGCGCCTTTGGCGACCAGCGTCTCCACCTTGGCCTTGTCGAGATCGAACACGAAGAGGCGGTTGCCGGTGGCAAGCAGGCGTTCGCCGATCGCTCCACCCATGGCGCCGGCGCCGATCAGTGCGACTATGCGGGTCATGACTGTCGCTCCTCAAATGCGGCTGTTATGTCCGAGACGATCTTGTCCAGCGGCGCGTCGATCGTCACCGTCATTGCATTCTCGTCCTTTCCCGGCACTTCCAGCGTCGCGAATTGGCTGTCGAGCAGGCTGGTCGGCATGAAATGGCCTGTGCGCTCACGCATGCGCCGGGAAATCAGCTCGCGCGACCCATCGAGGTGGATGAACAGCACCGGCGCGCCGGCCCGCTCAGTGATGAAATCGCGATAGGCGCGCTTCAGCGCCGAGCAGCCGACGATGATCGGCGTGCTCTCCTGCCTCAGCGTTTCGCCGACTTTTGCCAGCCACGGCCACCTGTCGGCGTCGTCGAGCGGAATGCCCGCGCTCATCTTGGCGATGTTGGCCTCGGGGTGCAGCTTGTCGCCATCCACATATGTCGCGTGGATCGCGCGGGCCAGCGCCTCGCCGACCGTCGTCTTGCCCGAACCGGTGACGCCCATGACGACCATGCGCTGTGGCAGGTCAGATCGAAGCTGTGATGCCGCCATCGACATAGAGGATATGACCGTTGACAAAAGAGGAGGCGTCGGACGCCAGGAAGATGCAGGCGCCGACCAGTTCTTCGACCTTGCCCCAGCGGCCGGCGGGCGTGCGCTTTTCGAGCCAGGCGCTGAAGGCCGGGTCGGCGACGAGGGCTGCATTGAGCGGCGTGTCGAAATAACCAGGGGCGATCGCGTTGCATTGCAGGCCGTGCTTGGCCCAATCGGTCGCCATGCCCTTGGTCAGGTTGCCGACCGCGCCCTTGGTCGCCGTGTAGGGCGCGATGCCCGGGCGTGCGAGCGCGGTCTGCACGCTGGCGATGTTGATGATCTTGCCGTGGCCGCGCCTGATCATGTGGCGCGCGACGGCCTGGCCGACATGGAAGACGCTGGCGACGTTGGTCTGCAGCAGGCGCTCGAATGCGTCGGCGGGAAAATCCTCGAGCGGCGTGCGGAACTGCATACCGGCATTGTTGACGAGGATGTCGATCGGCCCGTGGGCCTGCTCGAAAGCATCGATCGCGGCGCGTACCGCATCATGGTCGGTTGCGTCGAAGGCGAGCGTCTCGGCGCCGGGAATCTGCGCGGCCGCGGCGCCGAGCTTTGCCTCGTCGCGGCCGTTGAGCACCACTTTGGCGCCTGCTTCGGCCAGCCCTCTGGCCAAGGCAAATCCGATGCCTTGCGAAGAGCCGGTGACGAGCGCGGTGCGCCCGGTGAGATCGAACAAGGTGGACGACATTTTCCCGATTGCCTCTCGTCGCTGCACGCTTTATGTTATCGATAACATCTGCTGTCAAGTCAAGTGGAGCAAAACCGATGCAGCGGCCTCACATCCTTCAGGTTGGACCCTATCCCGCATGGGACGAGGAGCCGCTCAACGAAGCCTTCGTGGTGCATCGCTATTTCGCGGCGGACGACAAGCCGTCCTTTCTCACCGAGGTCGGGCCGAAAGTGCGCGCCATCGCCACKCGCGGCGAACTCGGCGCCAGCCGCGCCATGATCGAGGCCTGCCCGGCGCTCGAGGTCGTCTCCGTCTACGGCGTCGGTTTCGACGCGGTCGATCTCGCGGCGTGCCGGGAGCGCGGTGTGCGTGTCACCAATACCCCGGACGTGCTGACCAACGACGTCGCCGATCTCGGCATCGCCATGATGCTGTGCCTGTCGCGCGGCATGATCGGCGCCGAGCGCTGGGTGCGTGACGGCAGTTGGGYGGCCAAGGGCCTCTACCCGCTCAAGCGCCGCGTCTGGGGTAGGCCTGCCGGCGTGCTCGGCCTCGGCCGCATCGGCTATGAGGTGGCCAAGCGTCTCGCCGGCTTCGGCATGGACATCGCCTACAGCGACGTTGCGCCGAAGGATTTCGCCGCGGACTGGACGTTCGTCGCCGACCCCATCGCGCTGGCCCGTCGTTCGGATTTCCTGTTCGTCACGCTCGCCGCGTCGGCCGCCACGCGCCACATCGTCGACAAGGATGTGATCGCGGCTCTCGGCGAGGACGGCATGCTGATCAACATTTCGCGCGCTTCCAACATCGACGAGGACGCGCTTCTCGACGCGCTCGAAAAGAAAGTGCTGGGGTCCGCCGCGCTCGACGTCTTCGAAGGCGAGCCGAAGCTCAATCCGCGGTTCCTGGCGCTCGACAATGTGCTGCTGCAGCCGCACCACGCGTCGGGCACCATCGAAACGCGCAAGGCGATGGGCAAGCTGGTGCGCGACAACCTTGCTGCCCATTTTGCCGGCCAGCCGCTGCTGACGCCGGTGCTCTGAAACTGTTTCGCGCAAATTTTTCACGGGAAGCCGTTGCTTGCCTGAACCGCTCGAGGAGTTCGCCTGCCCATGAAGTCGATCGTCATTCACGCCGCCAAGGATTTGCGCATCGAGGACCGTCCGGTCGAGGAGCCGGGCCAAGGCCAGGTTCTGCTGCGCCTCGCCACGGGCGGAATTTGCGGCAGCGACCTGCACTACTACAATCATGGCGGCTTCGGAACGGTGCGTCTGAAGGAGCCGATGATCCTTGGCCACGAAGTCTCCGGCGTGATCCAGAAGCTCGGGCCGGGTGTCGGTGGACTGGAAACGGGACAGCTCGTCGCCGTCTCGCCGTCGCGGCCCTGCTACAGTTGCCGCTATTGCCGCGAAGGCATGCACAACCAGTGCCTCAACATGCGCTTCTATGGCAGCGCCATGCCGTTTCCGCATATTCAGGGCGCGTTCCGTGAAATGCTGGTGGCGGACGCAATGCAATGCGTGTCGGCCGACGGGTTGAGCGCAGGGGAAGCCGCGATGGCCGAACCGCTGGCGGTTTGTCTGCACGCAACGCGCCGCGCCGGGGAGATGCTTGGCAAGCGGGTGCTGGTCACAGGCTGCGGACCGATCGGCCTGCTGTCGATCATCAGCGCGCGGCGCGCCGGCGCCGCCGAGATCGTCGCCGTCGACATCGCCGATTTCACCCTGTCGATGGCGATGCGCGTCGGCGCCGACAGGACAGTCAACACCCGAAACGATCCGGAGGGATTGGCACCCTATCTCGCCGACAAGGGAACGTTCGATGTCCTCTACGAGTGCTCGGGCGCTGCTGCCGCGCTGGCGCAAGGCATCGCGGCGCTGCGCCCACGCGGCTGCATCGTCCAACTCGGCCTCGGCGGCGACATGACGCTGCCGATGATGGCGATCACCACCAAGGAACTGTCGATCAACGGCTCGTTCCGCTTCCATCCCGAATTCGCCGTCGGGGTCGAATTGATGCGCAAGGGGCTGATCGACGTGAAGCCGCTGATCACCCACACCGTGGCGTGCGACGAGGCCTTGTCGGGCTTCGAGCTCGCCAATGACCGCAGCCGCGCGATGAAGGTTCAGATTGCCTTCGCCTGAGCGGTGCGGTGCGTTGCATTCCGCCGTGATATCGATAACGTACGRATATGCAGCCTTCGCCAAAACGCCCGACCATGGCCGATGTAGCGCATCGCGCCAACGTCTCGACGATGACCGTGTCGCGTGCCTTCAAGCGCGATGCTTCGGTAAGCGCCGAGACGCGCGATCGGATCCTCAAAGCGGCTGAAGAGCTAGGCTATGTCTTCGACAGCATAGCCGCCAATCTCTCGTCGCGGCGCTCCGGTTTCGTGGCGGTGACGATCCCTTCGATCAACAACGCCAACTTCGCCGACACCGTGCGCGGCATGACAGAGGGCCTGCGCGACAGCGGGCTGGAGATCCTGCTCGGCTTCACCGACTACAATGTAGAGGAGGAAGAGCGTCTGGTCGGTCAGTTGCTGCAGCGACGGCCCGAAGCGATCGTCGTCACCGGCGGCCGGCATACGCCGCGCTGCCGCAAGATGCTGGCCAATGCCGGCGTCCCGGTGGTGGAGACCTGGGAYCTGCCGGCCGATCCGATCGGCCATGTCGTCGGCTTCTCCAACGCGGATGCCGGGCGCTTGATGGTCGATCATTTCGTCGAACGCGGCTACTCGAGGCTCGGTTTCATCGGCGGMGACACCTCGCGCGACACRCGCGGCCTGGACCGGCGGCGCGGCTTCGTCGCCGCATTGCAGGACCGTGGCCTCGATGCCTCGCGCGTCATCGCTTCCGGCGTGCCGCCGATCTCGATGCGCGAGGGTGCTGCCGCCATGGTCGAGATGATCTCGCGCTGGCCGGACACACAGGCGGTGATGTGCGTGTCGGACCTTTCCGCCTTCGGCGCGCTGATGGAGTGCGTACGGCGCGGCATCCGCGTTCCCGACGACGTCGCGATCGCCGGCTTCGGCGCCTACGACCTTGCCGAACAGTCGGTGCCGTCGATCACGACGATCGACGTCGGGGCGCACGAGATCGGCATCCGCGTCGCCGAACTGGTGCTCGACCTGCTCAATGGGCGACGAGCGCCCGACGACCGGGTCGTCGTCGGCATGACGCCCAAGGTGATCGTTCGCCACACGGCCTGATCGGTTCGGAGAAAACAAACGGCCGGCGGGGTGATCGCCGGCCGCTCGCCTGTCCTGCTCCTGTGGTGCTTACTTGCCCCAGACCTTCTTGTACTCGTCGCGGTAGCCGTTACCGGGATCGAAACGGTTGTCCGGGCCGCCGTCGAATTCGACATTGTCCGACGTCACCACATGCAGCGGCGAGATGTAGCCCGACCACTTCTCGCCGGCCATGGCGCGGTTGAGCTCGTCGACGAGCTGCCAGCCCTGCAGGTTCAACGGTTCGGCCACCGTCACCTTCTGGAACTGGCTCGAGCGGATGCGCTGGTAGGCCGATTCCGAGCCGTCGCCTGCCGCCACGTTGATCGGCGCGTCGGTGCCGGACTTGCCGGCCGCCGCCAGCGACGGYCCCATGAAGTCGAAATAGAGATCGTTGATCGCCAGGGAGTGGGTCCACGCATCGCCGTATTTCTGCAGCAGCGACGTGGTGAGCTGCGGCATGCGCTGCGAGGTCTCGGCAATCGGCGTATCGACATATTCGAGCACCTTGCCGCCGAGATCCTCGATCTCCTTCTTCATCCGGTCCGCCTTGGCGATGGCGATCTGGTAGGTGGAATCGGTGAAGATGATGACGCCGGGCTTGCCCTTGGCGTCGACGAAGGCCCAGTCGGCGGCCGCCTTCGACACTTCCATCGGATCGGTCGAGACGTTGGCGACGATGCCGAGATCGTCGATGGGCCCGACCGTCGGCGCGGCATGCCATGCCACCATGGGGATCTTGGCGGCCTTGGCCTGTTCCATCGCCGGCTTCTGCTCGACCGCGTCGAAGCCGTTGATGATGATGCCGTCGGGATTGAGCGCCAGCGCCTGGCCGAAGGCCGCCGTGCGGCCGCCGATGGAGCCTGCGCCATCAAGGGTCTTGACCGTCCAGCCAAGCGCCGCCGCGGCTTCCTCCACACCCTTGGTGACGCCGAGGATGCCGCCATTCTTCATGTCGGCGCCSAGCACGACGATGGTCTTGCCGGCAGCGCCCTTCGGSCCTGTCGTCGGGCCGTCCCACTTCTCGACCTTGCTGGCGTATTTGTCGACGACKGCCTTGGCGGCGGCCATGGGGTCGGCCAGGGTCGGCGAGGCGATGCCAAACGCCAGGCAGGCGACGCCGAKCTGGAGGAATGTTCTGCGCTGCATATCGTTTCTCCCATTAAGCATTGTCGGTTGTCTTTGSTGGTTGGCTGGYGGGTGGTTGATCGGTGGCTGCTCGGGGCGGCAYGACCGCGCCGCGGCGGCGCTGCGCGTAGCCGGCGATGCCGATWGCGACGAGCAAGGTGACGCCGTTGAACAGCGGCTCGACCCAGAACGAGCCGCCGAACTGCTGGATGCCGGAAATGCCGACGGCAAGGATGACGACGCCGACGATCGTGCCCCAGACGTTGACGCGGCCGGGCTTGATGGTGGTCGATCCGAGAAAGGCGCCGACCAGCGCCGGCAGGAGATATTCGAGGCCGACGCTGGCCTGGCCGATCCGGAGCTTGGAGGCCAGAAGCACGCCGCCGAGCGCGGTGAGCGCGCCGGAGGCGATGAAAGCGCCCATGACGAATTTCTGCACCGGTATGCCGTTGAGCGCGGCGGCTTTCGGGTTGGCGCCGATGGCGTAGAGATAGCGGCCGAGCGGCATGTATTCGAGCACGAGCCACATCGCGAGCGCCAGGGCGATCACGTAGTAGCCGGTTATCGGCAGGCCGAACAGCATTGTGCCGTTCAGCGAGAGGAAGCCGTCGGGAAGCACGCCGACGACCTGGCGGCCGCCCGTGTACCACATGGCTAAAGCATAGAGCNCGCCGGCAGGAGATATTCGAGGCCGACGCTGGCCTGGCCGATCCGGAGCTTGGAGGCCAGAAGCACGCCGCCGAGCGCGGTGAGCGCGCCGGAGGCGATGAAGGCGCCCATGACGAATTTCTGCACCGGTATGCCGTTGAGCGCGGCGGCCTTCGGATTGGCGCCGATGGCGTAGAGGTAGCGGCCGAGCGGCATGTATTCGAGCACAAGCCACATCGCCAACGCCAGGACGATCACGTAGTAGCCGGTGATCGGCAGGCCGAACAGCATTGTGCCGTTCAGCGAGAGGAAGCCGTCGGGAAGCACGCCGACGACCTGGCGGCCGCCCGTGTACCACATGGCCAAAGCATAGAGCACGGTGCCGGTGCCGAGCGTGGCGATGAAGGAATCGATACGCGCCACCTCGACCAGCAGGCCGTTGATGAAGCCGGTGAGCACACCGAGCAGGATGACGATGAGCACCGCGAGCGGCCACGGGACGCCGAATGCGGTCTGCAGGCTGATCGCGAGGATGTGCCACAGCACGATGCCGTAGCCGACCGTCAGGTCGATGCGGCCCGAGGCCATGGGGATCATCGCCGCCAGCGACAGCAATGCGATGATCGCCTTGTCGGAGATGATCGAACGCAGGTTGAGCAGCGTCGGGAATGTTCGCGGCAAGAGCAGCGAGAAAAGCAGGATCAGAAACAGCGTCAGGATCGGCAGGCCGTAGACCGGCAGGTAGCGCGCCGCTTTCTGGGTAGGGCTCAGCCCGGCAAGCTCCGGACGGGTCGGCTCCAATGCCGTCGACTTGATCGAATTCATGGATCCTCCTAGGCGGCTTCGGATACTGAAGCGGCACGGATGAGCGCAGCCGTGGTCAAGGCATCACCGGCCAGCTCGCGCACGATGCGGTTATGCGAGAAGACAAGCGCGCGGTGGCAGATATGGGCGACTTCCTCGAAATCGGTGGACACGACGACGACCGCCAGCCCGGCTTCGACGGCGGCCGCGATCAGCCGATAGATCTCGGCCTTGGCGCCGACATCGACGCCTGCCGTCGGATCCTCGGCAATCAGGAGTTTGCGCCCTGTCGCCAGCCAGCGGCCGACGACCACCTTCTGCTGATTGCCGCCAGACAGTGCCTCGATCGGCAGATGCGGGTCGTTGGGCCGCAGCCCGAGCCGCGTGCCGAGTTCTCGCGTCAGCTCGCTTTCCCGCGCCGGCTTCATGAAGGAGAAAAGCCCGCGGCCGACGGCCGACGGGTTGAGATACATGTTTTCGCGCACGGAGAGCGACAGCGCCACCGACTCCTCGGTGCGATCGCGCGCGATCAGCCCGACGCCTGCTGCGAGGGCGGCGCCGACCGACGACAGGTCGAGGCGCTTGCCGTCGAGCCAGACCAAGCCGTCGAAAGCCTCGGCTCCGAACAGGGCGCGACCGACGGCCTCCTGGCCGGCGCCACGCAGGCCGACAAGGCCGAGCAATTCGCCGGACCGTGCCTCGAAGCGGACCGGGCCGACGCTGCCGCAGGTGAGGTTTTCAACCCTCAGTCGCTCCGGCCCTTCCTGCCAGCGCGACTTGGCGAACATCTGATGCGCCGGCCGGCCGACGATGAGGTCGACCAATTCCTGCGGCGTGGTCTCGGCGACCGGCTTGACCGCCACCATGCGGCCGTCGCGCATGACCGCGACGCGGTCGGCGATGCGGAACACCTCGTCCAGCCGGTGCGAGACGTAGATCATGCCGACGCCGCGCTCGCGCAGCGGCCGCAGCGCCTCGAACAGGCGCTCGACCTCGTCCGCCGGCAGGCTGGCCGTCGGCTCGTCGAGCACCAGGACATCGGCTTCGGTGGCAAGCGCGCGGGCAATGGCCACCAGCGACTTTTCGGTTCGCGACAGATCCTGGACGCGCGTCGCCGGATCGAAGGCGCAGCCGACCAATGCCAGCGCGCGCTCGGCGCGACGCTCGGTGTCGCGCCAGTCGATCAGGCCGGAACGCCGCGAGAAGCCCTGCGCCATGCCGACATTCTCGGCCACCGTCATCCATTCGATGAGGCCGAGATCCTGATGGATGAAGGCGACCTTCTGCGGCTGGTTCGGACGCGGCGGACGATGATGGTAGTCTTCGCCGCGGAAACGGATCGTTCCCTGGTCGCGCTTGTGGATGCCGGCGAGCGTCTTGATGAGCGTCGACTTGCCCGCGCCATTCTCGCCGAGCAGGGCGACGATTTCGCCCTCGTGGATGTCGAGCGAGACCGACTTCAACGCCAAGGTGCCGCCGAAGCGCTTGGAGATATCGATGAATTCGATGAGCTTGGGCCGCATTTTTTGGCCTCCTCCCAAGCCAAGCAAAACGACTGAATTGCGATCGATGTTATCGCTAACATTTTTGCAGGTCAAGTCTTGAAAGCTGCGCGCCGCGAAGGCTATCGATGAGCAGATTTAGCGGAGCGATGAAGCATGTTCGGAGACATTGAAGGTGCCGGGTTCGACGTTCTCGACGAGCGTTTCGAGAGCTGTTTCGTCGGTCATGTGGCGGTAGAGCGGCTGTGGACCGGCGGGCGCTGGCTGGAGGGTCCGGCATCTGTCTCTTATACACATCTAGATGTGTATAAGAGACACGGCCGGTATCTGGTCTTCTCCGACATCCCGAACGACCGCATCATGCGCTATGACGATACAAACGGCGCGGTGTCGGTCTTCCGGGCACCGTCCAACAATGCCAATGGCAACACCGTCGACACGCAGGGGCGGCTGGTCACCTGCGAGCACCGAGCGCGGCGGGTCACTCGCACCGAGCAAGACGGCTCGATCACGGTGATCGCCGACCGTTTCCAAGGCAGGCGCCTGAACTCGCCGAACGATGTCGTGGTGCGCTCGGACGGCACGGTGTGGTTTTCCGATCCGCCCTATGGCATCGCGACAGACTATGAGGGCGACCGCGCCGAGCAGGAGATCGACGGCTGCCATGTCTATCGCGCCGACCCTGCAACAGGCGAGGTGGCCCGCGTCGTCTCGACGATGGCGAAGCCCAACGGCCTCGCCTTCTCCCCGGACGAGACCATCCTCTATGTCGGCGATACCGGTGTGACGCACCAGAAGGACGGCCCGCGGCACATCCGCAAATTCACCGTCGAGGGCGACACGATCAAGGAACTCGGCGTTTTTGCGACCTGCACGGCCGGCCTGTTCGACGGGTTCAGGGTGGACACTGCCGGCCGCGTCTGGGCCGGCGCCGGCGACGGCGTCCATTGCTTCGATCCCGACGGCACGCTGATCGGCAAGATCCGCATCCCGGAGACGGTCGCCAACCTCACCTTCGGCGGCGCCAAGCGCAACCGCCTGTTCATCACGGCGCGACAGTCGCTTTATGCGGTGTTCGTCGTCGCCAAYGSTGCGGCGCGCGGCTGATGACGGAGATCAACTCACGGCGCGTGTCGTCAAGCCGGATATCCTCCGCACTGGCAGCTTGATCTGCTTTTCGTGCTTGGAGCCGAGGATCGTCGCGACCAAAAGGCGCGCCGCGGCGGCGCCCATCTCGTAGCGCGGGGTCGCAAGGCTGGAAATCGGCCGCCTGAGTACTTTGTTGACGCCAAGATTATTGAAGCCGAGCACCCCGATATCGCCGGGCACGGAAAGGCCGGCCGCGTGACAGGCGCTGATGCCGCCAAGCGCCATGTGATCGTTCAGGAAGAACAGAACGTCCGGCCGCGTTCGGGCGCGGATCAGTTCGGACGTGGCATTCATACCAGCTTCAAACGAGGCATGCATATCGTCTCGCGCCACTATGACCTCGATTTTACCCGCCCGGAACACATCTGCGAAGCCGCTCAGCCTCAACTCGGCGCAGATGTCACGTCCAACTGTCACACCCACGAAYGCAGGCCGGCGGTAGCCAAGTTCCAGCATCCATKCGGCGGCATCTGATCCKGCCGCGCGATGATCCACGCCAACRTTCAGATGGATCGGCGTTTCGGTGAAGTCCCAAATCTCCACCGTCGGGATAGACAGATCCTTCAGSCGCCGGCGAACCTGTTCGTTGTGTCGAGAGGTTGCSAGGATGATCCCGGCTGGGCGCCACGACACGATGCGCTCAACCCATGCCTGYTCGCGCTCCGGCTTGTAGGCGGTGACGTCGAGAACGACGTCATAGCCGTGCCGGTCGAAAGTTGCGCGCATCCCTTCCAGGATTTCCGCGAAGACGTTGTCCAACAGCGTCGGCACGGAAATGCACATCAGGTTGGAATTGGCGACCGCCAGCGACTGCGCGCTCCGGTTTGGCATGTAGTCCATTTGCTGCGCCAGCCGGCAGATATGCGCGCGCTTTTCGACCGATACACCTTCGATGCCGCGCAACGCGCGCGAAACCGTCATTATGCTCACGCCCGCCGCGGCGGCTACATCTTCGATCCTCGTACGATTGGCCTTGGTCCGCGACGCAATCATGTGGACGCCTCACGTTAGCGCTAACGTAGTTCGGTGTTTCTAGAGCTTCCAATCCGGAACGGTCAACTCTAGGATGATATCGATAACAACGGCATCTCGCTAAGGGAGGGGCATTTGCCGGAAATTACGTTCGATCGCGTCGAGAAGCGTTTCGGCGCCTACACCGTGCTGGAACCGCTCAGCCTGAAGCTGAACGACGGCGAGTTCACTGTTCTGGTCGGCCCGTCAGGCTGCGGAAAGTCGACAACCCTGCGCATCCTTGCAGGTCTGGAGCAACTCAGCTCCGGCGAGATATTCTTCAACGGCGAGCCCATAAGCCGGCTTGAGCCCWAGGATCGGGACATCGCTATGGTGTTCCAGGAYTATGCGCTCTACCCGCACATGGATATCGCGCGGAACATGTCTTTCGCGCTGCGCCTAAAGGGCACGCCCAGGTCCGAGATCGACGCGAAGGTMAAGCAGGTCGCGGACATGCTCGGCATCGGTCACCTTCTGGCCCGCAAACCCGGCGAACTGTCGGGCGGYCAGCGYCAGCGCGTCGCCATGGGACGGGCGCTGGTCCGYGACGCCGGCACGTTCTTGTTTGACGAGCCGCTGTCCAACCTSGATGCGAAGCTGAGAACACGCATGCGCACMGAGCTCGCCGAGATGAGCCAGCGCATCGAGAAGAATATGGTCTACGTAACGCACGATCAGGTCGAGGCGATGACGCTGGGCGACCGCATCGTGGTCCTGAACGAAGGCAAAGTGCAGCAGCAAGGGACGCCGCAGGAGCTTTACACGCGCCCGGCGAACCGCTTCGTCGCGGGCTTCATTGGCAGCCCTCCCATGAACTTCCTCGAAGGTCGGCTGACAGAAGAGAAGAGCAAGTTTTTCGTTCAGGGCGATGGCTTCTGCGCACCGTTGAGCCGTGAGGCGGCCGCGCGCATCGGCAAGACCACCAGTATGGATGTCGAGCTAGGCGTACGCCCCTCGTCGTTCAGGGAGATGGCGACGGACCTCGCGCCGTTCRACCTGACTGTTTCGGTCTCCGAATATCTCGGCGCCATATCCGTTCTGGCGACACGGTGTGGGACCACTCCGGTTCTGGTGGAGGCCCCGAGCCACAAAGTGTTCAAGAGCGGCGACCGGGTGAATTTCGGGGTCAGCCACGAAGATATCCTGATCTTCGACCGAAAGAGCGGACTGGCGCTCTAGAGCCGGATGATTTCAGGTCGAATCGACCTGAAATCTGAATCCGTCTCTAAATCAAGGAGATAGAGCATGATGTCGCCCGAAAACCGCTTCACACTTTTCGGCATCATGCTCTAGGCAAYCAAGGGAGGAAGGCAATGTTGAACTGGAGCTTGAAAACGCTGGCGGCTGGGGGTGCGTTGCTGCTTTCTGCCGCGGTCACGTTTGCAAATCCGTATGAGGCCTACAAGGGAACCAATCTGGTGGTGAGCTTCCCGACGCACCCGCACTACAACGCGGTCATCAAGGTGCTTCCGGAGTTCACCAAGGAAACCGGGATCAATGTTGAGGTTGATCAGCTTGAATACCTCAAGATGCGCGATAAGCAGACGCTGGAGCTGACAAAACCGCAAGGCGACTACGACCTCATTGCCTACGTCGTGTTCTCCAAGGCCGACTTCGTCACCGCCAGGCAGTTGGAGAATCTCGCGCGCTTCTTCATGGATGCGAAGCTTGCCGACCCCGCCTATGACGCGGCCGACCTGATTCCCGGCTATGTGCAGAACATCGGTGTCGTCGGCGGAGAGAAGGGCTATCTCCCAGGCGCGACGAGCTCGCTCTACGGTCTGCCGTCCGGTGCCGAGACCTCAGCCCTCGCATACCGCACCGACATCTTCGAGAAGCATAAGCTCAAGGTTCCTCAGAACTACGACGAGTTGGTCGATGTCGCGTGCAGGATCAAGGAGCTCGAGCCAAACATGGGCGGCATTGCCATCCGCGCACAGGCCGGGCAGCACGCGTCCCACGCTTATCTGCTCGGACTTGATCCGCTCGGCGGCAAAATTTTCGACGAGAAGTGGAACCCGATCTTCAACAACGAAGCCGGCGTGAAGGCGGCCGAGACGTTGAAGAAGCTGGTCTCCTGCGGTCCGGAGGGCGCGCAGAGCTTCGGCCAAGCCGAGGCTGCCGCGGCGTTCCAGCAGGGCAAGGCAGCGATGTTCCTCGACTCCACGGTCTTCGCAAACCAGTTCGAAGACGCGGGAAAGTCCACTGTCGTCGGCAAGGTCGGCTGGGCGCTGCATCCCGAGGGAGTGCGCCGCGCCTCGCAGACTGGCGGTTTCGGCCTCGCGATCCCCGCCAACGCCAAGAACAAGGAGGCGGCGTTCCTGCTCATGCAATGGCTGACCTCAAAGAAGGGCGACAAGCTGATCGCGCTCGCGGGCGGCAACCCTTCGCGCTTCTCGACCCACGAGGACCCCGAGGTCAACGCCGCCAAGCCCTTCATGAAAGTGTTCGGCAAGGCGCTGAAATACGCTGATCCCGACTGGCGTCCGATCATTCCGGTCTGGGGCAAGATCAACAACGACCTCGGCACCACGGTGTCGAAGATCATCACC
>BFBZ01000438.1_pt1 | contig 41903 bp, 42 predicted proteins | sample 1888401 | NCBI WGS metagenome assembly BFBZ01 (sample SAMD00112614, study PRJDB3348) | symbiont metagenome | host: Chara braunii | reverse complement strand
CCTCCTCGGGAACCGCCACGATGCGCGGGGAGCTGCTTGCCCTCCAGACCACCGTGCCGCCGGGCTCGTACCAGGACAACTTCGCCGGCATCCATACCTCGATCACGCTGACGTCGAGCACGAGTGCCCCGCCGACTACCTGCGGCACGACGCTGGCGGACCAGTTCGCCTTCATCGTCAGCGCGACCATTTCCAAGAGCTGCCTGGTCACGGCCGACCCGCTGAACTTCGGCTCTGTCGTGGGCCTGCCGGGCGGGGCCAACGTCGATCAGACCAGCACGATCAACATCACCTGCACGACGCCGACCTCCTACACGGTCGGGCTGACACCGTCCAACAACCTGACCGCCGGTGCGGGGACGATGACGCCAACGGGAGGCGTGCCCGGCAACACCGACTCGGTGCCCTACCAGCTCTACCGCAACCCTGGCCGCACGAATGTATGGGGCAGCGTCATCGGAACCAACACTGTCGCAGGCTCGGGCAATGGCCTGGTCCAGCCGCTGACCCTGTATGGCCGTGTCCTCGGTGCCAGCACCAACGTCCGGCCGGACAGCTACCAGGACATCGTGACGGTCACCGTGACCTACTGAGGCCCGCCTTCCGCCCGGGTTTCGGCGGGCCCGCGGCCTTGCCGCCACGAAATGCGTGCTGGCAAATTGCGCGCAATGCGCGAAGAATCGCGCTTCAGGGAGCCTTTATTTTTCCGCGACTCTGCCGATAAGCCTGACTGGGCATCGCTCCGATGCCTCCCACCCAGGTTGCGACGAGAGGAGTTCCCATGCCCGGAAACAGGCGCACTGCAGGGGCGACTGCGCTACGGTCGCCGCGAACGGTACCCCCGATGGCTGCCGTCGGCGTGCTGCTGCTCCTGTTGCCGTTGCCGCTGCAGCTCAGTTCCGCAGAGCCGATGCGCGCCACGAGCAGCGCCACGGGCCGTTTCAATCTGACGATCAACGTTCTGCCGACCTTCAAGGTGCTCGACGTCACGCCTGTGAAAGGTGGGCACGAGTACCGCGTCTGGACCAACATGGCGTCCGTGACCATCAAGGGGCGTGAGTACCGCTTCGACAAGGTCGGGGAATCGACCTTCATGGTGCCCGGCACCGATGCCGACGGCCGCGACAGCCTTGGTGCCGTCTGGCATGGCACCACGGGTTCGATGGCGACGATCACGGGCGGCGCTTCGTCGCAGGCCGCAACAGCCGCGGCCGGCGATGGCAGCAATGCGACGCGGGTGACAGTGACCTACTAGGCCGCAGGCAGGGCGCCGGCCCTGCCCAACCCTGAATTTCTTCCCGTTCCTGCCGATACCCGGAGGTCGGGCGCCGATGGCGCGCCCGCATCTCATGTTCTTGCGACGGACAACGGATCGGACCTCATGACGGGAAATCGGCTTCACCCGGCGCGCGCCGCCCTGGCCGCGCTGATGGTGCTCGCGCCGCTGGCGTGCGCGGCGGAGAGCAGCTTCGGCACCGGCTCCGCGACGGCACGGGTGCGCCTCGTGGTGGTCGTGCCGCCGGTGTTCCAGGTGCTGCGGGCCACGCAGACCGCAGGGGGATACGACTATCTGGTCTGGACCAACATGAAGTCGATCACGATCGGCGGTCGCGAATACCGCTTCGCGCGGCCTGGCGAGAACACCGTGCACGTGCCCACGGCGCCTCCCGGCGCCTGGGTCGTGCACGGTCTCTAGGCTCCTCTAGCCGCGCTCAGTCTTTTTCAGTCCTGGTTGCCGATCTCGGTGTTGTCAGGCGACAGGCAAAGCGCCCCCGTGCAGTTCAGCGACCGGAAGAAGATCGGCTCGTCGGGGTTGCCGAAGTAGCGCAGGCCGAGGGCCGTCTGCTCGTTCGCCTGGATGATGTTGTTCTCGTCAAGACCGAAGTAGATGTCGTTGGCCTTGGGGAACTCGTACTCGAAGGTGCTCGCCTGCGTCACGTCCTTCATGTAGAGGAAGAAGCTCGGCCGCTTGCCGTCGGTGTCGGTCAGGAAGCGCTCCTTCAGCAGGCGGTAGCCCAGCGCGCCCTGTTCGCGGATCTGTTTCGGGACGTCGGGGAAGTCGCCGCCGACCACGCTCAGCGGGCTGATCACTGCCTTCATCTCGTAGCGCGCGGAACTGCTCAGGTCCCTGATGAAGAAGTACGCGCTCTCGTTGTTGATGGTGCTGGGCGCGAACCACGGCCTGAAGCCGTTGGCGCCTTGCGCGTTGGCCGCGTTCAGCATGTCTTCCTTGGTGTTGGGGATCGGGATGGAGTTGTAGTCGTAGGTGGCCGACGAGCCCATGTCCTTGCGATAGAGCACGCCGAAAACGGGATTGCTGTTCGGCGGCGGCAGGATCTTCAGCTGCGGCATCAGCTGCACGAAGACCTTGCCTTGCGCGCCCTGGTCCTTCATCTGCTGCAGCAGCCGCGGCAGCAGGTCGCGCTTCAGGATGTCGAGCTCGATCGTCTTGTACTCGTAGGTATAGGTCGTGTCGACGTCCTTCACCACCATGAATTTGTCCTGCAGCCGCACGATGTTGCCGCCGAGGGTGCCTTCGACATAGCGATAGCCCGCGGCGCCTTCGCGGTTCAGCAGCGCGATGTAGTCGTCGTAGCGCTTCTCGGCCGGATCGACGTCCGGATCGCGGTCCTGCTCGAAGGTCACGTACTTGTAGTGGGCGTTGATGGGCGTCGGATTGGTGCCGGGGCCGGGTTCTTCAGGTGGCGGCTCCTTTGGCGGCGGCTCCTTCGGCGGCGGGGGGATCTGGCTGAAGAGCCCCGGGTCGAAGCCGCTGCCACCGCCACCGCCTCCACCACCACCACCGCACGCCACCAGTGCCGCCGTCGCGAGCGCGGCAAAGAACAATCTCGTTTTCATGATCCTCTACTCCTGTTTGTTCGTGATTCGCCGCCGCAAGAAAAAAGAGGGCGGGCGGCGAAGCGAGCGAAGGTAGGCGCGCAGGCACGCCCAACACAGTGCAGAAAGTCACTGCGTTGCAGGAAGCTCAAAGAACGCGGGAGAAAGTTAGAACGAAAGAATTGAACCCGGCGCGGGGGCTCGCGTTCAGGCGCCGAAGCTCAGGCCTTGATGCCGCAGCCGTTGAGCACGAAGGCCACGAGCTCGCGCGCGATGGGTTCGCGGTCGATGGGCGCGTCGGGCGGCAGGCCGAGCATCACGCGCGCCTGGATCGCGTAGTCGGCATAGCTCTGGGTCATGGCCCAGATGTGCATCAGCAGCATGCGCGCGTCGAGCGGGCGCATCTGCCCGCGCGCGATCCAGCCGTTGATCACGTCGATCTTGTTCTGCGTCCAGGCCCGCGCGTTGGGCCAGTAGCGGTCGAGGTTGCGCCCGCCGTCGAGGATCTCGCGCGTGAAGAGGCGCGACATCTCGGGGCTGTCGATGGCGTGGTCGAGCTTCTTGCGGATGTAGCTGCCCAGCACCGTGGCCGGGTCGCTCGCATCCTCGAACGAGAACACCACCTTCCATGCGTGCAGCACCTGCATCAGCAGCTCTTCATAGAGCTCTTCCTTGCCGGCGATGTAGTAGTGCAGCTGGGGCTTGGTGAGGCCGGCGCGCGCCGCGATGGCCTGGGTCGAGGTGCCCTTCAGGCCGTGCAGGCTGAATTCCGTGACCGCGGCGGTGCGGATCGCCGCCATGATGCGTTCGCGCCCGGGCCTCGCGCGCGACAGCGGACCATCTGGCGCGGGCATTTCCCGTGCGGGTGAAACGGTGAGGGCGGCGGGATCGGCGTTCATGATGGCGGGTGGGCGGCAGTGCGCGCGGTCGATGGTAATACCACCCCGGTCCTGCGCATGACCGCATGCCATGCCGGCATGGGCGCACGGGGCATGCGGGCATGGTTCATGTATCTTCCTCGCCGCCTCGAAAAATTCCACTCAACACAGGAGTTCTCCATGTACCTCTCTCCCCGTTTCCGTGCTTTCGCGGCGGGCGCCGCGCTGCTGGCTGCCAGTGCGCTCGCGCAGGCGCAACAGGCGCTGCCCAACGTGGTGATCCTCGCCACCGGCGGCACCATCGCCGGGGCCGGTGCCTCGGCCGTCAACAGCGCCACGTACGCGGCCGCCAAGGTCGGCGTCGAGAAGCTGATCGCCGGGCTGCCGGAGCTCTCCAAGGTAGCCAACGTGCGCGGCGAGCAGGTGTTCCAGGTCGCATCGGAAAGCCTGACCAACGACAACCTGCTGACGCTGGCCAAGCGCGTGTCGGCACTGTCGAAGCAGTCGGACGTGGACGGCATCGTCATCACCCACGGCACCGACACGCTGGAAGAAACCGCCTACTTCCTCACGCTGACCGTGCACACGAACAAGCCGATCATCGTGGTCGGCTCGATGCGCCCGGGCACCGCGCTGTCGGCCGACGGCGCGCTCAACCTGTACAACGCCGTGAACGTGGCGGGCAGCAAGGACGCGATGGGCAAGGGCGTGCTGGTGACGATGAACGACAACATCGACACCGGCCGCGACGTGAGCAAGAACGTCAACATCAAGACCAACGCCTTCTCCAGCCAGTGGGGCCCGCTGGGCATGATCGTGGAGGGCCGCAACTACTGGTTCCGCGCACCGGTCAAGCGCCACACCATGAACTCCGAGTTCGACATCGACAGCATCACCGCGCTGCCGCCGGTCGAGATCGCGATGGGCTACGAGGGCGTGTCGTCGGTGGCCATCGACGCGATCGCCAAGAGCGGCGCCAAGGCGCTGATCCACGGCGGCACCGGCAACGGCTCGGTGGCCGACCGCATCGTGCCCAACCTGCAGAAGGCCCGCGCCGACGGCGTGATCGTGATCCGCAGCGCACGCGTGCCCGACGGCTTCGTGATCCGCAACGCCGAGCAGCCCGACGACAAGTACGACTGGGTGGTGGCGCATGACCTGCGTCCGCAGAAGGCGCGCATCCTGGCGATGGTCGCCCTGACCAAGACCAGCAACACCAAGGAACTGCAGCGCATCTTCTGGGAGTACTGATCTCCCTTGGGGTGCATTTGGTGCCCTTGCTGAGCCAGGCCGCAGCGGTGAAAGCCGCTGCGGCTTTTTCTTTTTTCTTCCCTATCGGAGGCTTGTTCCGCGATGGTGCCGCGCGTACTCGATGCTCGCGATGCAGATCGCCAGCCATGCCGCGCCCGAGCACAGCCCCGCGAGCACGTCGCTCGGAAAGTGCGCCCGCACGAAGATGCGGCTGCAGGCCACGGTGACGATCACGGCGGCGGCCGCCATCACCGAGGGCACCCGCCAGCGCGGCGGCAGCATGCGCACCCCCAGGTAGCCCAGCATGCCGTAGAGCACCATCGAGCCCGAACTGTGGCCGCTCGGAAAGGAATAGCCCGAGACCTGCGCGAAGCCGAAGTCGTGCACCGGCCGCGCGCGCTCGAAGATGTGCTTGAGCACGTGGTTCAGCACCGCATTGCCGACCGTGGCCGCGACCCAGCCGGCCGCGAAGCCGCGATGCCCGCGCAGCCACAGCGCCACTGCCACGCCCGTGCACAGCAGCACCACCGTGATCGGGTCGGCCAGGTGGGTGATCCACGAGAACACCTCGCGGACCCCTGGCGGCGTGTGGGCGCCCACGGCGTGGCTGATCGTCTCGTCCAGCAGGCCCATCGGCCGGCCCTGGCCCAGGCCTTCCGCCACTTCGGCGAACCCCCAGGCCAGCGCGATCACCGATGCCGCGCCGATGGCCAGTCCGCCGAACAGCAGCCCGGCGCCCGGTTCGGGCTGCGCCGAGTGCCGGCGCCGCAGGTGCTCGAAGCCCCAGGCCGCGACGCCGGCGACCACGGTCAGCACGAGGAGAAGAACCAGGAATCCGGGCCAGGCCTGGGCGCCGATGCGCTCTCCCAGGGCGATCAATGCGGCATGGTCAACGGGCATGAGCGGAGCGTTCGGGCGGCAAGGGCAGTCGAGTCACGGTGTACCGGGGAGAGGGAGGCCGGGGGAAGCTGGGGATCGGGGGAAAGGGCGACAGCATAGCGGCCCGTTCCTGACCGCCCGCTGCCTCGTAAAATAGCCGGTTCGTTGCGCCGCGGGTTCTTCTCCCGCCGGGCGGCCGCCTTCACGCAGATCCATGCTGACCTTCCAACAAATCATTCTCAAACTGCAGTCGTACTGGGCCGACCAAGGCTGTGCGCTGCTGCAACCGTACGACATGGAAGTGGGCGCGGGCACCTCGCACACCGCCACCTTCCTGCGCGCCCTCGGCCCCGAACCCTGGAAGGCCGCCTACGTGCAGCCCAGCCGCCGCCCCAAGGACGGCCGCTATGGCGAGAACCCGAACCGCGGCCAGCACTACTACCAGTACCAGGTGGTGCTGAAGCCGGCGCCCTCGAACATCCTCGAGCTCTATCTCGGCAGCCTCGAGGCCCTGGGCTTCGACCTGAAGAAGAACGACATCCGCTTCGTGGAAGACGACTGGGAGAACCCCACGCTCGGCGCCTGGGGCCTGGGCTGGGAAGTCTGGCTCAACGGCATGGAAGTGACGCAGTTCACCTACTTCCAGCAGGTCGGCGGCCTCGACTGCAAGCCGATCACCGGCGAGATCACCTACGGCCTCGAGCGGCTCGCCATGTACCTGCAGGGCGTCGAGAACATGTACGACCTGGTGTGGACCGAAGGCCACGGCGGCAACAAGCTCACCTACGGCGACGTGTTCAAGCAGAACGAGGTCGAGCAGTCGGCCTACAACTTCGAGCACAGCGACGCCGAGTTCCTGTTCACCGCCTTCAATGCGCACGAGAAGCAGGCGAAGCACCTCATGGACGCCCAGCTCGCGCTGCCGGCCTACGAGCAGGTGCTGAAGGCCGCGCACAGCTTCAACCTGCTGGACGCGCGCGGCGCGATCAGCGTGACCGAGCGTGCTGCCTACATCGGCCGCATCCGCAACCTTGCGCGCAGCGTGGCGCAGAGCTACTACGACAGCCGCGAGCGCTTGGGCTTCCCGATGGCGCCGCGCGAGTGGGTCGCGCAGATTCCACCGAAGAAAGCTGCCTGAAGCACCTCTCGTCCCATGCCCACCGTCTTCACCCACGTCGCCGTCCCGGTCTGCGCAGCCATTGCGCTGGGCACGCGGCGCGTGCCGGTCGCGGCGCTGCTGGCGGGCATGCTCGCTTCCATCGTGCCCGACTTCGACGGCCTGGCCTTCAAGCTCGGCATCGCCTACGGCGGCATGTCGGGGCACCGCGGCTTCACGCACACGCTGGTGTTCGCGCTGCTGCTGGGCCTTGCCGGCTGGTGGCTCGCGCAGTACTGGGGCATGCGCCGGGCGGCCGGCTGGGCGTGGATCTCGCTGTGCACCGTGTCGCATCCGCTGCTGGACATGCTGACCAACGGCGGCATCGGCATCGCCTTCTTCTGGCCCTTCAGCGACGTGCGCTATTTCAGCCCGTGGCGACCCATCGAGGTGTCGCCGATCGCGCTGAAGAAGTTCTTCTCGCCGCGCGGCGCGCAGGTGCTGTTCAACGAGATGCTCACCGTGTGGGCTCCGTTGCTGCTGGCTTCGTTGGCCGTGCTCGTCGCGCGCCGCAATGTGGAGCGGCGCGATGGCGCCGTCGCCGCATGAACCCGGTTCTCGTCCTTTCTTTCCCTTCCACGGCGCAGCTTCGCTGCGTGCCCGTGGCCGGTGCCGCTCGCGGCCCATTTCCTCCTACTCTCTGAGCCATGTCGTCTGCCAGCCTTCTTGTCGAACTGTTTGTCGAGGAATTGCCGCCCAAGGCGCTGAAGAAGCTCGGTGACGCCTTTGCCGGCGTACTGCGCGACCAGCTCGTGGCGCAGGGGCTCGTGGAGCCCGGCGCCGTGCTGACCTCGTACGCCTCGCCGCGCCGCCTCGCCGCGCACATCACGCATGTGGCCGAGCGCGCCGCCGACAAGGCCGTGTCGCAGAAGCTCATGCCCGTGGCCGTCGGCCTCGACGCCTCGGGCCAGCCGACTCCCGCGCTGCTCAAGCGCCTGGGCGCGCTGGGCGCCGACGCCTCGGCCGTGCCCGGCCTCAAGCGCGCCATGGATGGCAAGGCCGAAGCCCTGTTCTACGAAAGCACCGCGAAGGGCGCGACGCTGGCCGAGGGCCTGCAGAAGGCGCTGGCCGAAGCCATCGCCAAGCTGCCGATCCCGAAGGTCATGAGCTACCAGCTCGAAAGCGGCTGCGAGCTGCCGGGCTGGAGCAGCGTGAGCTTCGTGCGCCCCGCGCACGGCCTCGTGGCGCTGTACGGTGACGCCGTGGTGCCCGTCGAGGCGCTGGGCCTGAAGGCGGGCCGCGAGACGCACGGCCACCGCTTCGAGGCGGCGGTCGATCCGGTCGTGCTGCGCGATGCCAACAGCTATGCGCTGCAGCTGCAGGAAGAAGGCGCCGTCATCGCAAGCTTCGAGGCGCGCCGCGCCGAAATCGCGCGCCAGCTGGCCGCCGCGGCAGTGAAGGTCGGCGGTGGCTCGGTGCCCATCCAGGACGACGCGCTGCTCGACGAAGTGACCGCACTGGTCGAGCGTCCGAACGTGCTGGTCTGCAGCTTCGAGCGCGAGTTCCTCGAAGTGCCGCAGGAATGCCTGATCCTCACGATGAAGGCCAACCAGAAGTACTTTCCGCTGCTCGACACCGCGGGCAAGCTCACCAACAAATTCCTGGTCGTCAGCAACATCAGCCCCGACGACGCGAGCGCGGTCACCGGCGGCAACGAGCGCGTGGTGCGCCCGCGCCTGGCCGACGCCAAGTTCTTCTTCGACCAGGACCGCAAGAAGTCGCTGGCTTCGCGCGTCGAGTCGCTGGGCAAGGTGGTCTATCACAACAAGCTGGGCACGCAGGGCGAGCGCGTGGAGCGCGTGATGCGCATCGCGCGCGGCATTGCGGAGAAGCTCGGCGATGCGACGCTCGCCGCGCACGCCACGCAGGCCGCACAGCTCGCCAAGGCTGACCTCGTGACCGACATGGTCGGCGAGTTCCCCGAGCTGCAGGGCATCATGGGCCGCTACTACGCGCAGCACGACGGCCTCGACGCAGCGGTGGCCGACGCCATCGAAGACCACTACAAGCCGCGCTTCGCCGGCGACGAGCTGCCTCGCAACAGCGTGGGCCTCGCGGTAGCGCTGGCCGACAAGCTCGAGACGCTGGTCGGCATGTTCGGCATCGGCAACCTGCCCACCGGCGACCGCGACCCGTTCGCGCTGCGTCGCCATGCGCTGGGCGTGATCCGCATGCTGGTCGAGAAAGACCTGCCGCTGGACCTGACCGCGCTGGTGAGTTCCGCGCGCACCGTGCTGGACGACGCCATCGGCAAGACCGGGGAGTTCCCGCTGCACAAGGCCGCGGAAGACGTGCGTCTCGTCGTCGATTTCATCTACGACCGCCTCGCCGGCAGTCTGCGCGAGCAGGGCGCCAGCGCGCAGGAAGTCGATGCCGTGCTGGCCAATCGCCCGCAGCGCCTGGGCGAGGTGCCCAAGCTGCTGGCTGCCGTGCGCGCCTTCGCGGCCCTGCCGGCCGCAGCCGCTCTGGCCGCCGCGAACAAGCGCATCGGCAACATCCTCAAGAAGGCCCCCGAGGCCGACGCGCACGTCAGCGAGATGCTGCTGCAGGAGCCCGCCGAGAAGGCGCTGCACGCCGCCATGGCGCAGGTCGTGCCCGCCGCCAACGCGCAGTTCGACGCCGGCGACTACACCGCCTCGCTGCAGACGCTGGCCGCGCTGCGCGAGCCGGTCGACGCCTTCTTCGACGGCGTGATGGTCAACGCCGAGCAGGCCGACCTGCGGTTGAACCGCCTGGGCCTGCTGATGTCGCTGCACGCCGCGATGAACCGCGTGGCGCAGCTCGAACGGCTGGCCGTCTGATCCCGACCACGACGCCTCCATCACCAGGAGCGGTACCGCCATGAAACTCGTCATCCTCGACCGCAACGGCACGATCAACGTGCACCGCGAAGACTTCGTGAAGAGCGACATCGAGTGGACGCCGCTGCCCGGTGCGCTGGAGGCCGTGGCGCGGCTCAACCATGCGGGCTGGCACGTGGTGATCGCCTCGAACCAGTCGGGCCTGGGCCGCGGCCTGTTCGACATGGCCTCGCTCAATGCCATGCACGCCAAGATGCACAAGATGCTCTCGGCCGTGGGCGGCAAGGTCGACGCGGTGTTCTATTGCCCGCACAGCCCCGACGAGGGCTGCGACTGCCGCAAGCCCAAGCCGGGCCTGTTCCTGCAGATCGGCGACCGCTACGGCATCGACCTCAAGGGCGTCCCGACCTGCGGCGACAGCCTGCGCGACCTGCAGGCGGGCGCGGCCGCCGGCTGCGAGCCGCACCTGCTGCTCACGGGCATGGGCGCGGCCTGCCGCGGCGTCGATCCGCTTCCTTCCGAATACCCGGCGAACACGTTGGTCCACGACGATCTCGCCGCCTTTGTCGACTTTCTGCTCGCGCGCGAAGCGCGGGATGCACTGCAGGTAGCTGTCTGATGGCGTTGTTCCGTTCCATTCTCCACGCACTGTGGATGCTCGTCACCGTGGTGCCCTGGGGCATCATCATGTGCGTCAGCTCGCTCTGGAAGCGTGGCATTCCGCTCTACTGGATGGCCGAACGCTGGCTCAGCTGGGCCATTGGCGGCGCGCGCGTGCTGCTGGGCATCAAGACCCGCGTGAGCGGCATGGAGAACCTGCCGACCGACAAGCTCGCCGGCGCGATCCTGCTGGTGAAGCACCAGTCCACGCTCGAGACCTTCCTCATGCCCACGCTGATGCCGCATCCGCTGGCCTACGTGTTCAAGAAGGAACTGATCTACATCCCCTTCTTCGGCTGGGCGATGGCGCGGCTGGACATGATCCACATCGACCGCAGCCAGCGCGCGCAGGCCTTCAACAAGGTCGTGAACCAGGGCCGCAAGCTGCTCGCGCAGGGCATCTGGATCATCATGTTCCCCGAGGGCACGCGCATTCCACGCGGGCAGAAGGGCACCTACAAGAGCGGCGGAACGCGGCTGGCCTGCGAGACCGGCGTGCCGGTGATCCCCATTGCGGTGACATCGGCCAAGGTGTGGCCGCGCAAGGCCTTCATCAAGCGTCCGGGCGTGGTCGACGTGTCCATCGGCCCGGCCATTCCGAGCGTGGGCCGCAAGCCCGACGAGCTGATGCGCGAGGTCGAGGAGTGGATCGAGGCCGAGATGCGCCGCCTCGACCCCGAGGCCTACGCCGACGGCTCCCGGCAGGCCGCGCAGCAGGAAGCGGTGAGCTGAAGAGGAAGAGAAAGCCCGCCATGGGATTGCTCCGGTTCACGATGGATCTGTTCGAGGGGCTGGGCAGCGAATTCGCGCCGCCGGCCCCCGCGCCGGCACGGCCTCGGCGCTCGAAGAAGAAGCCCGTGCCGCCGGTGGCGCCGCCACCAGCCGTCGTCGCTCCCGCGGCAGGGCTGCCCGATCCGGATGCACCGCCCGCGGTGCCGCTGGCCGACACGCTGACGCTCGCGAACTTCGCGCATCCCCAGGCCACGCGCGAAGTGGTGCTGGGCTCCGCGCGCGTGGCTTATGAATTCAAGCGCGGCAAGCGCAAGACGATCGGCTTTCTCGTCGGGGCCGATGGGCTCTCGGTGCGCGCGCCGCGCTGGGTGGCGCTGCGCGACGTCGACGCGGCCATTCACGAGAAGTCGGATTGGATCCTGCGCAAGCTGACCGAAACGCAGCAACGGCATGCGCGCGTCGAAGCCACGCGCATCGAGTGGAAGGACGGCGCCGGGTTTCCGTTCCTGGGCGAGCAGATCGTGATGCGGCTCGATCCGAAGCACGGCTTTGCCAGTGTCGGAGGCACGCTCGATCCCGCGCAAGGCGATGCACCGCGGGTGCTGAGACTGGCCGTGTCGCAGAACGCCGAGCCTTCGCAGATTCGCGATGCGGCACAGGCCTGGCTGATGCGGCAGGCGCGCAAGCTGTTCATCGAGCGGCTGGATCACTTCGCGCCGCTGCTTGGCGTACGGTGGGAGAAGCTGTCTTTGTCGAATGCGGCCACGCGGTGGGGGAGCGCCAGTGCGGATGGATCGATCCGGCTCAACTGGCGCTTGATTCACTTCCGGCTGCCGGTGATCGACTATGTCGTTGCGCACGAGCTCGCGCACCTCAGGGTGATGGATCACTCGCACCGGTTCTGGGAGACCGTCGAGAGTGTCGTGCCTGATTACGACGTGCTTCGGCAGCAGCTGAAGGATGAGACGGTTCCTCGCTGGAACTGATGTCGTTCTGGGGGCTCGCCGCATGGTCAGTGCGAGCCCCGCCCAGGAAGCAAACCGGGCCCGAAGCCGATTGCTACCATCAAGGCAACCCAATCCAGGCTCAATCCCATGACCCCCTTCCCCTTCTCCGCAGTCCTCTTCGACTGCGACGGCGTCCTGGTCGACTCCGAACCCATCACCAACCGGGTCCTCGCCGAAATGCTCGGCGAACTGGGCTGGCACATCACGACGGAAGAATCGATGAACACCTTCACCGGCAAGGCCGTGAAGGACGAAGCCGCGCTGATCGAATCGAAGACCGGCTTCAAAATCACCGACGACTGGCTCAAGACATTCCGCGCCCGCCGCAACGAGGCTCTGGAGCGCGACCTCACCGCCATCCCCCATGCCCCGGCCGCCATCCGCGAGGTCCACTCCAGGCTCAAGGGCCGCATCGCCTGCGCATCGGGTGCCGATCGCCACAAGGTCGAACTGCAGCTTGCGAAGGTCGGCGTGCTCGACTATTTCCAGGGTCGCATCTTCAGCGGCCATGAGATGCCGCGTTCCAAGCCGCATCCCGACGTGTACCTCGCCGCCGCCGAAGCGCTGGGCGTGGACCCCAGGCGCTGCGCCATCGTGGAGGACACGGTCACCGGCGCGATGGCCGGAGTGGCCGCGGGCGCGACGGTGTTCGGCTACAGCACGGGCGAGTCGGGCCACAGTGGACCGGGGGCGCTGCTGGGCGTGGGCGCGGTGAAGGTGTTCAGCGACATGGCCGAACTGCCGGCGCTGCTTTCGGGCTACGGGCTGCAGGCGGCCTGAGTTTCTGTTGGAATGCGGTTCGGGACGAAATCACCGAGCCGCAGGAACTTCATTCCATGACATCCGAATACAAAACCGAGCAACCCGAGCGCAGCGAGATCGATGCGCTCGCCGGCCCCGCCGTGGTCGAGTTCGGCACCAACTGGTGCGGCATCTGCAAGGCCGCGCAGCCGAACATCACCGAGGCTTTTGCGAAGTACCCCAACGTGCGCCGCATCAAGGTGGAAGACGGCAGCGGCCGGCCGCTGGGCCGCTCGTTCAACGTGCGGCTGTGGCCCACGCTGGTGTTCATGCGCGACGGCAAGCAGGTCGCGAAGCTGGTGCGACCTGAGGACAGCCAGTCGATCGCCGACGCGCTCGCGCAGATCGACGCACCAGCCTGAGCAAGCGAGGCTCGGGGGCGCACCTGTTTCGAGGCTGGATATCCACCGAGGGACGTCTGACATGAACACGGAACTCCAGCAGCTCGCAAGGGCGGCCGATATCGATGCGGAGACCCACGCCTCGTTACGGCTGCGGTTCGGTTTCATGTGCGCGCAGCGCGTGAGGCACCTGCTGGAGTCGCCCGAAGCCGTGAGCGGCCTCGACACGCTCGAGGCTTTTGTCGATGGCCAGGCCGATGCTGCCGCGTTGGCATCGGCGCAGCAGCGCATGGCCGAGGTGGCGGCCAGCCACCCGGGCTCGCGCTCCATCGACGGGACGGCCCACGCAGCGGTGTCCGCGACCTATGCCGTCTACCAGGCGGTGGCCGGCCGCGCGCTGCAGGCGGCGGAGTACGCAGCCTACGCCACGGTCTATGCCTATGGCGCCTACGCGATCACCGATCCCGATGCCTTCGCGGAAGAGTTCGCGTGGCAGGTCTCCGCATTCAAGGGTCTGCTGCAGGATCGCGAAAAGACCGCCTGATCCTGTTCACTTGCCCTGCTGCCGGAAGTCGCGCGGCGCCTGCCCCGTCCATTGCAGGAACGCGCGCGAAAAGCTCTTCTCGTTGCGGAAGCCCACCGCCAGCGCCACCTGCTTGATCGGCCGCGTGGTGCGGCGCAGCTGGTCGACGGCCATCTCGTGGCGCACTTCGTTCTTCAGCATCTGCAGCGAAGTGCCTTCCTCGTGCAGCTGCCGGTGCAGCGTGCGGCCCGACACGTTGAGCAGCGCGGCCAGCGCCTCGGCGGTGGTGGCCTCGCTGGCGCGCGAGCGCAGCAGCTCGCGCACGCGCTGGCCCAGCAGGCGGTCGCGCCGGTACTGCAGGATAGTGAGCGGCAGTGCGCGCTTGAGCATGGTGCGCAGCGCGCGTTCGTCGCGCTGCAGGGGCAGGGCGAGGTAGCGCTCGTCGAAGGCGATGCCGGCCTGCGGCGCGCCGAAGCGCACGTCGGGCGTGAACATCAGCGGGTAGGCGTCGCTGTGCGGCGGCGCGGCGAACGGAAAGCTCGCGTGGCGCAGCGAGATGCGCGAGTCGATGGCCCAGCACATGTAGCCGTGCACGAAGCGCAGCGTGGTCACCAGGCAGAACTCGCGAAAGGCGTCGTCGAGCGGGCGGCTCTCGGCGATGCGCAGCGTGGCCACGCCGCCGGCCACTTCGAGCGACAGGCCGATGTCCTCGGTCAGCAGCCGGTGGTGGCGGCACCAGCGCTTGAGGGCCACGCCCAGGTCGGGCGAAGTCAGCGAGGCGCGGCACAGCATGCCGTAGCTGCCCCAGGGCAGGCGCCGCGTGAACCAGCCCAGCGTTTCGTCGTCGAGTTCCTGCATGGCGTGGCTGGACAGCGCCTCGAACTGCGCGGCCGTCACCCGTGCGCCCGCCCGGGCCAGCTCGCGCGGCGTGATCTGTGCCGCCTTCAGGGCCTCGGCGGGGTCCATGCCGTAGCGCTCATAGGCCTGCACGATGGCTCTCACGAAGGCCATCGGCGTGACGGCACGGGCGGGTCGGAGGAACGAGGGGGGCGACATGGTTCGGCGGGTCGGTCGTGGCGCGATTTGCAACCATTGTGGCGCCAATTGAGGCACGGCGAGGCGTAAGCTGCGATCTTTCGCAAGCGCCGCCCAGCGCGGGTGGCATTGCGCGCAGACCCTTCTGAGGAGACAAACCCCATGCACGATCCCGGCCTGAACTTCGATCTGGGCGACACCATCGACTCGCTGCGCAACGCGATCCAGGACTTCGCCGCGAATGAAATCGCGCCCCGCGCCGCAGACATCGACCGCGACAACCTCTTCCCGCACGACCTGTGGAAGAAGCTCGGCGACCTCGGCCTGCACGGCATGACGGTGAAGGAGGAATACGGCGGCACCGAGCTGGGCTACCTGGCCCACATCGTGGCGATGGAAGAGGTGTCGCGTGCATCGGCCTCGGTGGGCCTGTCGTACGGCGCGCACTCCAACCTGTGCGTGAACCAGATCCACCGCAACGGCAGCGATGCGCAGAAGAAGAAGTACCTGCCCAAGCTGGTGAGCGGCGAGCATGTGGGCGCGCTGGCCATGAGCGAGCCCAACGCCGGCTCCGACGTGGTGAGCATGAAGCTCAAGGCCGAGAAGAAGGACGGCTACTACGTGCTCAACGGCGGCAAGATGTGGATCACCAACGGCGGCGACGCCGACACGCTGGTCATCTACGCCAAGACCGAGCCCGAGATGGGCGCGCGCGGCATGACCGCCTTCATCGTCGAGAAGAACTTCAAGGGCTTCTCGGCCGGCGCCAAGCTCGACAAGCTCGGCATGCGCGGCTCCAACACCTTCCCGCTGTTCTTCGACAACTGCGAAGTGCCCGAAGAGAACGTGCTCGGCGGCGAAGGCCAGGGCGCCAAGGTGCTGATGAGCGGCCTCGACTACGAGCGTGCCGTGCTCTCGGGCGGCCCGCTGGGCATCATGGCCGCGTGCATGGACGCGGTGCTGCCTTTCATTCACGAGCGCAAGCAGTTCGGCCAGAGCATCGGCGAGTTCCAGCTCATGCAGGGCAAGCTGGCCGACATGTACTCCACCTGGCAGGCCACGCGCGCCTACGTGTACGCCGTGGGCAAGGCCTGCGACCGCAACGACCATGCGCGCACCTTCCGCAAGGATGCGGCCGGCGCCATCCTGTACTCGGCCGAGAAGGCGACGTGGATGGCCGGCGAGGCGATCCAGGCGCTGGGCGGCGTGGGCTACACCAAGGAATTCCCGGTCGAGCGACTCTGGCGCGACGCGAAGCTGTACGAGATCGGCGCGGGCACGAGCGAAATCCGCCGCATGCTCATCGGCCGCGAGCTTTTCGCAGAGACGGCATAGGATGTTTTCTCCCTGGCCCGGCACGAATCGGGCAGGGAAGAAAAGCGAAAAGAGCGAACGGAGACAAGGAAGGAAATGAGCATGACTGCTTCGTTGACCGAGAGCTACGGCAAGGGCGCCACCGACGTCCCCCTGATCGAACAACCCATCGGCGATTTCTTCGACGACATGGTCGCGAAGCAGCCGGAGCGCGAGGCGCTCGTCAGCCGCCATGAAGGCAAGCGCTACACCTACCGCGAGCTGCAGGCCGAATCGAACCGCCTCGCCAGCGCGCTGCTGAAGCTGGGCCTCGCGCCCGGCGACCGCGTCGGCATCTGGTCGCACAACAACGTGCCGTGGGTGCTGATGCAGATCGCCACCGCCAAGGTCGGCCTGATCCTCGTCAACATCAACCCGGCCTACCGCACCTCCGAGCTCGAGTACGCGCTCAACAAGGTCGGCTGCAAGGCGCTGGTGACGATGGCGCAGTTCAAGACCAGCGACTACCTCGGCATGCTGCGCGAGCTGGGGCCGAAGCGCCTGCCGCAGCTGGCCCACACCTTCTGGATCGATGCGAAGCCGGGCGAGGGCGCGGAGCAGCCCGGCATGCAGCGCTTCTCGCAACTGCTCGCGAGCGGCGATGCCGCCGACCCGCGCGTCGCGCAGGTGCAGAAGACGTTGAAGGCCACCGACCCGATCAACATCCAGTTCACCAGCGGCACCACCGGCTTTCCCAAGGGCGCGACGCTCACGCACCGCAACATCCTGAACAACGGCTTCTTCATCGGCGAGTGCACGAAGCTCTCGCCGGTCGACAGGCTGTGCATTCCGGTGCCGCTGTACCACTGCTTCGGCATGGTGCTGGGCAACCTGGCCTGCCTTACGCACGGCTCGGCCATCGTGTACCCGAACGACGGCTTCGATCCGCTCACCGTGCTGGAGACGGTGCAGGCCGAGAAGTGCACCGGGCTGCACGGCGTGCCCACCATGTTCATCGCCGAACTCGACCATCCGCGCTTCAGGGAGTTCGACCTGTCGACGCTGCGCACCGGCATCATGGCCGGCTCTCCGTGCCCCATCGAGGTGATGAAACGCGTGGTGAGCGAGATGCACCTGAGCGAGATCACCATCGCCTACGGCATGACCGAGACCAGCCCCGTGAGCTGCCAGAGCAGCACCGACACGCCGCTGGACCGCCGCGTGTCGACCGTGGGCATGGTGCAGCCGCACCTGGAGGTGAAGATCGTCGACCCCGAGACCGGCGCCGTCATGCCGCCCGGCAAGTCGGGCGAGCTGTGCACGCGCGGCTACTCGGTGATGCACGGCTACTGGGACGACGAAGCCAAGACCCGCGAGGCCATCGACGCCGAGCACTGGATGCACACCGGCGACCTTGCCACCATGGACACCGAGGGTTACGTCAACATCGTCGGGCGCATCAAGGACATGGTGATCCGCGGCGGCGAGAACATCTATCCGCGCGAGATCGAGGAGTTTCTGTACCGCCACCCGAAGGTGCAGGACGTGCAGGTCGTCGGCCTGCCCGACCGCAAGTACGGCGAGGAGCTGTGCGCCTGGATCATCGTGAAGCCGGGCCAGAGCGCCACCGAGGAAGACATCCGCGAGTTCTGCAAGGGCCAGATCGCGCACTACAAGGTGCCGAAGTACATCCGCTTCGTCTCTGAGTTCCCGATGACGGTGACCGGGAAGATCCAGAAATTCAAGATCCGCGACGCCATGACCGAGCAACTCGGCCTGAGCCAGGAAAAGACAGCATGAGCCAACTCGAGACCAAACTGAACGCCCGCTCGGCGGACTTCCAGGCCAATGCCGCAGCCATGCGCGCGCTGGTCGACGACCTTCGCACGCAGTTCGCGAAAGTGGAGCAGGGCGGCGGCGAGGCCGCGCGCGCCAAGCACACGGCACGCGGCAAGCTGCTGCCGCGCGACCGCGTGGCGGAGCTGCTCGACCCGGGCACGCCGTTCCTGGAGATCGCGCCGCTGGCTGCGCATGCGATGTACCTCGACGGCAAGGGCGTCGAATCCGCACCCGGCGCCGGCATCATCGCGGGCATCGGCCGCGTCAACGGCGTGGACTGCATGATCGTGTGCAACGACGCGACGGTGAAGGGCGGCACCTACTACCCGATGACGGTGAAGAAGCACCTGCGCGCGCAGGAGATCGCCGAGCAGAACCGCCTGCCCTGCATCTACCTCGTCGACTCGGGTGGCGCCAACCTGCCGAACCAGGACGAGGTGTTCCCCGACCGCGAGCACTTCGGCCGCATCTTCTACAACCAGGCCAACATGAGCGCGCAGGGCATCCCGCAGATCGCGGTGGTCATGGGCTCGTGCACGGCCGGCGGCGCGTACGTGCCCGCGATGAGCGACGAATCGATCATCGTGAAGAACCAGGGCACCATCTTCCTGGGCGGCCCGCCGCTGGTGAAGGCGGCTACCGGCGAAGTGGTGACGGCCGAGGACCTGGGCGGTGGCGACGTGCACACGCGCCTGTCGGGCGTGGTCGACCACCTGGCGCAGAACGACCTGCATGCGCTGGCGCTGGCGCGCTCGGCGGTGGCGAACCTCAATGCCAAGGCGGCAGAGGCCCCGGCGCGTGCCGCGGTGCGCGAGCCCGCATTCCCGCGCGAAGAGCTCTACGGCGTGATTCCCACCGACACGCGCAAGCCCTTCGACGTGCGCGAGATCATCGCGCGCGTCGTCGACGGCAGCGAGTTCCACGAGTTCAAGGCCCGCTTCGGCGCGACGCTGGTGTGCGGCTTCGCCGAGATCGAGGGCATGCCGGTGGGCATCGTCGCCAACAACGGCATCCTGTTTTCCGAATCGGCGCAGAAGGGCGCGCACTTCATCGAACTGTGCTGCCAGCGCAAGATTCCGCTGGTGTTCTTGCAGAACATCACCGGCTTCATGGTGGGCCGCAAGTACGAGAACGAAGGCATCGCACGCCACGGCGCCAAGATGGTGACGGCGGTGGCCACGGCCAACGTGCCCAAGTTCACGATCATCATCGGCGGCAGCTTCGGCGCCGGCAACTACGGCATGTGCGGCCGTGCGTACAGCCCGCGTTTCCTCTGGATGTGGCCCAACGCGCGCATCAGCGTGATGGGCGGCGAGCAGGCCGCGAGCGTGCTCGCCACCGTGAAGCGCGACGGCATCGAGCTCAAGGGCGGCAGCTGGAGCAAGGAAGAGGAAGAAGCCTTCAAGGCGCCGATCCGCCAGCAGTACGAAGACCAGGGGCACCCCTACTACGCCACCGCGCGGCTGTGGGACGACGGCATCATCGATCCGGCCGATACGCGGCGCGTGCTGGCGCTGGGGCTTGCGGCTGCGCGCAATGCGCCGATTCCCGAGCCGAAGTTCGGCATCTTCCGGATGTGAGGCGATGAGGCTCGCGCGCACCATCGGCTTGCACGCCCGGCGGATCGCGGCCCTGCTCGGGTTCGCCGCTGCCGCGCTGGCGTGCACGCAGGCCATGGGCGCGGCAGCATTGCCGGAATCGGTGGTGATGGTGCCGAAGAAGTCGGGACTGTTCACCACAGAGCTGGAGACCACGATCTATCAGCCCGATGGCGCAGGGCCGTTTCCGATCGTGGTGATCAACCACGGCAAGGCCAACGGCGATCCGCGCTTCCAGGGCCGCTACCGGCCGCTGGGTGCGGTCCGCTTCTTCCTGGCGCGAGGCTATGCCGTGGTGGTGCCGATGCGGCAGGGCTTCTCCAAGTCGACCGGCAGCTACATCGGCGGCGGCTGCAATGTGGAGAGCAACGGCCGCGAGCAGGCCGGTGACGTGGCCGCGGTACTCGACTACGTGACGGCGCAGCTCTGGGCGGACAAGACGCGCATCGTGGTCGCGGGCCAGTCGCACGGCGGATGGACCACGCTGGCCTTCGGCACGCTGAACTATCCGGGCGTGAAGGGGCTGATCGATTTCGCCGGCGGCCTCAAGCAGGAGCAGTGCGTGGGCTGGCAGCAGGGCCTGATCGGCGCGGCCGGCAGCTACGGCAAGGGGACGAGCGTTCCATCGCTCTGGTTCTACGGCGACAACGACAGCTATTTTCCGCCCTTCGCCTGGAAGGGCATGCACGAGAGCTACGTCGCGGCGGGCGGCAGGGCCCGGCTGGTGGCGTTCGGCACCTTCGGCGGCGATTCGCACTCGATGTTCGGCGCCGCCGACGGCGCGCGCATCTGGCAGCCGGAGGTCGCGAAATTCCTGCGCGAGATCGGCATGCCGGACGAGCCGCGCGCCGAATTTGCGCGCTATGCGGTCGAGCCGGCGATGCCGCCCAGCGGCTTTGCCGCCATCGACGCGGTGGACCGCGTGCCCGACCAGAGCGAGGCTTCGCTGAAGGGTTATCGGGTCTTCCTGGAAAAGCCCTCTCCCCGTGCGTTCGCGGCCAGCTCGCAAGGCGGATGGGGCTCCGCATGGGGCGGAGAAGACCCGCGCGGCCGGGCGATGGAAAGCTGCGCCCGCAAGGCACCAGCGGGCGGATGCCAGCTCTATGCAGTCGATGCCAACGTCGTCTGGAAACCGGAACAATGACCCAATACACCAAACTGCAACTGAGCCTCGAGGGCGCCATCGCCCGCATCTGGCTCGACCAGCCCGACGCACGCAACGCCTTCGACGACATCGTCATCGCCGAGCTGACGCAGGCCTTCACCGAGGCCGGCGCGGCGCCGCAGGTCAAGGCCATCGTGCTCGGCGCGAACGGCCCGGCCTTCTGCGCGGGCGCGAACCTCAACTGGATGCGCCGCATGGCCGACTACACGCGCGACGAGAACATCGCCGACGCGGGCAAGCTCGCCGCCATGCTGCGCACGATTGCCGAATGCCCAAAGCCCACCATCGCGCGCGTGCAGGGCGACGTGTATGCGGGCGGCATGGGGCTGGTCGCCGCCTGCGACATGGCCGTGAGCGTGGACACCGCCTGGTACTGCCTGAGCGAAGTGAAGATCGGCCTCGTGCCCGCGACCATCAGCCCGTACGTGCTGCGCGCGATGGGCACACGCGCCTCGCAGCGCTACTTCCTCACGGCCGAGCGCTTCACCGCCGCCGAGGCGCATCGCATCGGCTTCGTGCATGAAGTGGTCGCTGCCGACGCGCTCGATGCGAAGGTCGACGAGCTCGTGAAGGCACTGACCGGGGCGAGCCCGGCTGCGGTGCGCGCCTGCAAGCAATTGATCGCCGACGTGGCCGGCCGCGAGATCGACGACGCGCTGATCGCGAAGACGGTCGAAGGCATCGCCGACATCCGCGCGAGCGACGAAGGCCGCGAAGGCGTGCAGGCCTTCCTGCAGAAGCGCAAGCCCTCGTGGCTCGAAGCGAACAAGGCCTGACGACCCATCCTCCGGAGGTCCCGCCATGAACACCAGCCTCGACATGCCCCAGCTCATCGCACTGGCCGCCGCCATCGGCTGGGCCAGCGGCGTGCGGCTTTACCTTGTCGTGCTGCTGACGGGGCTGGTCGGGTACCTCGGTTGGGTGCCGCTGCCGGGCGGGCTGCAGTTGCTGGCGCATCCGGTGGTGATCGCGGCCAGCGGCTTCATGGTGTTCATCGAATTCTTCGCCGACAAGATCCCCGGCCTCGATTCGCTGTGGGACGTGGTGCACACGGCGATCCGCATTCCGGCCGGCGCGGCGCTCGCGGCCAGCGTGTTCGGCGTGGACCATGGCGTGATGGCGATCGTCGCGGCGCTGCTGGGCGGCAGCTTCGCGGCCACCGCGCACGCGGCCAAGGCCACGACGCGCGCGGCGATCAACACGTCGCCGGAGCCTTTCTCGAACGTCGGCGCCTCGCTGGCGGAAGACGCCATGGTGCCCGCGGGGCTGTGGCTCGCGGTGGCGCATCCCTTCGTCTTCTTCGTGCTGTTCGTGCTGGTGCTTGTGGCGAGCGTGTGGCTCATCCGCAAGAGCTGGCGTTTCCTCAAGGCGCTGTTCGCCCGCGTGGCCCGCATCTTCAGCGGCCGGCCCGATCCGGGCGTGGTGCCCGCGTTTCAACTGAAAAAGAATCCTCCGGGAGACACTCCGAATGTTTAAGAAGATCCTCATTGCGAACCGTGGCGAGATCGCCTGCCGTGTAGCTGCCACTGCCCGCCGCATGGCGATACGCACCGTCGCCGTCTACTCCGATGCCGATGCGCATGCCAACCATGTGCGCGCCTGCGACGAGTCGGTGCACCTCGGCGGCAGCGCGCCGAAGGACAGCTACCTGCGCTGGGAAAAGATCCTCGAAGCCGCCAAGGCCACGGGCGCCGAGGCGGTTCACCCGGGCTACGGCTTCCTGAGCGAGAACGAGGAGTTCGCGCAGGCCTGCGCCGATGCGGGCCTCGTCTTCATCGGCCCGCCGCCCTCGGCCATCAAGGCGATGGGCCTGAAGGCCGAGTCGAAGCAGCTGATGGAAAAGGCCGGCGTGCCGCTGGTGCCGGGCTACCACGGCCATGACCAGAACCCGCAGCTGCTGCAGCGCGAGGCCGATCGCATCGGCTACCCGGTTCTCATCAAGGCCAGCGCCGGCGGCGGCGGCAAGGGCATGCGCGCGGTCGACAAGGCCGAAGACTTCGCCGCCGCGCTTGCCTCGTGCCAGCGCGAGGCCATCAACAGCTTCGGCGACGACGCGGTGCTGATCGAGAAGTACGTGCAGCGCCCGCGCCACATCGAGATCCAGGTGTTCGGCGACGCGCACGGCAACTACGTCTACCTGTTCGAGCGCGACTGCTCGGTGCAGCGCCGCCACCAGAAGGTACTTGAAGAAGCTCCCGCGCCCGGCATGACCGAGGCGATGCGCAAGCAGATGGGCGAGGCCGCCGTGGCCGCCGCGCGCGCGGTGAACTACGTGGGCGCGGGCACGGTGGAGTTCATCGTCGAGCAGCGAGAAACTCGCGCCGCGCCGGGCCGCCCCAAGCAAGCGAGCGCCCCCTCGGGGGGCAGCGAGGACACGTCAGTGCCGAGCGTGGGGGCCGATTCTGTCGAGATGAACTTCTTCTTCATGGAGATGAACACGCGCCTGCAGGTGGAGCACCCGGTGACCGAGGCCATCACGGGGCAGGACCTCGTCGAGTGGCAACTGCGCGTGGCCTCGGGCGAGACGCTGCCCGCGAAGCAGTCGGAGCTGCAGATCCACGGCCATGCCATCGAGGCGCGCATCTGCGCCGAGAACCCCGACAACAACTTCCTGCCCGCCACCGGCACGCTGCGCGTGTACCGCAAGCCGCAGGCGACCGCATTCCAGCGCAGCCGCGTGCGCATCGACGACGGCGTGCGCGAGGGTGGCGAGATCTCGCCCTTCTACGACTCGATGATCGCCAAGCTGATCGTGCACGGCTCCACGCGCGAAGAGGCGCTGGCCCGGCTCGACGCTGCGCTCGCGCAGGTGCAGATCGTGGGCGTGGCCACCAACGTGCAGTTCCTGCGCGGCATCCTGGCGACCCAGTCGTTCTCGAAGGCCAACCTCGACACCGCGCTGATCGAGCGCGAGCGCGCCGTGCTGTTCGATCGCGAGCCGCTGGGCCTGCCGCTGGCGGCTGCCGCAGCCATCACGCGCACGCTGATCACCGAATGGCCCGCGAAGATGCCCGATCCCTTTGCGCGGCGCGATGGCTGGCGCTCGCTGGGCGAGTACCGCCGCCACTTCGACTTCGAGTTCCGCGGTGCCGAGCAGACCGCGGTGCTGACCTACAAGCGCGACGGCAGCCTGTGGCTCGAGGCCGGCGGCGCCGAAGGGCCGCTGGTGATCGGCCAGTTCCCGACCGGCGAGTTCGAGGTGGAGTTCGCCGGCACGCGCCAGACGCTCGACGTGCACCTCGACGGCGCCACCGCGCACGTTTTTGCATCGAAGGGCGCCACGAAGATCACCGCCATCGACCGCCTCGCCCACGCCGGCGACACCCATGCCGAAGGCGGCCGCCTCACGGCGCCGATGCCCGGCAAGGTCGTGTCCTTCGCGGTCAAGGCCGGCGACAAGGTCAGCCGTGGCCAGCCGCTGGCGGTGATGGAAGCCATGAAGATGGAACACACCATCGCCGCACCGGCTGACGGCACGGTGGAGGAGCTGATGTTCGCGCCGGGCGAGCAGGTGGCCGAGGGCGACGAACTGCTTCGGATGAGCGCGGCGGTGGCGGCCTGACGAAAAAAAGTTAACCCCGTTTCGGGCGCCTGCCCGTATCAGCTGCGGTAGTCATCACTCAAGGGAATCGTTCCATGACCTATCGCCTGCCCCGTTTGCCCCGCCGTTTCTCCGCCCGCCGCCATGCGGGCATCGCCCTGCTGGCCCTTGCAGCCGCGCTCTCGCTGGCTGGCTGCAACCGCAGCAGCGGCGAAGCCAACGTGCTCGCCGAACCGGCCCCGCCGCCCGCGCCCATGCAGGCGGCAGCCGGCTACGGTGGCGGCATGGCCATGAAGGAGCAGCGCATGCGCTCGGCGGAGCCGGCCTCCGCGCCTTCGGCCACCGACTCGCAGCAGGACGGCACGCCGCTGCAGCGTTTCCTGGCCGTGCGGCAGGACCTGAACGTCGAAGTGCCGGCCGAGCAGCTGGCCGACGCCTGGGGAAAGGTGCGCGACCTGTGCGGCACGCTGAAGTGCGAGCTGCTGTCGTCGTCGTTGCTGCGCGAGACGCCGCAGCAGCCCGGCAACGCCATGCTCGAGATGCGCGTGGAGCCCGCCGACGTCGACAAGCTGCTCGGCGGCCTGGCCGGCGTGGCGAACGTGGTCTCGCACACCACCACCAGCGAGGACAAGACCGCCGAGGTGATCGACGTCGAGGCCCGCATCAAGAACCGCACCGAGTTCCGCGACAGCCTGCGCACGATGCTGCGCGACACCGTCACCAAGCGCACCATGGCCGACCTGCTGGCCATCCAGCGCACGCTGTCGGACACGCAGGCCGAGCTCGACGCCATCGCCACGCAGCGAAAGGTGCTGGCGCAGCAGACCAGCAAGCAGCACATCCAGATCCAGTTCTCGGCCAAGCGCGCGCTGGTGAGCAGCGGCGACGGCTACAGCCCGATGCGGCATGCGCTGCGCAACGCCGGCTCGGTGCTGGCGGAAAGCGTGGGCTCGCTCATCACCTTCATCGCGGCGGTGCTGCCGTGGCTGGTGCTGGTGGTGCTGCCGGTGGGCTGGCTGGCGCGCGTGCTGTGGCGTCGTCGCCGCGCCGCGGCCAAATGATGCGGCCGAGTAAGTAAGATCGGGGAGGGCTCTGTTCTAGGCCCTTTTTCTTACCCCAGGAGCTTTTCCCGATGCCGGATCCGCTGCGTCTCTACGTGGATGCCCAGTACGCCAGCCCCTATGCCATGTCGGTGTTCGTGGCGCTGCACGAGAAGCAGCTCGCCTTTGAGATGTCGCCCCTCGACCTGAGCGCGCTGGAGCACCGGGCGGCGGGCTTCTCGCAGCTGTCGCTCACGCAACGCGTGCCGACGCTGGTGCACGGCGACTTCGCCCTGTCGGAGTCGTCCGCCATCACCGAGTACATCGAAGAGAGCTTTGTGCTGGGAACGCCGCTGTACCCCGCCGAGCCGCGCACCAGGGCCCGGGCGCGCCAGCTGCAGGCCTGGCTCCGAAGCGACCTGATGCCGATCCGGCAGGAACGCCCCACCGAGGTGATCTTCTACGGCCCGGCCGGCGCGCCGCTGTCGGCAACGGCCCACCGGGCGGCGAAGACGCTCTTCCAGGTGGCGCAGGCGCTGCTTGCCGATGGCGCCGAGAACCTGTTCGGCGAGTGGTCCATTGTTGATGTCGACCTGGCTCTGATGCTCAACCGTCTGGTCATGAACGGCGATGCCGTGCCGCAGCGGCTGGCCTCCTATGCCGACCGCCAGTGGCAGCGGCCTTCGGTGCAGCGCTGGGTGGCGCTGGAGCGGCCGCCGCGCTGAGTCTTCGGCGGCGGCGAGCCCGTCAGCCCACCACTACTTCGCTGATCTGCGTCGCCGGCGCGATGTCGGTGTAGTTCTTCACGTCGTCCCTGATCTCCTTCGCGTGCGGGCCGAAGGCCTTCTGGAAGGATTCGACCGATTCGGCGAACACGTGGCACATGGCGACGTAGGTGGGCGCTGAGCCCGGCGCGCCGCCGCCCAGGCCCTTGTCGATGGTGTACGAGAGGCATGCGTCACCCATGCGGGCCTTGAGCATGGGCATGTGCTTGTCGCGGTAGTAGTCGTGATCGAACCGTGCGCCGGGGGTGTGGGGGTACATCACGCTGAACTTGATCATGCAAGGAGTCTCCTGAGATGGGCGTTCGAGGATAGGAGATGGCCAGTGCCCGCACAAGCCGAGGGCGACGCGGCCGCGACCTAAGATGCGTGCCCATGCGAATCACCGTCTACCTCACCGACAACCGCCCAGACCCCTGGATCGAAGGCCTGAAGGCCGAACTCCCCGATGCCGTCATCGAAGCCTGGAAGCCCGGTGCTCCGCAGGCCGACCATGCCGTGGTGTGGGCGCCGCCGCAGGAGTTTCTCGACGAGCAGCCGAAGCTGCGCGGCATCTTCAACATCGGCGCGGGCGTCGATGCGCTGCTCAAGCTGAAGGTGCCGGCGCACACCCGCATCGTGCGGCTCGACGACGCGGGCATGTCGGTGCAGATGGCCGAGTACGTCTGCCACACGCTGATCCGCCACTTCCGCGAGTTCGATGTCTACGAGGCCGACGCGCGCGAGGGCAAGTGGAGCTACCGCAAGCCGAAGCTGCGGCGCGACTTCCCGGTCGGCATCATGGGGCTGGGCGTGCTCGGCGAGCGCGTGGCGAAGGCCGTGGCGCAGTTCGAGTTTCCGGTGCTGGGCTGGAGCCGTTCGCCAAAAGAGATCGAAGGCGTGCGCGTGTTCAGCGGCGAGGCGCAGTTCGACGAGTTCCTGTCGTCCACGCGCGTGCTGGTCAACCTGCTGCCGCTGACCGAGGCAACGCGCGGCATCCTCAACCGCGACACGCTGGGCAAGCTCAAGCCCGAGGGCTATCTCATCAGCATCGCGCGCGGCGGCCACCTGGTGGAAGACGACCTGATCCCGCTGCTCGACGCCGGCCGGCTCGCGGGCGCGACGCTCGACGTGTTCCAGGTCGAGCCGCTGCCATCGGACCACGCCTTCTGGCGCCATCCGAAGATCACCGTGACCCCGCACGGCTCGGCGCGCACGCTGCGCGAGGAGTCCATCGCCCAGATCGCCGGGAAGATCCGTGCGATGGAGAAGGGGCTGCCGATCGTTGGCGTGGTCGATCCGGTGCGCGGCTACTGACGGGCGCGCACCCTATCTCCGGGCCCGCCGGAGTGCAAAGCGGGCAGGGGAAACCCTGAAACAATAGTTTTTCACAAGTATGAAAATATTTTCATGACTGTGAAAACTGCGTTTCGGGTGATCGAGATCGTCGAGCTCTTCGCCCGGGAGAAGCAGCCGCTGGCTCTTTCCGAGATGGCGCGCCTGCTCGACATGCCGGTGTCGAGCTGCCTGGGCCTGATCCGCACGCTCGAGGAGCAGGGCTACATGTACGAGACCGGCCGCCGCCAGGGCTACTACCCGACGGGCAGGCTGCTCGCGATGGCGCAGGTCATCGCCGCCCACGACCCGGTGCTCGACCGGGTGAAGGCCACGCTCGAGGAGCTGCGCGACGCGGCGCGCGAGACGGTGGTCTTCGGCAAGTTCCGTGATGCGGGGCAGGTGGTCTACCTGGAGGTGCTGAGCGCGCCGCAGAGCATTCGCTACACAGCCGAGTCGGGCGAGACGCGCCCGGCCTATGCCAATTCCATCGGCCGTGCGCTGCTGTCCACGCTCGAACCCGGCGCGCGCCGCAGCCTGCTCGAAGGCATGACGCTCGCGCCGCTGACCGACGCCACGCTCACCACCGCCGACGCCATCGAGGCCGAGCTGCAGCGCTCCGCCGTGCGCGGCTGGTACGGCAACCTCGGCGAAAGCATTCCCGACCTGATCGGCCTGGCCTGGCCGCTGCGCATCGGCGGCGAGGCCTATGCCATCTCCGTCGCAGGCCCGCGCTACCGCATGGAGGCGCGCATCGAGGAGATCGCCGCGATGCTGCGCTCCGCCTGCCTCGCCATCGAACCCAAGAACGAAAGCCCCCGATGACTGCAAGCTCCCCGCGCTACTTCGTCCGCGAGGACGAGATCACCGGCTACCACCCGGCCAACCACACCGGCACGCTGAACAAGCGCCTGATCGGCCCCGAGACCGTGGGCGCGAAGCAGCTCGAGGTGCTCGTCGGCCATATCCAGAAGGGCAAAGGCGCGCTGCCTCACGCCCACCCGGGCATCGAGCAGGTCTGCTACATGCTCGAGGGCCGCGCGGTCGCCGAGGTGGGCGGCCAGCGGCAGGAGCTGCACCCGGGCGACAGCTGCTTCTTTCCCGCCGACGCGATGCACACCTTCACGGTGGTGAGCGACGAGCCGGTGCGCGTGCTGGTGATCTACAGCCCGCCCTACGAGGAATCGCCGGAGCGCGTGATCCGGCCCTGAGAACCGACAGCACTACAACCGGAGACAAACCATGCAGACAACGAAGAACGCGACCGGGCAACCGGCCGCGATGGCGAACCGTCGCCGTTTCATTTCCATCGGCGCGGCCGCGGGCCTTGCGGGCGCCATGCCCTGGGCCTTCGCGCAGGACGGCTATCCGAAGCAGCCCATACGCATCGTCGTGCCCTTCGCCGCCGGCAGCGGCACCGACGCGGTGGCGCGCATCACGGGGCAGATGCTGGGCGAGGCGCTGAAGGCCTCGGTCATCGTCGACAACAGGGCGGGCGCCAACGGCGTGATCGCGGCCGAGTACGTCGCCAAGGCGGCGCCGGACGGCTACACGCTGTTCATGACGACCAACACCACGCACTCGGCCAACCCGAGCCTGATGAAGTCGCTGCCCTACGACCCGGTGAAAGACTTCGCGCCGGTGAGCCGTATGGGCAACCTGCCCTTCATGCTGGTGGTGAACAACGACCTGCCCGTGAAGAGCGTGGCCGAGCTGCTGGCCTGGGGTCGCGCCCACCCGGGCAAGCTCACCTACGCGAGCGGCAACAGCACCGGCATCGTGAGCGGCGCCACGCTCTCGCGCATGAGCGGCGTGCCGATGCTGCACGTGCCCTACAAGAGCACGCCGCCGGCCATCGCCGACCTGATCGGCGGGCAGGTGTCGATGATGGTGGTCGACCTCGCCGCGGGCCTCGCCACGGTGAAGGCCGGCAAGATGCGCGCGATCGCCGTCACCACGCAGGAGCGCACCAAGCTCTTTCCCGAACTGCCGCCGCTGGCCGACACGCCCGAGCTCAAGGGCTTCGACATCACCTCGTGGAACGGCGTGTTCGCGCCGGCAGGCACGCCGCGCGACATCGTGCTGAAGCTCAACAAGGTGCTCGCCGAGATGGCGAACGGCCCGGTCTTCCGCGAGCGCGTGGCGAAGCTGGGCTTCGATGCCTTCGGCAGCACGCCCGAAGAGCTGGGTGCGTTCACGGTGTCGGAGCTGGCGAAGTGGAAGAAGCTGATCCAGGCAGCGGGGATCCAGCCCGAATGAGCGCGGGCGGACCTCTGCAGGGCATCCGCATCCTCGACCTCACGGCCGTGGTGATGGGGCCGTATGCGACGCAGACGCTGGGCGACCTCGGCGCCGACGTCATCAAGGTCGAGCCGCCCGGCGGCGACAACCTGCGCGCCGTCGGGCCGATGCGCAACCCGGGCATGGGCGCGATGGCGATGCACCTCAACCGCAACAAGCGCTCGATCGTGCTCGACCTCAAGCAGCCCGAGGGCCGCGAGGCCTGCCTGCGGCTTGCGGCGGGCTGCGACGCGCTGATCTACAACACGCGGCCGCAGGCGATGGCCCGGCTCGGGCTCGGCTACGAGGCGGTGTCCGCCGTGAACCCGAAGATCGTCTACCTCGGCGCCTTCGGCTATGGCGAGCAGGGGCCCTATGCAGGCAAGCCCGCTTACGACGACCTGATTCAGGGCGCGGCGGGCGTTGCCTCGCTGTTCGCGCAGCAAAGCGGCGGCGCGCCGCGCTATGCGCCCGTCACGCTAGCCGACCGCGCGGTGGGGCTGCAGGCGGCCATCGCGCTGCTGGCCGCCGTGCTGCATGCCCAGCGCACCGGCAAGGGCCAGGCCGTCGAGGTGCCGATGTTCGAGGCGCTGTCGCAGTTCGTCATGGGCGACCATCTCGGCGGCCACAGCTTCGAGCCGCCGCTCGGCCCCACCGGCTACGCGCGCCTGCTCGCGCCGCACCGCAAGCCCTACGCCACGGCCGACGGCTACCTCAGCGTGCTCATCTACAACGACAAGCACTGGCAGGCCTTCTTCGACGTGATCGGTCGGCCGGAGCTGCGTGATTCGCCGATGTTCGGCACGCACACGGCACGCGCCGCGAACATCGGCGCGGTCTATGCCTTCGTGGCCGAGGTGATGGCCACGCGCGGCAGCGACGAGTGGTTCGCCGCGCTGTCTGCCGCCGACATCCCGGTCGCGCGCCTGCACAGCACCGAGAGCCTGCTCGACGATCCGCACCTGCGCGCCGTCGGCTTCTATCCCGAGCTCGACCATCCGAGCGAAGGCCGCATCCGCACCCTCGCGCCGGTAGGCCGCTACAGCGCCACGCCGGCCGCCATTCGCCGCCAGGCGCCGCGCATCGGCGAGCAGAGCGTGGAGCTGCTCCGCGAGGCGGGCTACGGCGACGAGGCCATCGAACGCATGCTCGAACGCGGCGTGACGCTGCAACCCGACACAGCCAAGGACTGAAATGGACTTTTCCCTGAACGAAGACCAGCGCTCGCTGGTCGCCGCCATCGAACGCCTCTGCGAGGACTTTCCCATCGACTACTGGCGCGACCACGACGACCGCGCCGTGTTCCCGCACGAGTTCCATCGCGCCGTGGCCGAAAGCGGCTGGCTAGGCATCGCCATGCCCGAGGCGCAGGGCGGCGCGGGCCTCGGCATCACCGAGGCGGCGCTGATGATGCGTGCCATCAGCGCATCAGGCGCCGGCATGTCGGGCGCGTCGTCGGTTCACATGAACATCTTCGGGCTCAACCCGGTGGTGGTGTTCGGCAGCGAGGCGCAGCGCCAGCGCTTTTTGCCACCGCTGATCGCGGGCACCGAGAAGGCCTGCTTCGCCGTGACCGAGCCCGACGCGGGGCTCGACACCACCAGCCTCAAGACGCAGGCCGTGCGCCGGCCCGATGGAGGCTACGTGCTGCACGGTCGCAAGATCTGGATCTCGACCGCGCAGGTGGCCGACCGCATGCTGATCCTCACGCGCACCACGCCGCTCGACCAGGTGAAGAAGCCCACGCAGGGCCTCACGCTGTTCTACACGCCGCTGGACCGCAGTAAGGTCGAGGTGCGCGAGATCCACAAGCTCGGCCGCGCGGCGGTGGACTCCAACATGCTCTTCATCGACGGGCTCCACGTGCCGGAAGAAGACCGCATCGGCGAGGAAGGGCGGGGTTTCGAGTACATCCTGCACGGGCTCAACCCCGAGCGCATATTGATCGCGGCGGAAGCCATCGGCATCGGCCGCGCGGCGCTGCGCATCGCCTCGCAGTACGCGCAGGAGCGCGTCGTGTTCGGCCGGCCCATCGGCCAGAACCAGGGCGTGGCGCATCCGCTGGCACGCGCCTGGGCCAACCTGGAGGCGGCCGACCTGATGATGCTCAAGGCAGCGACGCTGTACGACGCGGGCGAGCCCTGCGGCATCGAGGCCAACGCGGCCAAGTACCTCGCGGCCGAGGCGGCGCACGACGCCTGCCAGAACGCGGTGCTCACGCTCGGCGGCATGGGCTATGCGAAGGAATACCATGTCGAGCGGCTGCTGCGCGAGAGCTACATCCCGCGCATCGCGCCGGTGAGCCCGCAGATGATCCTGAACTTCATCGCCGAGAAGGCGCTGGGGCTGCCGAAGTCGTACTGATCCAACCCATGCAATGAACGACCGCAACGCCATCGTCGTCCGCCATCTCGCCATCCACGGCCTCGTGCAGGGCGTGAGCTACCGCTGGTCGATGGTGCAGGCCGCGCGGCGGTTCGGCGTGCGCGGCTGGGTGCGCAACCGGCGCGACGGCAGCGTGGAGGCGCTTGCCGCAGGCGAGGCCGGCGCAGTGGAGGCTTTGGTGCGCTGGGCGCATCAGGGTCCGGACGGCGCGCGCGTCGATGCCGTGGACCTGGGCGACATGGTCGGTACCACGCCGGCGGACGACCTGCCCGAAGGCTTCGAGCAGCGCGAAACCGTCTAGCCGGCTCTTCCAGCCGCCGGTGCCGCGCGGCTGGCACCATTTGCAACGCCACAGGCACGCATTGCTACCTTCCGCCGCTTGTGTACCAGGCAGGGTATTTCCATGTGGCCGACAATCGGAGGCGGTCTTCCATCCTCCCGCGATACCAGAGACATCCCATGAAACTCCCCACCACAGTCAGGCTCGTCGACGTCGGCCCGCGCGACGGCCTGCAGAACGAAAAGCAGCCCGTCTCCGCCGAAGTGAAGATCGGCCTCGTGCACCGCCTGCAGGACGCGGGCCTGAAGGAGATCGAGGTCACCAGCTTCGTGAGTCCCAAGTGGGTGCCGCAGATGGCCGACAACGCCGAGGTGATGCACGGCATCCAGCGCAAGCCCGGCGTGGGCTACTCGGTGCTCACGCCCAACATGAAGGGCTTCGAGGCGGCCATCGCCGCACCGCGCGAGGAATGGCCCGACGAGATCGTGGTGTTCGGTGCGGCCAGCGAGGCCTTCAGCCAGAAGAACATCAACTGCTCCATCGCCGAGAGCATCGAGCGCTTCGCACCGGTGGTGGCCGCGGCGCTCGAAAAGGGCATCCGCGTGCGCGGCGCGATGTCGTGCACGGTCGGCTGCCCCTACGAGGGCGAGATCGCGCCGGCCAAGGTCGGCTACCTCGCGCAGCTGATGAAGGGCATCGGCGTGCAGCGCGTGGACGTGGCCGACACCATCGGCGTGGGCACGCCGCGCAAGGTGCAGGCGGCGATGGAGGCCACGCTGGCACACTTCGATGTCGACGCCATCTCCGGCCACTTCCACGACACCTACGGGCAGGCGCTGGTCAACACGCTGGCGGCGCTCGAGCTGGGCGTGTGGAACTTCCAGTCGTCCTCTGCCGGCCTGGGCGGCTGCCCCTACGCCAAGGGCGCGACGGGCAACGTGGCGACTGAAGACGTGGTCTACATGCTGCACGGCATGGGCATCGAGACCGGCATCGACCTCGACAGGCTGATCGACGCGGGCGTCTACATCAGCGAGGCACTGGGCCGCGAGCCGAATTCGCGCGCCTCGAAGGCCATCCGCACCAAGCGGGCGGGTTGAAGCATGGATCTGCAAGTCTGGCTCGCATTCCTGGTGGCGAGCTGCGTCATTGCCGTGTCGCCCGGTTCGGGTGCGGTGCTCAGCATGAGCCACGGGCTCAGCTACGGCGTGCGGCGCACCACGGCGACCATCGTCGGGCTCCAGCTGGGGCTCGCCGTGATCCTGCTGGTGGCCGGGCTCGGCGTGGGCGCGGTGCTCACCGCCTCGGCCACCGCGTTCACGGTCATCAAGGTGGTCGGCGCCTGCTACCTGCTGTGGCTGGGCTGGCGCCAGTGGCGCGCGCCCGTCGCGAAGGCCGAAGGCAACGCGCAGGAGGCATCCGCCGAGCCCGACCTCACGGCCTCGCAGCGCGTGCTGCGCGGCTTCCTGACCAACGTGACGAACCCCAAGGGCATCGTCTTCATGGCGGCCGTGCTGCCGCAGTTCATCCAGCCGACGCGGCCCCTGTGGCTGCAGCTGCTGGTGCTGCTGGCCACGACGGTGATGGTCGACGTGACCGTGATGCACGGCTACGCCTGGCTGGCCGCGCGGCTGCAGGGCCTGCTTCGCAGCGTGCGTGCCCGGCGCGCGCAGAACCGCGTCTTCGGCGGCGTGCTGATGGCGATGGGCGCGTTCCTGTTCATGTTCAAGCGCAGCGCCTGATAGATTCGAATCCATGTGCGGTTCCGAACTCCATTCCCTCCCTGAAGGCGTCCAGCGCGTGTCCCGCGTGCTGCAGGACGCCGGTCATCCCCATTCGCCACGCATGCTCGACGACGCCTGCCGCACCGCGCAGCAGGCGGCCGACGCGCTCGGCATCTCGGTCGGCCAGATCGCCAAGAGCATCATCTTCCGGCGCAAGAGCGACGAGGTGGCAGTGCTCGTCATCACCTCGGGCGACAAGCGCGTGGACGAGAAGAAGGTCGACGCGCTGGTCGGCAAGACCGGCCGCGCCGACGCCGACTTCGTGAAGGCGCGCACCGGCTTCACCATCGGCGGCGTGTCGCCCGTGGGCCATGTGACGCAACCCGTGGTGCTGATCGACCGCGAGCTGTTCCGCTTCGAGGAGATCTGGGCCGCGGCCGGCCATCCGCATGCGGTGTTCCAGTTGCGCCCGCACGACCTCGAGAAGCTCACCGGCGCGCCGGTGGCGGACGTGGTGTGAATTTCGCGGAAGCCGAGACGCTCGCCGAACGCGCCGTGGCCGTGCAGTCCATGGCGGAAGACGTGCCCTCGCCGTGCTCGTCGGTGTGCCGCATGGACCGCCTGAGCGGCTTCTGCGAAGGCTGCCTGCGCACCATTCCCGAGATCGCGGGCTGGAGCAAGATGGAAGACGAGACCCGGCGCCATGTGTGGCGCGCGATAGAGTTGCGTGCCAAGGCCGGCATCTGGCGGGCTCCAGACGGCACAAGCGACACAGGAGACAGGCACGCATGAAGCACATCGACTTCCATCTCGACTTCATCTCTCCCTACGCGCACCTCGCGTTCGAGCACCTGCCCGAGGCGCTCGAGGGACTGAGCTACAGCGTGGCCTACAAGCCGGTGCTGCTGGGTGCGCTGCTCAAGCAGCATGGCCAGCTGGGCCCCGCCGAGATTCCGTCGAAGCGCAGCTGGACGTACCGCCATGTGCTCTGGCTGGGCCATGCGAACGGCATCGAGATCCAGATGCCCGCATCGCATCCCTACAACCCGTTGGCGCACCTGCGGCTCGCGGTGTCCACGGGCGACGACGGCAGCATCAGCCGCCTCGTGGCCGAGACCATCTTCCGTCACGTGTGGCGCGGCGGTGAAGAGGCTGGCGATGCGGCGCGCCTTGCCGCGCTCACTGCCCAGCTCAACCCGAAGCGCGACGCGAACAGCGACGAGAGCAAGGCCCTGCTCAAGCGCAACACCGAGGAAGCCCTGCAGCAGGGCGTGTTCGGCACGCCCTCCTATGTGGTCGACGGCCGCCTGTTCTGGGGCTTCGACGGCCTGCAGATGCTGCGCGCGTACCTGACGGGCGACGCCTGGTTCGACGGCCCGCAATGGGCCTCGGCGGACCAGCGCCCGGCCTTGTTGCGCAGCAGCAAGCCGGCCTGAGTACAAACCCGGGCAAGCCCCGGTAACGGCCCGATTTCTTACAGGCTGAAACGCGCTGCGCGGGTTTCACCCTAATCCGTAAGCGCGCGTTCAGTTTCGCGCAAGGCTCGGGTCAGTCGCGCCTCCAAGAATGCCTCACGGTCCCGAATGCCGGGAACGAATGAACGCATACATACAGGAGACGACCAATGGCAGCCACACTGGATTCGAGGGGGGTTCCGCATCAGGCCCCCCGGCCCATGTCCTCGGAGGAGAAGAAAGTCATCTTCGCCTCTTCACTCGGCACTGTGTTCGAGTGGTACGACTTCTACCTCTACGGCTCGCTCGCCGCGATCATCGCGAAGCAGTTCTTCAGCGGCCTCGATGCGGGCGCGGCCTTCATCTTCGCGCTGCTGGCGTTTGCCGCCGGCTTCCTGGTGCGTCCGTTCGGCGCCATCGTGTTCGGGCGACTGGGCGACATGATCGGGCGCAAGTACACCTTCCTGGTGACGATCCTGATCATGGGCCTGTCGACCTTCATCGTCGGCCTGCTGCCGAGCTACGCGACCATCGGCGTCGCGGCGCCGGTGATCCTGATCGCGCTGCGCATGCTGCAGGGCCTCGCGCTCGGCGGCGAGTACGGCGGTGCCGCCACCTACGTGGCCGAGCACGCGCCGCACGGCAAGCGCGGCGCCTACACCTCGTGGATCCAGACCACCGCCACGCTCGGCCTGTTCCTGAGCCTGCTGGTGATCCTGGGCGTGCGCGAGTTCATGGGCGAAGCCGCGTTCAACGACTGGGGCTGGCGCATTCCGTTCCTGGTGTCGATCCTGCTGCTGGGCATCTCGGTGTGGATCCGCCTGACGCTGTCGGAATCGCCCGCCTTCCAGAAGATGAAGGCCGAGGGCAAGACCTCGAAGGCGCCGCTGTCCGAGTCCTTCGGCCAGTGGAAGAACCTGAAGATCGTGATCCTGGCGCTGGTGGGTCTCACGGCCGGCCAGGCGGTGGTGTGGTATTCGGGCCAGTTCTACGCGCTGTTCTTCCTGACGGCGCAGCTGAAGGTCGACGCGACCACGGCCAACCTGATGATCGCCGCGGCACTGCTGCTGGGTACGCCCTTCTTCGTGGTGTTCGGCACGCTGTCCGACAAGATCGGCCGCAAGCCGATCATCATGGCCGGCTGCCTGCTGGCCGTGGTCACGTACTTCCCGGTCTTCAAGATGCTGACCGAGGCCGCCAACCCCGACCTGGCCCGCGCGCAGGCCACGGCAGGCGTCACGGTGACGGCCGACCCGGCGACCTGCTCGTTCCAGGGCAACCCGGTGGCCCGCGAGATCGACTTCCGCAGCTCGTGCGACATCGCCAAGCGCTACCTCGTGCAGAACTCTGTGAGCTATGAGAACGTGGCCGGCGCGCCGGGCTCGAAGGCCATCGTGAAGATCGGCGACAAGACGGTCGAGGCGCCCGTGGGCACTGTCGTGAACTCGAAGTTCGACGAGAACTCCGTCAAGGAGATCGCCGCTTTCAAGAAGGGCGTGGCCGAAGACCTGAAGGTCGCGGGCTATCCGGCCAAGGCCGATCCCGCCAAGATCAACAAGGTGCTGACCATCGTGCTGCTGTTCTGGCTGGTGCTGCTGGTGACCATGGTCTACGGCCCGATCGCAGCGATGCTGGTCGAGCTGTTCCCCACGCGCATCCGCTACACCTCGATGAGCCTGCCGTACCACATCGGCAACGGCTGGTTCGGCGGCCTGCTGCCGACCACCGCCTTCGCCATCGTGGCCTCGACCGGCAACATGTTCAACGGCCTGTGGTATCCGATCATCATCGCGGGCATCACGCTGGTGGTGGGCACGCTGTTCATCCGCGAGACCAAGGACGTGGACATCTACGCCAACGACTGATCGTCGCCGAACAAGAAAAGAGAGGAGGGCTCCGCGCCCTCCGTTCAACAAAGAGGCTTCATGCCGACCGCATGAGGCCTTTTTCTTGAACCATCCAGGAGACAGCACCCATGTGGAAAATCGTCGTCGGCTTCGTCATCTTCGCCGCCATTGCCCTGTACGTGATCTCGAAGGCCGGTGACAAGGTCGACATGTCGGGCGAGAAGCATGGTGGCGACACCACCACGCACGAGCCCGCGCCAGCCGCGGCGCCGAAGTAGGCCCGAGGATTCTTCAGGCCGGAACACCGCGGAACCGGCTTTGCCGGGCCGCAGGTGTTGTCCCCGGTAGGGGGTTGGAGAAGCGACACGAAGTGCGCGAAGCCTGGGGGCGAGCCTACCTCTTGAACCGGCCGTCGCTCACGATGGAGAGGTCGACGTAGTCGATGCCCGTGTGGTCGGTCGGCGAGTAGCTCACGTCGAGTCCGCCGCCCACGTCGTACTGGAAGCTGTTGAGCGTGGCGATCAGCTTCGCGCGCGTGGGCTTCGGCCCCGTGCGGCGCAGCGCCTCCACCATCACCTTGGTTGCGACGAAGCCCTCGAGCAGCGCGGGCGACAGCTCGTTCTGGCCCTTGGCCTTGGCGAGCGCCAGCGCTTCCTTGATGAGCGGGTGGCCGAACGAGCGCTCGTAGGGCAGCACCTGCGTGATGATCACGCCCGCGCTGGCCGAGCCCAGTTCCTTGATGAAGCCCGAGGCCGCGTTGTTCGACAGCGTGATGATCTGCGCCGCCGAGCCCGCGGCGCGCAGCGCCTTGATGCCGTCGGTCACCGCGGTGCCCGAGCCGATCCACAGCACCGCCTGCACGTTCGCCTTGGTGAGCTGCGGCACGATGGCCGCGTAGTCGGGCTTGCTGCGGTCCGCCAGCGCCACCACGGCCGGCTTCAGATTGGCCTTCTCGAAGCCCTTGTTCGCGCCTTCCATCGCATCCTTGCCGAAGGAGTCGTCGGCCTGCACGACGGCGATGCGCTGGATGCCGGTGGTCTGCAGGTGCTGCACCGCCTTCTCGGCCTCGCGCTGGTAGGTCGAGCGCACGTTGAAGATGTTCTTCTGCACCGGCTTGTGCAGCGCCATCGCGCCCGTCGAGGGGCCGACCAGCGCCACGCCGTACTTGTCGAGCAGCGGGATCACCGCGAGCGTGTTGGGCGTGCCGCGGTTGAGCAGCAGCGCAACCACCTTCTTGTCCTCGATGAGCACGCGCGTGTTCTCCAGCGAGCGCTTGGCGTCGAGGCCATCGTCCATGCGGATCACCTCGATCTGCTCGCCGTTGATGCCGCCCTGGGCGTTGACCTGGTCGATGACCAGCTGCGAGCCCATGATGGTTTCCTTGACGCTGGCCGCCACGGGGCCCGAGAGGTCGGCCGACTGGCCGATCAGGATCTGGGCCGATGCATCCGGCGCCGTCATGGCCAGGAGCAGCGCAACGGCGCAGGACGTGAACGTCTTCTTCATCGAGCAAAGCCTTTCCACGAAGCGGGGTGCTTCTGTCAACAGGTGTGTAATGTGTTGCTGAACGTCACCGTCCGCCAGTTCGCGCAAACCCTGTCAGACCAAGGTTTTCAGGCCAAAAAAAGCCCGCCGGATTGCGCCGGCGGGCCTGTGGAAACGCCCTCTGGGGGCGGGGACTCAACGCTTGAAGCGCCCGTCGCTGATGATCGACAGGTCCGCGAAATCGATGCCGCTGTGGTCGGTCGGCGAGTAGCTCACCTCGAGCCCCCCGCCCAGGTCGTAGCCGCGCAGGCCTTCGAGCGCGGCGACCATCCTTGCGCGTGTGGGCTTGGGGCCGGCGCGGCGCAGCGCCTCCACCAGCACCTTGGCCGAGGCGAAGCCTTCGAGCGCGGCCGGCGACAGTTCCGTCTGGCCCTTGGCTTGTGCGAGAGCCAGGGCTTCCTTCACCATCGGCTGGCCGAGCGAACGCTCGCTGGGGAACACCTGCGTCACGATCACGCCCTTGCTCGCGTCGCCCAGCTGCTTGATGAAGCCCGACGAGGCGTTGTTCGACAGCGTGACCACCTGCGCCGCCGAGCCAGCGGCGCGCAGCGCCTTGATGCCGTCGACCACGGCCACGCCCGAGCCGATCCACACCACGGCCTGCGCGTTGGCGTCCTTGATGGCCGGCACGATGGCCTTGTAGTCGGGCTTGTCGCGGTCGGCCGGGATGGTCACGGTCGGCTTGGCCTTGCCCTTGGTGAAGCCGGTCATCGCGCCTTCGAGCGCGTCGGAGCCGAAGGAGTCGGTCACGTACACCACCGCGATGCGCGTGAGGCCGATGGTCAGCAGGTGCTGCACCGCCTTCTCGGCCTCGCGCTGGTAGGTGGCGCGCACGTTGAACACATGCTTCTGCAGCGGCTTGTGCAGCACCATCGCGCCGGTGGAGGGGCCGATGAGCGCCACGTCGTACTTGTCGAGCCACGGGATGATGGCCTGCGAGTGCGGCGTGCCGCGGCTCATGAAGAGCGCCAGCACCTTCTTGTCCTCGATCAGCACGCGCGCGTTCTCGCTGGCGCGCTTCACGTCGAAGCCGTCGTCCATGCGCAGCACCTCGATCTTCTCGCCGTGGATGCCGCCTTGCGCGTTGGCCGCATCGATCACCAGCTGCGCGCCGCCGATGGTCTCGTTCACGCTCGCGGCCACCGAGCCGGTCATGCCGGCGGTCTGGCCGATCAGGATCTGCGCCGACGCGCCGAGCGCGCTGAAGGCCAGCAGTGCGGTGGCGCAAAGCATGCGCGTTTTCGTCATGGAAACCTTTCGGGGCAATGCGCGAGCCCGGCTCGGGTGCGCATGAAAACAAATGTGGTATTTGTTTCTGAAAGTGTTTTGAACTCCATCCGGACAAACCCCTGCGCAGCCACCGACCTTGTGACGTAGTGCGCAAACCCGTCACGGAGCACTCCCTAGAATGTTTGCCCCACCCCCCAAGGCACTCATGACACAGGGCTCCATCCGGATTCGCGGCGCGCGCCAGCACAACCTCCAGAACCTCGATCTCGACATCCGCACCGGCGAGATGACGGTGGTCACCGGGCCCAGCGGCTCGGGCAAGTCGAGCCTCGTTTTCGACACCCTCTACGCAGAAGGCCAGCGGCGCTACGTGGAGACCTTCTCCGCCTACGCGCGCCAGTTCCTGGACCGCATGGACAAGCCGGCCGTCGACAAGGTGGAGGGCGTGCCGCCCGCCATCGCCATCGACCAGACCAACCCGGTGCGCTCCTCGCGCTCCACGGTCGGCACGATGACCGAGCTGAACGACCACCTGAAGCTGCTCTTCGCGCGCGCGGCCAACCTGTTCGACCGCGAGACCGCGCTGCCGGTGCGCCACGACTCGCCCGACAGCATCTATGCGCAGATCGTCGAGCGCGCAGCCGCGGCGGGCGACCCGCGCCTGGTGGTCACCTTCCCGGTCGAGCTGCCGGCGAGCACCACGGCCGAGGAGGTCACGCAGTGGCTGTCGGCGAGCGGCTTCACGCGCGTGCAGGCCGAGCGCGAGGTGGCCACGCCCACCGGGCCGCGCAAGGTGCTCGACGTGGTGGCAGACCGCTTCCGCGCATCGAGCGCCGAGCGCTCGCGCGTGGTGGAAGCCATCGAGGTTGCGCTCAAGCGTGGCAGTGGGCGTGTCACTGTGCATGCCACGGGTGCCGAAGAGAACGCGCCGACAGATGTGTGGAAGTTCTCGACCGGCCTGCATTGCCCCGAGAGCGACATCCGCTACGCCGACCCCATTCCGTCGATGTTCTCGTTCAACTCCGCCGTGGGCGCCTGCGACACCTGCCGCGGCTTCGGCCGCGTGATCGGCGTCGACCTGGGGCTGGTGATCCCGAACGACAAGCTCACGCTGCGTGCCGGCGCCATCAAGACCATCCAGACGCCGGCATGGAAAGAGGCGCAGGACGACCTCATGCGCCACGCCGAGGCGGCGGGCATTCCGCGCGACACGCCCTGGAACAAGCTCACCGAGGAGCAGAAGCACTGGGTGATCGAGGGCACGCCCAACTACAAGGAAGGCAACTGGAACAAGCAGTGGTACGGCGTGCGCCGCTTCTTCGGCTACCTGGAGAGCAAGGCCTACAAGATGCACATCCGAGTGCTCTTGTCCAAGTACCGCAGCTACACGCCGTGCCCCACCTGCAGCGGCGCGCGCCTGAAGCTCGACAGCCTGCTGTGGCGCATCGGCAGCAAGGAAGACGCCGACGCGGTGCTGCCGCCCGAAAAGCGCTTCATGCCCACCGGCGCCAAGTGGACGCGCGCGCAGCTCGAGGCCCTGCCGGGCCTGTGCCTGCATGACCTGATGCTGCTGCCCATCGAGCGGCTGCGGCAGTTGTTCGACCGCATCGAGCACCGCAGCAACGGCCACACGGCGAGCGAAGGCGAGCTGCAGGCGCTGAAGCTGCTGTTCGAGGAAATCACC
>BFBZ01000110.1_pt6 | contig 41911 bp, 26 predicted proteins | sample 1888401 | NCBI WGS metagenome assembly BFBZ01 (sample SAMD00112614, study PRJDB3348) | symbiont metagenome | host: Chara braunii | reverse complement strand
TGTAATAATTTTTTATGTTTCTTAGGCACTTCATATAAAATGAACCAGAAGATCAGCCATATAAATCCGAGTACGCCTGTAAGAATGAAGGCCCATTTCCAACCCCATTGCGCGGCAATAAAAGGCACGGTCAACGGCGCCACAATGGCTCCGAAATTGGTGCCCGAATTAAAGATGCCGGTGGCCAATGCCCTTTCTTTTTTGGGGAACCATTCCGCTACGCCCTTGATAGCAGCCGGGAAATTACCCGCTTCCGTAAGGCCCAGGGCCGAACGAACCACTGCAAAGCTGAACACGTTGCTGGCAAAAGCATGGCATACGGCGGCAACACTCCATAAGCCGGTAGCCAGCGCATAACCGATCTTGGTACCCAGTTTGTCTACCAGCCGGCCCGCTCCCAGCAAGCCAAATGCATAAAACAGTTTGAAAGCTATTTCAATGTTGGCATAGTCTGCATCGTCCCAATGCAGTTCGGTAGAGAGCGTCGACTTCAACAAACTGATCACCTGCCTGTCGAGGTAGTTGATRGTGGTTGCAGCGAAGATGAGTGTACAGATCGTCCATCTGTATTTTCCTATGGCGTTGGTTGATGACATGATCAGGCTTTGATGGATTGAATAGTGTGTAATACCTGTTTGGTAGCTGCAACGATCTGTGCATAATCTTTCGTTTCCAGCAATGCTTTGGTAATGAGTTTGCTGCCCATGCCCACTGCGCATACGCCTGCTTTGAACCATCCGGCAATATTTTCTTTGTCGAGCTCCACGCCACCTGTTGGCATGAATAAAAGATCAGGAAATAATTCTTTGATAGCAGATAAGAACCCGGGGCCTAAAATATTTCCGGGGAATAATTTGATCATACGCGCACCCAGTGTTTCCGCGCTGATGATCTCGGAAGGTGTCATACAACCGGGCACCCAAAGCATTTCATACTGATTGGCTACTTCGGCTACTGAAGGAACAAGGCCCGGACAAATCAGGTAGTCTGCACCCGCATCGATGAATTTGCGTGCCGTCTCTCCGTTCTTAATAGTGCCTATGCCTAAATACATGTCTGGTAATTCCGCATCACAGAGCTGGCGCATAGCGATGAAATTTTTCAGCGCTGCTTCACCGCGATTGGTATATTCTACTGTCCGGATACCGGCTTCGTATAAAGCTTTTAAAACCTGGAGACTGACTTCAACATCTTTGTTGAAAAACAATGGTAACACACCCTGTTCAGGTATCAATTGCAARAGGCGATCCTTTTTCTTCATATGGCTTTTATTGGGACGACAAGTTTATTGGAAATACAGGGATTTGCAGCCATTTTTCTCCGCAAACGTTTGCGAAATTTTTGCCTCAAAACCCCTTCYCTTTCTTTCTSCTTCCCAAAATAAATAAAGAAATTTGAACACTGTTTCGTAAACTCACAACAGATTGCTAAACCTTTCTTCAATTATTATCAATTTACCAACATGCCGAAAAAAGTTGTTACCCTCGGAGAAATCATGCTCCGCTTGTCCACCCCTGGCTTTGAGCGTTTTGTACAGGCCGATAGTTTGGATGTAACTTATGGAGGTGGTGAAGCCAATGTGGCTGTTGCCATCTGTAATTATGGTCTCAATGGCACATTTGTAACCAAAGTACCTGATAACCCATTGGGACAGGCTGCCATCAATCATATCCGTCGTTATGGTGTAGATACACAATTCATTGCCCGCGGCGGTAAGCGCCTGGGTATTTACTTCCTTGAAACCGGCGCTTCCATGCGTGCTTCTCAGGTAGTATACGATCGCGCCGGCGCTTCTATTTCAGATGTGGAGATCAGCGAATTTGATTTTGATAAGATCTTCGAAGGGGCCGACTGGTTCCATACCACCGGTATTACACCAGCGTTGAGCGATAAAGCCGCTGCCCTGACCGAAGCGGCTTTGAAAGCAGCCAAAGCCAAAGGCATTACCACCAGTATTGATCTCAACTATCGCAAGAAACTGTGGAGTAAAGAAAAAGCCCGTGAAGTGATGACCAGGCTTTGCCAGTATGTAGATGTATGTATCGGTAATGAAGAAGATGCCGAAACTACGCTGGGCTTTGTAAGCAAAGGCACCGATGTTACCAAGGGAGAATTGAACCTCGATGGTTACAAAGATGTGTTCCAGCAGATGAAAGCAAAATTCGGTTTCAAATACATCGCTTCTACCCTGCGGGAAAGCTACAGCGCTTCCGATAACGGATGGAGCGCGCTCGTTTACGATGGATCAAACTTCTATCATACCAAGCAATACGAAGTACGCATCGTTGACCGCGTAGGCAGCGGYGATTCTTTTGCSAGCGGGTTCATCTACGGACTGGTCAGCGGTATGCCCATGAATGAAGCGGCCGAATTCGGTGTTGCGGCATCTGCGCTGAAGCACACCATCCCGGGCGATCTCAACCATGCCACTCTGAACGAAGTGAAAGACCTTATGAAGGGTGATGGCTCCGGAAGGGTTCAACGATAATCTCTCCCTGCAAAACGAAGTGATATGATCATAGACAGTTTAACCAGTGCAGGAAAGTACGCATCCCTGCACCCGCTTTTTGCCAAGGCTTTTGAGTACATTTCAAAACAAAACCTCACGTCGCTTGAAACCGGCAAATTCGAAATTGATGGCCAACACCTGAAAGCCATCGTTTCCGATAAACCAGGTGTAACAGCAGCAGAGTCTATTGCTAAATTCGAGTGTCACAATAAACACATTGACATACAAGTATGCATCAGCGGCCGTGAAACGATCGGCTGGAAACCCAGGGCTTCCTGTGTGGACCAGCGCGGTGAGTACAACGAAGAAAAAGACGTTGTATTCTATAATGATGCGCCGGATACTTATTTCGAGTTAACGAGCGGCCAGTTCGCCATCTTTTATCCGGAAGACGTACATGCACCCATGATCGGGGAAAGCATGATCAAGAAGCTGGTGATTAAAGTGAAGATTTAATTTGTTAGTTACGTCATCCTGAGCGAGGTCGTCATCCTGAGCGAGCGAAGCGAGTCGAAGGACCTGCTGAACATTCGGGCAGATCCCTCGGCTTCGCTCGGGATGACGTGTTGTTTTAGAAAATATATTTCGTACTGAGGAAGTTCGATTCGTGTGTTTCTACRATCTCRTTCACCAGGTGTTTGTTGCTTTCTGTCAGCTTCGCAGCTACCAATGAACGGATGGAGAATGCTCGCAGCGCATCAAATACAGAYAAAGTTCCTTCGGCGCTGTCTTTTCTTCCGGTAAAGGGGAAGCTATCCGGACCGCGCTGGCACTGGCAGTTGATGTTCACACGGCTTACCTGGTTCACCAGGGGATCAATCAGGGAAGCGAGTTCTTTGCTGTCGTTACTGAAAAGACTTACCTGCTGACCATGCGTAGACTCAATCAGGTATTCGATGGGTTCTTCCAGACTGTCGAAAGGCACCACTGGGATGAGCGGACCGAACTGTTCTTCCCTGTACAGTTTCATGTCTTTATTTACCGGATACAATACTGCCGGGTATACAAAAGATTCGATCGTKGYACCTCCGTTTTCATTCATTACTTTGGCACCGTGTTGYTCRGCATCGCGTATACATTCYTGCAGGTAAGCAGGCTTCTGCGGTTCAGGCAGGGGCGTCAGCGCTACGCCCGCTTCCCAGGGCATACCGAATTTCAATTTGCTCACTGCGGCAGACAATTCTTTTACAAAAGCATCTGCAATACGCTTATGTACGAATACAATTTTCAACGCAGTACAACGCTGTCCGTTGAAAGATAAGCTACCCAATACCGTTTCCTGTACTGCCAGTTTCAGGTCTGCATCTTTGGTGATGATAGCAGCGTTCTTGGCATCGAGCCCCAGTATGGCGCGCAGACGGTTTACTTTGGGGTGCAGTTTCTTCAACTCGTTTGCTACCCTGCTGGAACCGATCAGGGTCAGTACATTGATTTTGCCCGATTTCATCAATCCCGGCACAATCGTATTGCCCCTGCCGTAAATGGTGTTCACCACACCTTTAGGGAAACATTCTTTGAAAGCATTCAATAAAGGATAGTGCAATAAAGTACCATGCTTCGGAGGTTTGAACAAAAGGGTATTACCCATGATGATGGCCGGGATGAGGGTGGTGAAGGTTTCGTTCAACGGATAGTTGAACGGTCCCATACAAAGCACCACACCCAGCGGTGAACGGCGTATCTGCGCCACGATGCCTTGCTCAATGGTAAAGCGCGATGAATCGCGGTCTACATCTTTCAGTGCATCGATGGTGGCATAAATGTATTCAACCGTACGGTCGAACTCTTTTACCGAGTCGGCATAAGATTTACCGATCTCCCACATGATCAGTTTCACTACAATGGATTTCTGTTCCATCATTTTACTGATGAACTTCTCCACACACTGTATGCGGTCGGCCACGCTCATGGTAGGCCATTGTCCGCGGCCGTTGTCATAAGCAGCTACTGCTGCATCCAGCGCTTCATATGCTTCCTTCTCTGTACAAACCGGATACGTGCCAATCAGTTTTCTTTGCAGTCCATTGGGTGTTTTCACGCAAACAGGAGAATATACTTCATGCACATCTCCGTTCCATTGCTTCATCTCACCATTACTCAGGTAGAGTCGTTGGTTAATTTCTTCCGCCAGCCTGTATTCGGCAGGGATTTCTTCTTCGGTTACAAAAATGTTTTTCAGTTGCTCTTTAAATTCCATTCGTTTTAGGTTTTAGTGAATCGTCATCCCGAGCGTTCTTTGAACGTCATCCCGAGCAACGTCGTCATCCTGAGCGAGCGAAGCGAGTCGAAGGGGCAGCCGAGGGATCTGCCCGAACTTTCAGCAGGTCCTTCGACTCGCTTCGCTCGCTCAGGATGACGACCTCGCTCGGGATAACGTTCTTACTGTGCAGGTGTGATCGATTGCCATCCGAAATAGCTTCTCGCATTGCGGTAACAGATGTCTTGTATTACGCTTCCCACCCATTCAATATCGGCGGGAAGTTCGCCATTTTCAATTTCTTCTCCAAACAGGTTGCAGAGCAGCCTTCTGAAATACTCATGGCGTGGGTACGACAAGAAGCTCCTCGAATCGGTAAGCATGCCCACGAACTTGCTGATCAGTCCCATGTTGGAGAGCGCATTCATTTGTTTGATCATGCCGTCTTTCTGGTCGAGAAACCACCATCCCGATCCAAACTGTATTTTACCTGCCACCGATCCGTCGTTGAAATTACCCAGCATGGTAGCCATGAGTTCGTTGTCTGCCGGATTGAGGTTGTATATGATCGTTTTGGCCAGTTTGTTGTCGCTGTCGAGTTTATTCAGGAATGACGACAAAGCCCTTCCCTGAGAAAAATCGCCGATCGAATCCCAACCGGTATCGGGTCCGAGTTGTTGTAGCATGCGCGAATTGTTGTTGCGCATAGCACCGAGGTGAAACTGCTGCACCCATCCTTTCTCCCAATCCCATTCGGCAAAATGCACCAGCATGGCCGATTTGAACTTRCGCTGCTCTGTTTCACTCAGTTGTTTGCCTCCATGTACTTTGTTAAAAATGCTGTCGATCTCCGATCCGGTRAAGTCTTCTGCATAGAGTTCTTCCAATCCATGATCAGAAACACTGCATCCYGCCGAWGCAAARAAATCATGCCGGCTCTGCAATGCATAAAGGAAATCATCGAAAGAAGAAATAGAGATATTGCTCACCGCCTCCAGCTTTTTCAGGTATTGATTAAACAGTTCCGGCTTAGMTACRTTCATGGCATGATCGGGCCGGAATGCAGGCAGGATRGGTATTTCAAAGCCTTCTTTTTTTAATTGTATGTGATACTCCAATGAATCTACWGGATCRTCGGTGGTRCAAACCATTTTCACATTCATCCTGCGCAACAGGTTACGCACTGAGTATTCTTTCGTTTGCAGCAATGCCGTGCAGGTATCATAAATTTTRCCGGCCGTCTGCGGATTCAGGATATCATGCACACCAAAATAGCGCTGTAATTCAAGGTGCGTCCAGTGATACAGCGGGTTACGCAAAGTATAGGGAACCGTGGCTGCCCACTGCTCGAATTTTTCTTTATCGCTTTTATTGCCCGTGCAATAACTTTCGTCCACTCCATTCGTACGCATGGCCCTCCACTTGTAGTGATCGCCGTAMARCCACACTTGTGTAAGGTTTTTAAACTGAAGGTCTTCTGCAATCTGCTGTTGAGGCAGGTGGCAATGATAATCGATCACGGGCATGGGTTTGGCATACTCGTGATACAGTTGCTGCGCTGTCTTGTTCAACAGCAAAAAATTCTCATCCAAAAATGTTCTCATGCTGGGATTTTATAAAAATTTATACACTCTCTGATCTTTTATCCATAACCGACCGGAGTATATTGCCTGCATCACTGCCGGTTAACATTGCAAGATACATATGTATAGTTTCTGCAAAACCCGGATAGATTGTCAAATTATTACCCCATATTGACTTATCAGACAACAGGGCTTCGAGCCAGCCCGGCTCATCCTGCCGGTTCCAGTAGGCAACAATCAATCCCGCTTTATCGTCTTCCACTTTGTAAGGTGCACCTGGTTTCAGGAACAGCAGGTAAGCCGCAAAGCCAAGCGACATAAGGGTTGGCGCCGATCCGTTCGTTGCAAAATATTTCTCCAGCAAAGGTATATTGCGCATCACCATTTTAGAAGTGTATTGTACGGTAATGTTGATCCACAAGTGCTCAATGTATGTATTCCTGAAACGATCGATCACCTGTGTGGCAAAGGTCCGGGCTTCTTCCGTACTGATATCCCCTCCTGCTACCAGGGGTACAATCTCATCCATCATCAGGCCSGCAACAAAAGCYGMRAATGTTTCATCCTGCATCGCTTCTTTCACCGTGGTGAATCCTGCCAGGCAGGCAAGTCCGCAAGAAAAAGTATGGGTACCATTCAACAACCGCAGTTTCAGTTCCCTGAACTTATTAATATCGGGCGCCAGTATTACACCTGCATCTGCTGCACTGAATGATAATATTTTTTTAGTACGTTCTGAACTGGTTTCGATGGCCCACAAACGATAACATTCTGACATGATCATCAGATCATCCCGATACCCCAATTGCTTTTCCAGTGCTGCTGTTTCGGTTGCACCCAGTTTGCCCGGCACAATACGGTCTACCAGTGAATTGCAAAAATCGTTGGCTTCCTGCAACCAGTTACAAAAGTCACGGCTGCATCCTTTCATCTCAGCCAGTTGCAATAAAATAGCTTTCAGTTTATGGGCATTGTCAACAATCAGTTCGGTGGGAATGATCACCATACCGGCCTCTTTACTGCCATTGAATGCTTCAAATCTTTTCAGCAGAAAATGCAACAGTCTGCCCGGAAAAGAAACCGGCCGTTCTGCATGTGCATCTTCGGGCACCAACGTAATACCTACTTCCGTTGTGTTGGAAATGATCACCTGCATGGCTTCGTTCGAAGCGCAGGCCAATATTTCTTCCCATTCTTCCCGCGCAGAAAGTACGCGGCTGATGGCAGTATTCACTACTGTTCTTTCTGCCGCCTGTCCATTTTCATAGCCTCGTTCTATCTGCGTGAAAACACCTTCCTGTTGTTTGAATGCATCTGTTCCGCCATTGCTGGTTGATTTCACCACTACAATACTGCCATTGAACAGCTGTTGTCCATTGGCTTTGTTGATAAAATAATCCGGCAATCCGCGCAGTAAAACACCTGTTCCAAATTGTAATACTTTCTCGGGGAGTGCTTTTCCCTTTTCCTCTAAAAAGGATCTTGATAATTGCATTTAATCTTTATTTTATGTCTGCTTTGCTTTTCGACCGTCATCCCTAGCTCGTCATCCTGAGCGAGCAAAGCGAGTCGAGGGAGCTGCTCGAAGGTTCAGGCAGCTCCCTCGGCTGCGCTCGGGATGACGTTCTTCGACTCGCTTCGCTCGCTCGGGATGACGTTCTTGTTTGGATTTTTATTTTTTCCCCTTTCAACGCCCATTCAGCGATGTCCTGCGCCACTTCAAAATTTTGATAATCTGCAGGTAATCTTCTTCCATCGGTATATTCATTGTACACCCAGGGATCGCCTACAGCAAAAACCTTGCCCTTGCCCAATTTCGAAACGGCTACAATATTCTTTCCTTTATGGGTGAGCACCGCCTGTGCAGGTGCTTTCACATTGAGGGTAGCTAATTCTTTGATGTATACCTGCCTGGCTCTTTTAAATACGGGATTACCTGCATTCACCCTGATCATACCCATTTCAAATTGCCTGCCTATCACTTTATTCTCACAGTCTTCATTGAATTGTATTCCAAAATGCGCAGCCAGTTGATTGAGGTGTTTGAATTCTGCGTTGATGCTGTCGTTGCCCATCAGGATCAGTGTGCCACCGGCTTTTACCCAATTGGTGATAGCCGTAATGTGTGCCTGTTCTATATAATTGGGATGAGGATTTTCTGTAGGAATGTCGGGATCCACAATAATATATACAGATGCTTTTTTCAGGTTATCTGCCGTAGGCGCTGTTTCCAGCGATGCAGTAGCAGCGCCTGTATTCCTGAATACATGCCCCCATAAAGAGAAGCCGCTATTCGCCCAATCTTCCCATATATAATGGAACCGAACCGTATTACCCTCTTTGTTCTTCTTTCTTTCGTTATTGAAATAATAATCGAGCAGCACGGTCTTGCCCTTGCCTACGCCGGATTGCTGGTCGGCCAGGTTTTCCATTTCCGCGGCTGCAAGAATAAATGCTCCAATGCCTTTGGGATCGTTGGTTACTACCGGCTCGCCGATATAATAAGCATAACTGCCATCGCGGTATGGTGTACCGCCGAGACCGGCTACCTGGCACACTTTGTTCAGGTTAACCTGTCCGTTATCAACAGTGATAAAATTTTTGATAATGCCATCGAATCCTTTCTTCGCAGCGGTCATGGTAGTTGCATCTGTTGTATAAGCCATCCGCAAGGCTTTGGCAAGGGTATATACGAACATGCAGGAAGCGGAAGCTTCGGGGTAATTGCCTTTTTCATTGGGCTTGTTCAGTACCTGCCACCATATACCGCTGGTTTTATCCTGTACCTGTTTAACGGCTGTGATGTATCGTTGCAGGATGCTGAGTAATTCATTTCTTCTCGGATGATCTGCCGGGAAATAATCCAGTATATCTACCAGCGCCATACCATACCAGCCCATGGCTCTTCCCCAGAATTGTGATGATTGTCCATTCGCAGGGTTGGACCATTTTTCTGTTTTGTTTTCATCCCATCCGTGGTACAGCAAGCCTGTTCTGGCATCCCTGGCGTGCTTTTCCATCCATACGAACTGGTTGGCAATATCATCGAAAGCGGAAGGCTCATTGAAACGCTGCGCATATTGCGCGTAAAATGGTTCCCCCATGTACAGGCCATCCAGCCACATCTGGTTGGGATATCTTTTCTTGTGCCAAAAGCCGCCTTCTTTAGTACGCGGTTGCCCTGCCAGTTGTTCACGCAGTAGCTGCGCTCCTTTTTTATACTTCTCCTCTTCCAGCACTTCATACAATAACAAGAGGCTGCATCCCGACTTAATGTTGTCTATATTGTAATCGGCCTGTTTGTATGTACGTATGTTGCCATCTTTCTGTACAAACAGGTCCATACTCTTTTGTATGTAATTGAAATATTTTCCTTTGCCCGTACGCAACCATACCTGTTCCAATCCGTTCAATACAATACCCTGATCATAAGACCAGCCTGCAGGGTGGCCGGGCTTCATGGCCATACTGTCGGGCCAGAGATGCATAACGGTTTCAGCCATGCGTTCAGACCAGGGCTGCGCACCTGCTGAAAAACAGCTGATCATGAGCAAAAGCGTAAAAAGGTGGAGGCGATGTTTCATAATTAGCGACAAGTCTACTCAGTTATCAGCACAGAAACTCATCTGTTTACTACTATTTTTACGCAAACGTTCCCGGTATCAATTCCAGYCCGCWTACCCTGTAAATAGTTTAATTTTAAGCTGCTGTATGAAATTTGAAGCAGTTACCATAAAAGATATTGCAAAAGCGCTCGGYCTGTCCACTTCCACCGTTTCGAGGGCGCTCCGCGACAGTTATGAGATCAGCCCCGAAACCAAAAAACAGGTATTGGAATATGCGCAAAAGATCAATTACAGACCCAATCCCATCGCGCTTAGCCTGAAAGAAAAACGCAGCCATTCCATCGGCATCGTAGTATCTGAAATAGCCAACAACTTTTTTTCGCAGGTGATCAATGGGATAGAATCCATTGCGTATGATCGTGGTTATAATGTGGTCATCACCCAAAGTCATGAATCTTACCACCGCGAGCTGAGCAATGTGCAGTACCTGGCTTCCCGTTCCGTAGATGGGTTACTGATATCCGTTTCGGCTGAAACGCAGGAYCTGCAACACTTGCAAGKGTTGCATGAGAAAGGGYTACCGATCGTTTTTTTCGACAGGGTCGTGGAAAATATTGAAACACACAAAGTAACCATCGACAATGCACGCGGCGCTTTCGATGCCACGCATTATCTTTTACAGCAAGGGTATCAACAGGTAGCAGCACTGATGAATGCTGAATACCTGTCGATTACCAGGGAAAGATTAGCTGGTTATAAAAACGCAATGAACAAAAACGGGCTATCCTTCGATCCGGATCTCGTGCAATATTGTCGGCACGGCGGACTGGATTACGAAGAAGTGGAACAAGCGCTGGATCAGCTTTTCAGTCAACAAAAAAGGCCCGATGCCATTTTTGGCGGCTCCGATACACTGACCACCAATTGCCTTCGTTATTTAAAAGCACATAATATCCGCATGCCCGAAGACATTGGGTTCATCGGTTTCTCCAATATAGACCTGAGCGAATTGCTTTCGCCTTCTTTATCGGTGGTACGCCAACCTGCCTTTGAAATAGGCAAGCTGGCTACCGGCCTTTTACTGGAGTTGATCGAAAGCAAGCGTCCTGTAAAAACTTTCAACACACAAGTGCTATCTCCCAGTTTGCTCATCGGCGAATCGTCTCAGCGCATAAAAAAGGCCAAAAAATTGTAACAGCTCTTTTTAAAAGCGGATGTTCATGCCTATACTAACACTATAATCTGCAAACGCTGCATCGCCTTGTGCGTACGTGCCTGTTATATCTGTTTTGATCATGTCCGGTACACTCTGTGTGCGGTCGCGTTTAACAGCCACCGGCACATACGCATACAGGCTCATCTTTTTGAATGCATACGTAACGCCCGGCTCTACCGAAACTACATAACCCGGCCTCCTGAATCCATTGCTGCCACCAACCAGGTCTTTTGCAGGAACRCATTCTTTGCGAATACCTCCTGATAGTGTGAACCTATTAACCTGGAAATTTGCTCCTAACCTGTACATGTATTGATCCGGTACACTCATCACATCGCTTCCATAAGCAACTGCAGTTGGRCTGGGTGTTCCGCCCCTTGCTGTAGATACGCCATTCTGTTCTCTCGGGTTGATGAGATAATAAAAATTACCATAGAGGTTCACACGATGTGATAAGTTGTAATAAGCATTCAGCTCTGTAGTGAAGCCTGTACCGCCATCGCCCAATTGTATGGACTGGTCAACAGGACCATACACCGTAACACCTGGCGTTGCAGTGTAAAATTTATCCTGGTATTTGTAATCGCCGGTAGGCAGTTTGATGCCCAGCCCTGCCTGCGCGTTGAAGCGGTGGTGACTGGCAGGATCCAGTATCCAGGCGTATGCAGTGAATCGCACGTCGCCCATACCGAAAGATTTGGTGGTATGTCTTTCTTTACCGCCATGCTCATACAAAGAAGAGCGTTCATTGTACAATATRGGCATATTGAATGCCAGCGACCATCTTTTATTGAGTATGCGGGTAAGGGTGAGGTCCAGTGCATAAGAATGATTGATCACTTCCGTACCATTTGCCACGCGCTGCGGCTGTTCCTGTGTACCCACAAAATGGCGGAATGATTTGAAATACCGGTTGTTAGCATTGAACATCCATTTGCTTTCTGTAGTATCTGCGCCGGTATGTTCCATCATGCACATGCCGCCGATGCTGCGGATGGCTACGCAGCCTTGTGAAGAAGCCTGTATTGTCATCAGCAATAAGCCGATGCATAAAAAGAATGTATATCTCATTTCAGTAGTTTGGTTTGTAAATCATTAAAAAATAGCAGATTATTTTTTCATCTTCAGCCTGTCTGCTATGAATTGCCCTATCATCCTGCCATATTTCGTGCTAACGATGCAGGAATTGTGGTAATGAAGTCCTCCGTAAAAACGGGCCCAGTTGTTCTCTTCAGCCGCAGCGCGGAATGATTTGTACGAGCGGTTGGCAATACCGAATTCCAGTTCGGTAGAATCTGTATACGGAAAATTATCGCCAAATACACTGGTCAGGGCTTCTGCGGCGGCAGAAGAAATAGTGGAATGTCCGCAGGTATATTCCGGAAAAGCCGGCGTTTGCAGATAGGGGCGCCAGTTGGGATCGAAATATTTGTTGATCACCGTTTCGGGGCGAACCGTGTTGTAAGTATATTTTATTTGCCAGCACTGAATAAAGGCATCAAAAAGTGCAATACTGGTTTTAGCAAAAGCACATACGGTTTCGGCAAAATCGGCGTTGGCTTTCTTGGCAGCAATGCCCACCACGCTCATCCAGTGACCGGAAGGTGAAAATTTCTTGCTGCCGAACATCACGTGGCCTGTCACATTCATTTTGAACGGATTATCATCCCAGAAATCTGCTATGTGTTTTTGTTCGGGCGTTAAACTGTCCACCGCATTCTTGATCAACATTACCTGCTGGTAATAAGTACTGTTTTTATCAGTGATATTGAATGCAGGCGGCGCAGGCACATCAAACTGTGCGGCGCTATCGAGCACCATGGTTCTGATCTCCTGCCAGTGTGGCTCTGCGGCCGGAGCATACATAGGTGGTGTGGGTATCCATCTGCCGGGAATATCTTTCACGGTATATTTTTCCGCTCCTCTTGTTTCCAGGTAATTGTCTTTTTTGCTCCAACGGATCACCGATACGCCCACACTGTCTGCCAGTTGTTGCGATGCTTCTTCAACGGAAGAAGACAATCCTTTTTTACGGGCCAGCACCAGGATACTGTCGCGGTAGCCTTTCATGCTCCCTTCGGGAAAAGTAACCGCTTCACCCACTTTGATATAAGCAAGCAACGCTGCCAATTCATAATCGGTTTGGGCATTGGCTAGCGGTAAGGAAACTGATTTGAATCCTTTCAATTGCCCAACGAGAGACTGGTACTTGTCTGGATGCGCCGCCGCCATCACTTCATAAGCAGCAACCGCTGCATAGGAATAATTACGCGCAGCCACCATGGGCGGGAAATTATTTCCCATCACCACTGTGTTCAATTCATGAACCGTATTGCTGAACAGAATGGGATCGTGCAGAAAGGTTTTGTATTCATTACTGTTCTTGCATCCGTACAGAGCCGCCATCGCACAAAGCGCCACTAGAAAATTCTTCATCTTATTTGAAAAAAACAGGTTGAAATAAAAAATGATAAGAACGTACTGTTATTCACTCGCATGAACAACAGCACGCTCAGTTGCTTAATAACAAAGTATCAGGCAACTACTTGCGGCGGCTTGTCGGGTCGAGAAGAATAATTTGATTTGAATGCGGCGAAAATGCCGTCGTGCCAATGTGCAGACTGGTCTACCTGCTTCGACTGCCAGGCAAAGAGGTGATCGTCTGTAAAATCGGTCAGTTGGTATTTGACATTATGTCCATGATGGCCGGCGGCTTTCTTGGAAATTGAGCCGGCAATAAAATCATTGGCAAGTCTGAAAAATTCATCCCTGGCATTTTGAATACTCGTTTTGGCGGTATTGGGAATACAAAGCAATTCCAGGGAGTCTTTGTAGAAACGGCGCTTTACATAAGTATAACTAATACCGTTGATATTGATGCTACCGTTTACCCTTTCATATTGTTCTGTGCTAACGCCATAAGGCAGTGCTGCGAAGACCTTGATGCGGATCAGGTCTGCTTCGCTGTATTGGTCTCTGTCGAGTTCAGCTTGTAATTGGTCATCGGCCCTTTGTTCGAGATAATCTGTCAACAAGCGGTGGCCTCCCCAATTGAACAACAACATGCCCAGCAGTAGTATGGCAGCAATTCGTTTCATCACGTTGTGTGAATATAACACATTTTATTTTACCGAGAAGGTTTTTCTCTCCGGTCCTATTCCCGTGATGGTCAGGCTTTTCCAGGCCGCGGGCAGTTTAGAAGGAATTTGTACGATGCCTTTGGGCGTGATATCCAGTCCGCCAAAGCCCATCAACAGGCTTTGCAAAATACCTCCCGCGCCGGTAGCAAAATAGGGATTGGTGCCTCCTTTGGTTTCTGCTATCACGCGGAAAGGCGGATTAAGATTGGGTTGGTAAGCATCCTTGAAAAAATGCGCTGCTTTTTCTCCATCCCCCAATCTTGCATACAGCAATGTAAAAATAGCCTGCGTCATCGCCGGTGTTCCTTCATTGGGCACACGCGATTCATAGTATTCCAGGTCTTTACGCACCTGTTTCGCATCGGTGATCTCTTTGAGCGGATAGGCCAGCAGGTTCACATCTGCCTGCTTGATCCCTTCACCGTGATAGGCCGCATGCTCCTGCGTAACACCATTGTCCATTTTCAATATCGGTATGTTTACAGCCACTTTCATCCAATCGGCATCGGCTTCCACGTTCAGTATTTTTGCAGCTTCGGTAGCATATTGTAACACTGCTTTGGCAGCAGCATTGGTCCAGGCATTATTGTCTACGTTCTCGGCCCATTCATCTGCGGCCACTACATTTTTGATCTCGTATTTACCAGGTCCGTTCCGCTCCACACGGCTTGCCCAGAAATCGGCTGTTTCTTTCAGCAGTGGCCAGCCTTTTTCTCTTAACCATGTTTTATCCTGCGTAACACAATAATAGTTCCATGCAGCAATGCCCACACAAGCCGTAATATGGTGTTCGAAGGGACCGCTCAAAGCCCATACCGGCGTTTCTTCTACGCCTGTTGCAGCACTTTCCCAGGGGAACATAGCGCCTTTGTATCCATGATTGAAAGCATTGCGCCTGGCTGCCTCCAATCGCTGAAAACGGTATTCCACCAGGCTTTTAGCCATTTCTGGGTGAAGTACCAATATAGCAGGATACATCCATAATTCGGTATCCCAGAAAACATGCCCGTTGTATCCCAGTCCGGATAAGCCCATGGGCGAAGGACTCAACGCTGTTCCTTCCCTTGCAAAAGAATACAGGTGATACATCATGCTGTGCACATCCTGCTGCGCCTGTTCATCGCCTTCTATCCTGATATCACTTTTCCAGAGTTCATCCCATGCTTTGTTGTGAAAGTTGATGAGTCGCTCACGTCCTTCCAGTTTGGCAAAGATGGTCATGCGTTCTGCTTCATTCAACGGATCATCGTGATGTGCCGAAGTGATGGAAGTTCCTGCAACGGAGAAACGATAGATTTCACCTGCTTTGAGTTGTTTCCCGAATTTCATCAGGTGCATGTTATTGTCCCACATCTCGTGTATCACACGTGGTTCCTGCCCGTGCGGTTCGCTGAAGAGGAAAGTATTGGAGGCGCACATGAGGAGTTTGCCTGTGGGACTTTTCGCAGCCGATGTAAGCAAACTGATTACTACATGCGGCCGGTCGATCTCGTTGTAATAATTTTGTACATCTTTCAACGCATCGGGGGCTTCCATTACGCTGGCGGCGCCCATGCTGATATCTTTTTTGGCAGTGACCTGCACATCCATCAACACTGTAAAAGGAAGATGACGCAGGGAATAGTAAGTATAGCGCACTTCGGCTTTGTCTTCTACCTGGAAAGTAGTGGTAAATGAAGCATGGCGCATATCCAGCTCCTGTTGCATGTGTTGTACGTTGGCGCCCGATATCCGCTTCCCATCGATATCCATCTGCATATTGAGCAGGTTGAAGCTTCGCAGGAAATTGCTCACGCGTCCGCGCCCGTAAAGATCGTAAGCACCGGCGAGCACCACATCTTTTACTTTGAAGGGCTCGGGAGCCGATACGATACCGATCATACCGTTGGCAACAGTAACACCATAATAGTTGGCAGGATTTATTTCACTGGCATGTATCTTCCAGCTATCCGGTCGCTCCTGGCCGGCAGCAACAAATTGCATTGCCATTAGGCCTACGAGAAAAATTCCAAATAATCTTTGCATACATGTATTTTTTATCTTCGGAATAAACAAAGTTTGTCGTTGTTTATGGCTACTGCAATATACTCTTTACCGGTTGCAGCTTTGATCAAAGCTATATCCCTGGCTTCGCCTTTAATAAAGAGTCCGCTTTGTGATGGTGGCATATAAATAAATCCTCGCTTGGGATCATTCATTAATATGGTTCCGTAATTCGCATCGAAGCGGCCGGTCTGCGGCTTGAAGCCAAAGAAATTGCCCACCAGGTACAGTCCTTTGTTGGCACTACCGGTTATAGCTACCTGCGCTATGGCAAATACAGGAGATAACTGCGCTCTCACAGGCAACGCCTGCATACTGAATTGTCCCTTTCCATCGTTCAGAAAAACACAGGTATTCGTTTGCTCAACCGTTAATACAACAGCGTTATCCAACTGCTCTTTCGTTAACACTTCTTCAATGGGTTTACCCGCATAACTGCTGAAATGCAATAGTCTTTTTTTCAGTTCCGGTATCTGCGATTCCATTTCTCCTTTCAGGTAATAGGGATAAGCTTTCCCATCGGCTTTATAATATACCGGAATCGACTCAACCTGTCCATTTTTATCAAAATCACCTACATACAATTTTGCCGGATGTGTTTCATCGGCTTTGATATTGGAATTGAGGCCGAAGTTTCCCGCTACTAAGTCAGGCGTGCCATTATTATCTACATCTGCGATGGTGAGACAATTCCACCATCCTGCAGAATGGGGTATGACTGTTTTTTTCTGCAGCTTGCCCTCTTTGAAAGCAAAGAGGGTCACCGGCATCCAATCGCCTACAACAATGAGTTCTTTCTTTCCGTCGTTATCGATATCCGCCCATTTGGCATCTGTAACCATACCCAGGTTAACCAGGTCCGGCGCCATGCTTTGCGTTACATTTTCAAATAAGCCATTCCCACGGTTCAACAGCAATATGCTCGAAGGTGATATACCATAAGCTCCGGGGATATTGCGGGTGCCGATGAAGATATCCGGTTTGCCATCTCCATTCACATCACAGATGCACACACAGGAGGCATTCACAGCTACTGAAGGCCATCCTTTGGTGGCAGGTGTGAAATGTCCTTTGCCATCATTCAGGTATAATCGTGCCAATAATTGTGGAGTCCCCTGCTGGTATTGATTTCCGCCCGATACCACTACCAGGTCAAGATCGCCATCCTGGTCGGCATCAAAGAAGGCAGCACCCGTGTTTTCATAATTTTTGTCTGCCGCAAATGCCGGCTGTGGCTCCCTAATGAAGGTACCATCTCTTTGCTGGAGAAACAGTTTAGCGGTATCTCCCGATGCACTTCCCATATAAAAATCTTCCAGCCCATCATGGTTCACATCTCCCACTGCCAGTTTCGGCCCTTCGGTAGAAAGCATTTTGGGTATGAGCCGTTCTACATTGAAATCAACAAAATCATTTTCTTTGTGTTGTATATTTCCATGTATAACAGAGGTTGCTACATTCTTGTAGACTGGTTTTGCTGCATGAAACAGTGTGTCGCTATTTTGTGTTGCGTGCTGCTGCTGTAATACCAGCAAAGTGTCTACCGGCAATTTTGTAAGCATCTGTGATTTCCCACCAGGCCATTGTATTTTCAAACTATCTATAATGGTGGCAGTACCCAGGCCAAACAACAATACGGGTTCCACGCTACTCTGAAATCCACGGGTAGGCATTTGTTCCAGTAGCTGCTGGCCATCGCCTGTATAAATTGTTACCCTTGCACCCACGCCAAACCTGTTTGCCGTATTGCCCTCCGGTTTTATTTTGAGGTAATGATGTTTTAATTTTTCAGTACTGAGGTTCCTGTACACAAAAGATTCCATGTTCACATTGTTTACCACCAGGTCCAGGTCTCCATCTCCATCCAGGTCACCATAAGCTGCCCCGTTACTGAAACCAGGGGCTCCTAAACCCAATGCTACCGATCTGTTTTGATACCTGAGGTTCTTTTGATTTACAAAAGCAGCATTCACCAGGGGCACGGAAGGCATTTTTTTGAGCAACTCCATGAAATCATACCCGCCTCGCCTCACTTGCTGCATCATTTCCTGGCTATTGAAATACGCCAAGAAATCCTGGTCGGTTAAATCGCGATAAATACCATTGCATACATAGAGATCTTTCCAACCGTCGTTATCAAAATCAAAATGCAATGCGCCCCAACTCCAGCCGGTTGCATCTACTCCGGCCAATTGAGCAATTTCACTGAAAGTACCATCCTGGTTATTCAATTGCAGGCAATTGGCCGTGAACTGATGATGTAAACCCAGGAGATCCCTGGCGTTCTGTACATCATACTCATCGAATTTGAGCGTTGTCTTTAACCGGTAATCGGTCTCCGGAAGCATTTCAGCCGTAAAAATATCCGTATAGCCATCGTTATTGATATCTGCTATATCGGTTCCCATTGAACCATTGCTCATATGCCCGAGAGCCTGACTGCTTACTTCTTTGAATGTTCCATTATGTTGGTTGATGTACAGGTAATCCTTTTCAAAAAAATCGTTGGCGATATAGATGTCGTCCCATCCGTCGTTATTTACATCACTCACGGCTATACCAAGTCCAAATGCGATCTCGGGCCCGTAGATACCTGCTTCGGCGCTCACGTCTGTGAACTTTCCATTGTCGTTCCGGTATAAGCGGTCTCCATTCACACGGTCTCTTGTATTACGATCTACAGGCTTGTACCCAAAGCTTTCTACAGACCTGGGACTGTTATTCAATACAAAACAATCCAGGTCTCCGTCGTGATCGTAGTCGAAAAAAACAGCCTGGGTAGATGCACCTTTATCATCCAGTCCATAAGCATGCGCTTCTTCTTTAAAAGTGCCGTCTTTTTGGTTGATGTAAAGTTCATTGGCCCTGTCATCGCCGGACATGATCCCCGCATTGCATACATAAATATCCAACCATCCGTCTCCGTTCACATCTGCCATGGTTACTCCTGTATGCCACTTATGATTGCTATGTAACCCGGCTTTTGTGGTTATATCTTCAAACTTGAAATTCCCTTTATTGATATACAGTTTATTCTCGCCCTGGTTAGAAGTGAGGAATATATCCGGCTTTCCGTCATTATTAATGTCTCCAATGGCCACACCTCCTCCATTGTAGAAGTTATGGTAATTCAGGATGCTCATTTCCTTACTGTCAATTACCGTATTTTTAAAATGTATGCCCGTTGTTTCGGAAGGCAATAATTCAAATAATGCCTCCTGTTCCGTCTCTTTATGGGATGAATGACAGCCGGCCATACAAATAAAGCTGCTCAACAGGACAACAATATTTGTTATTTTCGAGACCATTAAAAGTTTGATTCGATTCATTATGAAAAAAAAGCTTTTCATTCTACTGACAATCGTATTAGTGTCTTGTGTTGTTATCCCTTATATTTTCATCCCGTCTACCATTACTGTTTCCAGCGCCGTTGTTACCATCGCTTCTCCGAATGGCGCCGGAAGATATGTACTGAACCAGTCCGGCTGGTCTAAATGGTGGAACAGTACAAATAATCATTTTGTTTACCAAAGCGATACTTTTCTTTTTTCAAATAAATTCTTCAAGTCTGTCAACATAACCATCCTGCATGGTCGCGATAGCATTAAAAGCCGTCTCGATCTGCTTCCGCTACAGGAAGACACTACCGGTATTCAATGGTCGTACTCATTCCCATCAAGTCAAAATCCATTCAAACGCATTGAGCAATACCAGGATGCCGGTACGGTTAAAAAAAACATGGATGGCATCTTACTGCAACTCAAATCTTTTTTGGATAAACCCGAGAACATATACAATATCGCTATCAGCAGAACTTCCACGAAAGACACCATACTGATCTCCACTAAATCCATCTCATCTGTTTATCCCGGCACACCCGCTATTTATCATCAGATTGAGCAGCTCAAAACTTATATAGCGTCTCAGCATGCCAGGCAAACCGGCAATCCTATTTATAATATTACCCAGCTCGACCATCACCAGTTTCAACTCATGACTGCCATACCTGTTGATAAAATATTGCCGGATAACGGCAGTTTTGCATTCAAACGAATGATTCCCGGCAGTTTTATGGTAACAGAAGTTACAGGGGGTGAACAAACCGTATCACAGGCGCTTCAAAACCTGTTGTTGTATTTTGCCGACTACCATAAAACATCCATGGCCATCAACTTTCAAATGCTGGTGACCGATCGTTTAAAGGAACCCGACACATCCAAGTGGGTCACCCGTATTTACCAGCCGGTATACTGATCAAAGAACTTTATTTTCGATCGCTTTCATTTTTATAAGCGATTACCATTGCATCCATATCATTCCTCGCCAATATGAATGCTTTCCGGTGATGGATGGTTATGCTCCGGATACGTCTCACCTGTCCCGGTATGGCTAGCCCGTTGATGGCCATTGCCGAGAGCTGCCCCCCGCCTTGATTGAACAACACAGTTCCGAAATCCGCATCGTAACGTCCCATCTGGATATTGTTATCATAATAATTACCAACCAACAATGCATCAGGCCATTGGTGATCGCCGGCATTGGTTATTGCGGCATCTCTGAACGGACTCAATTGCGCATTCCAGGGCAGCGCTTCCAGTTTGAACTGTAAATTACCCTGGTTGATCAATAGGGCATTGGCAAAATAGTTGGCTGTTAATACTTGTGATCGTTGCAGTTTATCTGCACCAAACAAATCTGTCATCGAAGCTTTTGCAAAATCTTCTGCGTACAGGTAATTCTTCTTTAAAAGCGGTATCTGTCGTTGCAACTCATCTTTTCCGGCAAAAGGTATTTCCCTTCCTTCTACATAATAAGTGAGTACCTGCTCTTTCTTTCCGTTATCGTCAAAATCATTATAATACAATCGCACCGGTTCCTTGTCCGACGCTTTCAACCTGCTGTTCAAACCCAGGTTGCCTGCCAGCAGATCTATCTTACCATCATTATTGATATCTATGGGTAAAATGAAATTCCACCAGCCTTTTTTGTCCGTAAGCGTCTTTTTAACAAACCTCCCATTGGTATTGATAAATGCATAAATGCCATCCCATTCTGTTGCTACAACCAAATCTTTGTCTCCATCATTGTCGATATCGTACCATATCGCATTCGTAACCATTGCCGGTTGCAACAGTTCTGGTGCCAGCACAGCAGTAACATCTTTGAAATGTCCTTTCCCGTCGTTCTGCAACAAATACGATCTGGGCATTTTCCCATATTCCCAGGGAACGGCCCTTCCACCGATAAAAAGGTCCGGAGCGCCATCTCCATTAAAATCATAAGGTATGATGCAGGATTGCGTTGTGTAAACGTCTGTAAAAGCGTTCTCCAGCCTGGTAAGTTTTCCTTTTCCGTCGTTCAGGTACACCCTTGGAAGCAGGTGTGCATCGGTGCCATAGAACTCATTACCGCCGCTGGCCACCACCAGGTCGGGATGCCCATCTTTATTGATATCTATCCAGGAAGCGTCTACATCTTCATAAACACTGTCGGCATCCAATGCCGGTTCAGGCTGCCGCTGAAACTTACCATCCGGCTTTTGCAGGAACAGGGCTTTTTTCCCGTTCTTGGCCCCGCCTATGAATACATCTTCCAGTCCGTCGTGATTGATATCGGCAACAGCTAATGCAGGTCCTTCCGTAGACACCATGTGCGGCATCAGGGGCTCCCGGTCAAACTCCACAAAAGGATTTTCAACATGATGATAATTCAATCCTACAGATGCTGTGATGTCCTCCATAGGCTTCGTAGGATTTTTCTCATGTTTTGTAATGATGTCATCATGAAACAATGGCAACCCTTTCGTGTAAGCCAGCTGCATAGTTTTTCCGGTCGTATCCAACCGGAGGGGTTGACAGGTATGATCGGGCCATATCAAAAAAGCAGAATCAACAGTAGTATGATCGAGTCCAATATGTATGGGAATTTCCATGCTGGACTGAAATCCGTGCACCGGGCTCTTTTCGTAGGTTCTGATTCCATCTCTTGTAAACAGCACTGCTTTTGCACCCACCGCGTTGATATTTTTTTCAGGCCCTTTCAATTTCAATACTGCATAGGCTTTTTTCTTTACGTCGTTGCTTTTGTTTTTGTACAACAACACCGGCTGATCAATATTATTCACTACAATATCAAGGTCGCCATCATTATCCAAATCGGCATACACCGCCCCATTAGAATAAGTGGGCTGGTCATTACCCACTTGCTGACGCAGGTCAACAAATTGAAGGTTACCATTATTCTTGTACAACTTATTAGGGATCTTGATTTCGGGAAACTTATTCACAAGCGCCATATCTTTCTGATCCATCTTTCCGCCTGAGATCTTATGCTGTATTTCCCTGTTGGAAACAAAATTCACATAATCAATGTCGTTCATCCGCTTGGGAATACCATTGGAAATAAAAAGGTCTTTTAATCCGTCGTTGTCAAAATCCATCCACAGCGGAGCCCAGCTCCAATCGGTAGCTGCAATTCCGGAATACAAGCCAATCTCACTGAACATACCGTTTCTGCGGTTGAGCTGCAGGTTATTCCGCGTATATTGATAATTGTAACCAGCCGATATTTTATACTTGAAAATATCATAATCGTCTTCTCCCAAAGAACGTTTTAAGATATAGGGGTCCGACGGCAGCATATCCATTGAAATGATCTCCGGATACCCGTCATTGTTCACATCTGCCACGTCTACTCCCATTGAAAACTGGCTGGTGTGCATGATATGCTCGTTCAACTCATCTTTGAATGTTCCGTTTTTCTGGTTGATATAGAGGTAATCATTTTCATGGAAATCATTGCCAACATACAGATCCGGATAGCCATCCATATTGAAATCACTGACCACTACCCCCAATCCATAACTGATAGCAGAACTGTTAATGCCCGATGCTTTCGTAACATCAGTGAAATGTCCGTTGTCGTTGCGATAAAGGCGATCTCCGGAAAGTTCATTATACGTACCCAGGAAATTGCTTCTCGGTGCGAAGCTTCCATTCTGGTGAACCGAATGATTCAATAAAAAAAGATCCAGGTCGCCATCCATGTCATAATCGAAAAAAACAGCTTGTGTGCTGAAACCGGAAAAATCAACCCCGTATTCCTTCGCTTCATCTTTGTATACCGGCACACCATTTTTATCTATACCCTGGCATACTAATAACTGGTTATGTCCATGCAGGGTTTCATAATTGCCTACCCGGCATACATAAATATCGAGCAGTCCATCATTATTGATATCTACTACAGAAACGCCGGTTGACCATTCCCCGTCGTTTGGTATGCGGGCTTCTTTTGTAACATTGGAGAAACTAAGGTTCCCTTTGTTGAGGTATAATTGATTGTCTCCCTGGTTGGCGCTGAAAAACAGGTCTATCTTCCCATCATTATTAAAATCACCGGCGCCAATCCCTCCTCCATTGTAATAATACATGTATTTAAACATGTTAAATTCCTGGGTAGGGTGTAGTGTATTGCTAAAATCCAGCCCGGTACGCGCATGGTCTAAAATTTCAAACGCTTCCGGAGCCTTGTGGTTATCTCCATGGCAGGAGGCTAATCCCAGTAACCCGATCAGTAAATATTTTTCCAGCCACCGTGTCTTCATAACCTTTTTCCTCGATTGGGTTTATTAATACGGAACAGCACCGGGAATTCATCATTCTGTAGTACCAGGATATAGTTGTTCTTAGCAGTTTTGATTTCCTGGATATCTCTTACTTCGCCATTCAATGCCATACCTGATTCGGCAGAACTTAGCAAACTGAAATTATTTTTACCCTTATTCAGCATTACAAAACCGGGACTGGCATCCAGGCGTTCAAACTGCGGCAGAAAGCCGAACTCATTACCTCCCAGCACGATATCCGGCTTTCCATCTCCATCTAAATCGGTACAATGAATTGCATTTACGCAAGATAATTGTACCAATGGGGGCATTGGCTGGATGGCAAAATTGCCGTTACCATTATTGATCGCAATAATAGAACTCGTATAGTTGAACAACTTCACAATACTTTTTTTCATCAGTTCCTCGGGAAACAGTTCCTGGATAGATTTCCTGGCAAAATCGTGGTGCTTCAGGTTTTGTTTTTTGAGTATCGGTACCTGATCTTCCATATCGTGCTTTAAAAATACAGGAAGGTCTTTCCCATTGATGGTACTGGTGATGACCCGGTCGCTGGTACCGTTCTCATCAAAATCATTCAGCCATAGCTTCACCGGGTGTGTTGTATCGGGATGCAGGGACAAATTTTCTCCAACATTTCCCAGTAGAATATCGTTCTTCCCGTCTCCATTCACATCGGCTACTGTAACGGTCTGCCACCATCCGTACATATTGGAAAGATTCGTTTTGACTTCAATAAAATGATCCCCGTTAAATGAAAACACCCGGGGCGCCATCCATTCACCTGTTATCACCAGTTCTTTTGCTGCATCACCTGTTATATCGGCCCATGCAGCACCCGTTACCATTCCAATGGTTGAGATATCGGGGTTCTTTGTTTTGGCAATATCGAAAAAATGTCCCTTGCCATCATTCACAAAAAGATAGCTGTACGGGTTGATACCGTAGTTTCTGGGATCGCTTCTTCCGCCGATAAAAAGATCGGGGTATCCATCATGATTAAAATCTTCTGCAACAGCCACCGAAACATTCATACCCGTTTGCGGAAATGCGCTGGCATCCAATTCGAAATTGCCTTTACCATCATTTTTAAATAGGCGTAGTTGCATTTGAGGACTGATGGATCTGTTGGCATTTCCACCCGGACAAACAAGCAAGTCCAGGTCGCCGTCTTTATCATAATCAAACAGCAATACTGCAACGTCTTCGAAATCAATGAACCTTTCAAATGCCGGCTCTTTTGTTTTTTTAAACCCACCATCTTTTTGTTGTAAGTAAAGCTGACCGGGATGACCGGGCGTTCCTCCAATAAAAACATCTTCCAGCCCATCTCCATTCACATCGCCGCAAGCCGCCTTGGGGCCTTCTCTTGACAAGAGTTTGGGAAGATTCCGTTCATAATAAAAATCTGTATAGTCATCTTCCTGGTGCTTTTCAAAAACGGTTTTAACGCTGTCTAACAACGCAGGGACATGTTTTTCAACAGGAATAATATAAGGTACTCCTTTTGCCGGTTGCTGCAGTTGATAAACCGTATCAACTGCAGGATGATTCATCTTGGTGAAACTAAGGTCGGGCCATATGATCAGCATCGAATCAACCGCAGCATGATCGCCCAGGCCGATGATCTGTTTATAATCCATAGAAGACTGGAATCCTCTGCTCGGATTTAATTCACGGTTGATAATCTGGTTGCCCTGGTATATTTTTATTTTACTCCCGATAGCAAAACTATTTGATTTGCTCCCTTTCAGACTAACACCGATATAGTGATTCCGGGTAGTCTCACGACTATTGTTTTTATAAATAAATGCGGGTTGGTTCTCATTATTAACCACCAGGTCAAGATCACCATCATTATCCAGGTCGCCATAAGCGGCTCCATTGGAGAAACTGGGCTGGTTCATTCCCCAGGAAATCGCCATGTCTTTAAACTTGAGGTTATGCTGGTTCCGGAACGCTTTATTGACCAAAGGTGTTTGTGGGATGTTCAGGAGTACTTTGTCTACATTATCTTTTTTTCCTGTCAATACCATTTTCTGGATCACATCATTGGCGAAGAATTCGATAAAATCAAGATCGGTTACATCCCTGTTCACGCCGTTGCATACATAAATATCATTGTAGCCGTCATTATCCATATCGAACATCAAGGCTCCCCAACTCCAATCAGATGCCGAAATTCCGCTGTAATTAGCGGTTTCCATGAATTTGCCGTTCCCGTTATTTAATTGCAGGCAATTTTTCACATACTGGTAATAGAACCCTGCCTTCAGTTTGCTTCTGAAAAGATCAATATTATCAAAAGCTCCGGTCGTTTTCAACCGGTAGTCATCATCGGGCAACATGTCGGTATTAAAAATATCCGGGTAACCATCGTTGTTGATATCGGCAATATCTGCGCCCATCGATGAGAAACTCGTGTGCCGGATGCGTTGTTCAAACTCATCTTTGAATGTTCCGTTTTTTTGATTGATATACAGGTAATCCCTTTCATAGGAGTCGTTCGACACATATATATCGGGATAGCCGTCGTTGTTGACATCTCCTACCGATACACCTAATCCAAAACTGATAAGGCTGCTATGAATACCGGCCTCTTTGGTTACTTCAGTGAAATGGCCATTATCGTTCCTATATAAATGGTTGCCTCCACCTTTCAGGAAAGGCGCCACTTTCCATTCATTTTCCGGCAGGTCGCGCCTGTTATCGAAACCCAATTGGTTAACGGGTATCGGGCTGTTGTCAATGATAAAGCAATCAAGGTCTCCATCTAAATCGTAATCAAAGAAAGATACCTGCGTAGAATAACCTTTGTGATCCAATCCATATTGCGCGGCCGATTCTGTAAAAGTCTGATCGTGGTTATTAATATATAGTTTGTTGCGCCTGTTGCCGTTGGGCATGTGCCCGGAATTGCAAACATAGATGTCCAGCCAGCCATCATTATTGATGTCTACAAACAGAACGCCTGTACTCCACATACTATCCTGCCTGAATCCGGCTTTGGCCGTAATATCTTCGAATTTAAAATTCCCTTTATTCAGGTAAAGCTTGTTCTCTCCCATATTGGAGGTAAAGAAAATATCGGCAAGTCCGTCGTTATTAATGTCGCCAATGGCAACACCTCCTCCGTTGTAAAAGTTCCTGAATAAAAAACTGTTCTCCAGTCGCTGGTCAGTCACATTGTTGCGAAAATCAATGCCAGTATGTTCCATCAATTGGAACATGGTGGAGGATTCTTTTTTATTTCTGTTGCTGCACGAAAAAAGTAATAGGAGAACCGGAATGCAAACTAGCTGCTTCATTGGAGGCAATTAATAACAAGCGGAAATTAAACTAAAGTTCCGGCGTTTTGAAGAATCGAAAGAAAAAAACAAAGAATACAGTAAAAGGCCAGTTTAACTGGCCTTTTACTGTATTCTTATAAACACCTATAAATTAATACCCAGGGTTCTGTTTAAGGTTGGGGTTAGCAATCAACTGAGAAGACGGTATGGGGAACAACAGGTATTTAGGATCGTCTGTTGGTTTCAGCGCCCATGGTTTCAGGTACACGCCAAAACGGATCAGGTCCTGTCTTCTCCAGCTTTCCCAATAAAGCTCACGTCCTCTTTCAGCCAGCAATATATCTGTTGTCAGTGAAACAATCGGAGATGCGTTACGTGCAAGGCGTAATTGATTCACCAGCAATAATGCACCCGCTGCATCGCCAGACCGGAGCTTGGCTTCTGCAACCATCAGCAATACGTCTGCATAGCGGAATATCTGCAGTTGGTTTCTCTGTTGGCCACCGCTATAGGCACTATAATCGGGTGCGTATTTCACAATACGGATACCATCAATTTCAAGTGTATTGGGGTCAGTCTCTACAAGGCTCACATTAGGACTGAACTTTAAAGCATTACCATGGCGGTCTACTTCAGCTACGCCGTTTTCATTGTATTGTTGGCCAGCCAGTAAACCCGGACGAAGTCCCGATTGATCTGTTACCCCCGCATAATATCTGCCACCCAGCCTACTGTCTTTTGTAGTGTCGATCACTGTATTAGGGGTACCGTCACCATGGCCTTCGAAAGTATTATAGAAATCGGCAACAGTACTGAAACCATTCCATCCCGCTCCACCATAGGAATTGTTTTTATCCCATGAATTGTAATGCAGTGTCATCATCCAGCGTGCATTGATACCTCCGGAGTTGATACCATCCGGCGCCTGTGAGGCCCCTGTATTATGCCATGCCCAAATTCTTTCGGTAGACCTGGATGAATTAAACGGACTGAAGTTATCAAAATATTCTGTTGATAAACTATAATTACCACTGTTGATGATCTGGTTACCCAGGCTGATCACTTGTGCCATATCGGCTGGATCAAATGTGGGTGCAGCCCTGTTGATAAACGCTCCTTTGTTCAATAATACTTTCATCAACAAGAACCTGGCAGCATCCGGGCTCGCTTTATAGGGAGCATTGGAAGCAGGGAGCTGGGGAATGATCGATGTTAAAGTAGATACCAGGTTCTTAACTGCATCAGCGGGTTGATAAACGGGTGCAGGATCTATTGAGTTATACTTTGCCACTTCCCTGTAAGGAACCTGGCCATACAAATCCAGCAAGTAAAACTGTGCAACAGAGCGAAGGAACATCGCTTCTGCAGCCTGCTGTTGTGATGGATTATACGCCAATGTGGTAATGGCATCACTTTCCAACTGACCAAGGTTATTGAATACCGATATGGTTTGGCCGTGTATGGCAGTCCAGCTATGAGAGTGCAATACCCTCCAAACACCATTATCATCCCAGTCACCACCCCTGGTAGGCACCAGTGTTTCATCGGAAGTATTTTGTTCCAAAGAAAATATCTGATCCTGGCTGTGCATCAAACCGGTCAGGTCATTATAAGTAGCATTCAACAAAGCATTTACGTCAACTGCACCAGTACTCGACGGATTGGCCGTAAAAGAATTCTGTAATTTTTGGTCCAGCTTTGTGCAGGAAAATGTTCCTACTGTTACAAAACCACCTAAAATTAAATATTTAAGTTTCATATAGTTAGGTTTATCATGATCATTTATTAATTACCTATAACGGTTTACAGGGAGAAATTGATTCCGAATATGAAGGTCCTTGCAGTGGGGAATCCGATATAATCAATTCCCAAAGAAGGAATACCATTCAACGCTTTATTCACGTTCACTTCCGGATCAAATCCTGAATATTTCGTTATAGTAAATAAATTACTTCCTGTGACATATGCATTCAGGTTTTTGATTGTTTTACCCAGGTTGCCGATCCTGTATGAAATGGTAGCATTGCCCAGTTTCATATAATCACCGCTTTCAAGGTAACGGGTAGAAGGGGTAATCGCATTCGCAACACTCTCTCCATTGCCGATCAGTTTGGATGCTATATTTCTTCCACCAATGATATTGCTGATATTCAGCACACTCATTGTGGTATTATTGTACAGCAGGTTACCGTATGATCCGTGCATATTGATCACCAGGCTCCATTTTTTGTAATTAAGATCAGTTCCAAAACCTATGTAAGTGGTAGGATTCGGGTCTCCGGAAAATACAGGAGTAGCGCTGTATTTAGCAATTCCATTTGAACCAAAGCCCTGGAAAGTCGGCAGGTAATAAACGTCTATCGGCTGACCGTCGGCAATCACCTGTGCATAAGCACCACTGGTTCCCTGTCCATGCAGCGCTCCTGTGTTTGTAAGGAAAGGAACTGATGACAAAGACGGAGATGAGAACTTGTTCTTAACCAAAGTAACGTTTACGTTGGCATTCCAGGTGAAGTTGGTTTTCCTAACGAGGGCTGCACCAACCATGATCTCTACACCTTTGTTGGTGATCCATGAATTGGGGGTTCCGTTACCATCCATGTTCTTATATACAGTACCAGATCCGGCAGTTGGCTGCGCAATGGTAAAGCCGTAAAGCGGATTGGTTGTTTTTTTATTGAAATAGTCAACCGAACCAAATACCCGTCCGCCTAAGATGCTGAAATCAACACCCGCGTCGGTAGAAGTTACTGTTTCCCATTTCAGGTTGGGGTTACCGAAGTGAATGGTTTTCAGTGATCCGTTGCTGGTGTAGTGATACACATCAAATGCAGCATCTACCGGGTTAAACTCCTGGTTACCTGTTTGTCCCCATCCTACACGGAATTTCAACGAATTGAATATTTTGTTACCCTTCATGAACTGCTCATTGGCAACATTCCAGGCAGCAGCTATAGAGGGGAAATACGCATACTTGTTATTGGTACCGAACTTACTGGAACCATCAGCCCTGAAAGTTCCTGTTAACAGGTATTTATCCTGGTAATTCAAAGCAACCCTTGCAAAATAGCTTTGCAATTCAACAGTGGGGTCTTTAAAAGAGGTTGTACTTAAATTGCCCTGCTTTCCATCTTCCATGTTATCATAGTAATGTACATTGGTAACATTTTGTTGCTGCAGGTTGTAGTTAAATCCATAAACCGCCGATTGATTACCCTGGTAAGTGGTAGTCCAATATTCGTAACCAGCCACTGCATTCAGGTTGAGGTCGGAGGTTAATTTCTTCACATAATTTAATGTATGTGTAAGGGTTTGAGAAGCCAGTTGCGTATTACCAACATTGGCAATTCCCGCTCCGTCTGCCACACCACCGGTACCTTTTATCCAACCCTGCAGTTCCTGCTTCCTGAGACCGGCGCTATAATTAACACCATATAACACGCGGTACTCCAGGTCGGGAGTGATTTTATATCCGAGCGATGCAGAAGCCAATACGGTGTTGATACTGGTTTTATCATTATAAGCATCAGAGAATGCCAGTGGGTTCACCTGTCCGCTCGGGTTGGCCTGGTTATACAACCCATTTGATCTTACTAAATTCAATGTAGGGTTCCAGATCAAAGCCAGCGAAATCAGGTTACCGCCGCTACCCGCATCGTTTGAGATCGGGGCTATATTTTCCGATACATTGGCTATGGCAGCATTGAAATCGAGGCTCAGTTTATTATCAAGGAACTTATAAGATCCTCCAAAATTTCCAACATATTTTTTCAAGCCCGATTTCCGTATCAGACCCTGCTGATCTGATACCAGGAAAGAAGCGCGATACCTTCCATTCTCAGTTCCGCCACCAAATGCCACCGAATAATTCTGCGAAAGTGCATTCCTGGTAATGGCTTTAAAAGGATCTACTGTAGCACCGGAATCGGATAAGGGTGCATTGTATGTTTTAAGTGCAGCACGATAGCCTCCTGCATCCAATACTTTGGTCTTCCGCATGATATCACTGAATCCGGTAGATGCCGCCACTTCCACGCGTGTTGGCCCCACCTGGCCTTTCCTTGTAGTGATCAGGATCACTCCGTTCGCACCGCGTGAACCATAGATAGCAGCAGCAGACGCATCTTTTAACACATCCACAGACGCTATATCAGAAGGATTGATATAAGTTAAAGGGTTGCCTCCGGGAGTAGTACCTACACCGGAATTGTTCAGGACACCGGGCCTGGCAGACCTGCCATCCAGCGGAATACCGTCCACAACATAAAGCGGTGTATTACCTGTACGGATAGAGTTATTACCCCTGATCTGTACAACGGTTTCGCCACCAGGCTGTCCGTTACTGTTGGTAATCTGCAAGCCGGCAACCTTTCCCTGCAAAAGCTGGTCGGGTGCCGCAGCAACGCCCTTGTTAAAGTCTTTTGCCTGTACCGAACCTACAGATCCGGTCAAGTCCCGTTTACGGGCCGTACCATAACCGATTACCACCACTTCATTCAATTGGTCGCTGGTGGCTTTCAGTGATACGGTAATGGCAGATTTGCTCTGGATGTTGACCTCTTCAGATACATAACCTACTGATGAGATCACTAATGTTTTCGCAGCTGCCGATACATTCAGTTTGAAAGTACCATCGGAGCCGGTTTGCGTTCCGGTAGAGGACCCCTTGACAACGATGGAGACGCCTGCCATCGGGCTTCCATCTTTTGAGTCGGTGACCTTTCCCGTAATTGTTTTGGTTTGCGCCTGTACCAGGAGGGAACATAGACAGGCTAGTAACCCCATAAGCATGGGTTTGGCAAGCTTCGTAAAATTCATAATGGCAGTTTTTGTTATTAAGCGTGTACAAATTACACATAATTCTCTGAAAATTAACTTTTAACAAAGAATTTTCAAAGAAAAAAAGCACAATATTAATATTGTGCTTTTTTATACTGCCTTATGAATAATAAAGTGACAGAAATATTGTGATAAAATCAGTATTTAAATACTTTACCGCCTGCCATTACCTCCTGTGTTTTTTCATCGAACGTWACTTTCATACCMGTATGTGCRGCYGCAGTGGTCATGATATTGGCAATAGAATGAGCATAACCTGCTTCCACCGAYGCATGAGGCTGCTGTCTGCTGCGSACACATTCCATCCAGTTCCTTACGTGTGCCGAAGTGAGGCTATCTCCACCTGTATTGGCTGAAGTTGCTACCTTTTCTACTTTCTCCACGAGGTTCATCTCGGGCAGCAGGTTGGGTTGCATATGCATGGCGCTSGCGGGACCGGCTTTCAGTCCCCCTTTGGGTGATACTTTATTGGTGATCAGGTTGAGCTCGCCACCGTTGGAATAATACATTTCAGATGGATTCTCATCACCATTGTGCATTCTTGAAGCGAATACCACCTGGAAGCCTGTGGTGGGATCGTTCTCTGGACCATAATCGAATACAGCAGTGATGGTATCCCAGTTGCGSCGTCCGTCTTTCCACTGGTATATGCCTCCRTTSGCAGCTACGCTGCGYGGATGTTTCAGTCCGGAGAACCAATGCACRGTATCGATCTGGTGCGACATCCACTGTCCGGGTAAACCCGATGAGAAMGGCCAGAACAAACGATACTCCAGGTATTTGCGGGGATCCCATGCTTCATGAGGCCTGTTCAGCAGGAAGCGGTTCCAGTCGGTGTCTTCCTGTTTYAGTTGCGCCACCAGGTCGGGCCTGCGCCAGCGTCCCGGCTGGTTCACGTTCCAGGTAAGTTCTACCATGGTAATGGGACCGAACTTGCCAGCCTGAATAAAATCGGCCGCTGCCTGGTAATTTTTACCACTCCTGCGCTGCGAACCGATCTGTACAATCTTACCCGATTCTTTCACCGCTTTCAATGCCGCACGGTTGTCTTCCATTGTTTCGGCAAATGGCTTCTCCACATACGCATCGCATCCTGCTTTTACCGCTTCGATCGCATGTCTTGCATGCGCGAAATCGGGTGTGCTGATGAATACGGCGTCAATATTCTTCATTCCGTATAATTCTTCGTTGTTACGGCATCCCACAATATCATGYCCCATGCGTTCTTTCAACACCGCCATACCTTCCTCTCTYCTTTTCTTCCAGAGATCGGATACTGCCACCATGTCGAAATTCAGTTCCTTGTAATGGTTTTGAAAACAAGGCAGGTGCGATTGGCGGAAACGGTCRGARAAACCTAYTACGCCCACTCGCACGCGGTCGTTGGCGCCGATGATATTGGCGTAACTTTTTGCACTGAAGCCCAGGCTGGCGGCRTAAACGCCTGCTGTAGCCTTAGCTGTTTGTTTGATGAATGTTCTGCGGTTTGACATATAAGTGTTTTTATTTTAGTTCCTGAATTTTRATACTTCTGAAAGAAACGTCATTGCCATGATCCTGCAACAGGATATGTCCCTCCGGCGCCATGCCGAAGTTRGGCCAATGCGCATATTTACTGCGGGCTACCAACGCATAGAAATATTGTGTACCACGCTTGTAGTCGAGCATTTTCCAGCCGTTCAGGTAATGCTCTACCCTTCCATCAGGATAAACAATTACCATACCGCGGTTCCATTCACCAACCTTTCTTCTGGCCCTGGGTTCTTTTATGGAAGGAATCAAATCGTATAAAGARGCAAGTGTTCTGTTGCCATCCGTACCCATCTTGGCATCGGGGTGTTTGGCATCATCCAGTATCTGGTATTCGAGGCCGATAGCTGAGCCTGTGTTGTTTTCTTTTTCGGTTACAAAATATTTCACGCCACTGTTGGCGCCTTCGGTGATTTTGAATTCGAACTGCAACACAAACGCGCTGTACTCTTTAGTGGTAATAATATCACCGCCATTGGTTGATTCTTTACCATTAGAACCCAGCACATTCAATGTACCGTCTTTTACTTCCCATCCTTTTTCGGGGAACTTGTCTTTATAGGCGCCTCTCCATCCATTGGTGGTCTTTCCATCGAACAACAATACTACATGGTTCTTTTTCTCCTGTTCCGACAAAGTATTGGGCAGCAGGTTCACTACGAAAGTATTATCATAAGGAGTAGGCTTCAGGTTCCTGGTTTGTATGCGGATATTACGCCAGCGGATCTGTTTGCCGGCTTTTTCCTGCTTACCGATAGCGTGCACCTGTAAAGCGATGAAACCTTTGGGCGTCATATCATCTACCAGGCTGGCAGCCGCCATGCCATTGATGAAAGTGCGCATGGAATTACCGATACATTCAATGCGGCATTTGTTCCACTTGCCTAACTTGAATGCGGCTTTGGCTGCCGGGTTGTAATCGAGCGGGTAGAGCCAGTCGCGACGGGCCTCATCATAAATACCGGCCGTCCAGGCACGGGGTGAGGGATCAATCTCGAACTGGTAACCATGTACCCTGCCATTGTTATATTCCGGTTTGCTTTCACTGCGGAACTGCACGCCGGAATTCATAACACTATCGAGCTTGAACTCGAATTCCAGGATAAAATCGCCATAATCTTTTTCTGTAGCCAGGAAGGAATTGGGTTCTCCCGATACGGTGATTCCTACAATTTCTCCATTCACCGCCTCAAACTTGGCATGCCCGTTGAGCGGGCGCCAGCCTTTCAGGTCTTTTCCATTAAACAGGCTTTGCCATTGGGGAGATTGCGCAAAAGCCGAAGCGCTAAGGGCTATAGCGCAAGCAAGCAGAAGTCTTTTTTTCATAATAGCATCAAAAATTTGCCCGCTCAAGTTAGCAGTAATCGTGTGAAAAAGTATTCTTCCCGATTCACTATTCATTTACCTCTATATGCATGCCATTCCGCATAATTCATTAATTTTAATACAGCCACCTTATTGAATACCATCGATTGCTATGAGAACAGAATTTGAAACCGTACGTGCCGACGAAGGGAGCTCCTTCCGCCTGTTGCATCAGGTCTTACAGGCAGAAGATTATAGCTGGAGTTACCACTATCATCCCGAATATGAACTGGTTTATGTGGTGGGAGGGCACGGCCGCAGGCATGTGGGTAACCATTTGAGTTATTATGAAAACGGCGACCTGGTATTCATGGGTAAGAACTTACCGCATTCCGGTTTTGGATACGGAGCCGTRGGAAGCCACGAAGAAGTGGTGATACAGTTTACAGAAGATTTCCTGGGCGAGCGTCTCCTGCAAACGCCTGAATTTATTGCCATTCAAGCCCTGTTCTTCCGCTCCATGCAGGGCATTCATTTCAGCCAGTCTGTTCAACAATCCATCGGGAAAAAACTACGCCGTCTCCGGCAACTCGATCCGTTTAACCGGTTAATGGAATTGCTGCAGGTCTTACAAACCCTGGCATCAACCCAGGAATACCAGTTACTGAATGCTGCCGGGCAATCGTACGACTTCAATCAGAAAGACGAAGTGAGGTTGAAGAAGATATACGATTATGTTACAGAGTACTACCAAAAACCAGTCAATATCCGCGAAGTAGCCGATCTGGTTTCGCTTACGGTTCCGTCTTTCTGTAATTATTTCAAAAAAAATATGCGGCTCACTTTCACCGATTTCGTCAATGAATACCGTATCAACCAGGCCAGCAAACTGTTACTGGAAGGCAGCAGCATTGCCGATGCCTGCTACGCGTGCGGCTTTAATAATATTTCCTATTTCACCCGCCGTTTYCGCGACATCAAAGGAAAAAGCCCGGGGCAATACCGCAGGCTTTCCCACAGGGCATAACCCATTCACTTTGCTTGTTGCATATAATGATAGAACAGGCCTGATACCACTGACATCGCCTTCGTGGCAGCGGCATCGTCTGCCAGTTGTTTCGACAATAATACCAGTACATATTGCTTCCCATCGGGCATGTATACAATACCCGAATCATGGTGTACCCCGGTAATAGAACCAGTCTTATGCGCCACTTTTATACCCGGCGGCAGTCCGGCAGGTATCACGCTGCTGTCTTGCTGGTCAAGCAATACATCGATCATGCTTTTAGAAGCAGCAACGCTTACGGCTTTGCCCAACGACAGTTGTTCGTAGATCAGCATCAGGTCATAAGCGGTGGTCGTATTATTCAGTCCCTTATCAAAAGCTTTCTGGTCTTCCACRCCCCTTAACACCTGTATGTCTTTGGCTCCCATGGAACGCATGGTCTTTGTTACTTCTGCGCCGCTCACCATTTCCATTAAAATATTGGTGGCCAGGTTGCTGCTCYKGATGATCATTTGCCGCACCAGTTCTTTCAGGAGCATTTTGGTTCCTGTTTGATGATACAAAGCCTGCTGGCTGTCGTCGGTACTGTCTAGCTTATAGGGGCTGCCATCCACTATGCTTTTGAATGCATTCTTCACTGGTATTGAATCGTTGAGGGAGAACCTGCCCGCTTCAGCCTGTTTAAACACTTCAATCATCACAGGTGTTTTCATGGTGCTCGCCGCGTGGAACGATTCATGTTCGTTCCACAAGAGGGTTTCGCCGGTGGACAGGTCCCTGAAAGCAACRGCAAAAAATCCTTTTTGCRGGGCGAGCGTATCTTTTACCTGCTGCATGAGTTGTTCGGGAGAAAGCCGGGACTGAGCAGTARCTGTTTCRATCATGGTCATCAATAATAACAAGAATCTAATCCTTTTCATACTTCAATTTACAAAGAGAAATAGTATTTTGATCCCATTATCATATCAATTGGCATACAATTGGTATGCACAACGTTAAAATCCAGTTATGAAGCAACTCGCCACATCCGTACTATTGATGGCAACCTTTTTCCTTTCCGGTTGCAGTACTTTAAGAAATGTTTTTTTATCTGAATCCGATGCTGCCAGCGCCATTCGTGAAGCATTGATCCTGGGGGTCAACAACGGGTCTTCTGTACTCGGACAAAAAGGCGCCTTTGGCAAAGACTTAATCCTGAATGCCATCCTGCCGCAAGACCTGCAAAAAGTAGTAAGAACCCTCGACCAATTGGGCTTTACCCCGCAACTGAACCGTTTCACGACTACATTGGAAAATGCTACTGTTGAAACGGTTRCCAAATCTACGCCCATCTTCCTCAGTGGTATCAGGCAACTGACCATCCGCGACGCCGTTACACTCGTAAAGAACGGAGGCACTTCCGCTACCGATTATCTTAGAAGGAGTGTCGGTGACACCCTGCACAGGGCAGTTACGCCAATCATGCGCAATATGCTCGATCAATACAATATCTCGCAAGAATGGAATAAACTGGTGAGTCCCGCCAAGCTGCTGTTGGGCAACAAAGTAGAATTGAACCTGGGTCTCGACAATATTATGGCCTTACTGGTGGTGAACCAGATGTTCAAGAAAATTGAAGAACAGGAAGTCGCTGTTCGTACCAACGCACAGGCCAGGACTACTCCGCTCCTGCGGCAGGTATTCGGCCGGGATTGGAGTAATGTCAACGTTCGATAATCATATCCGGAACCCCATCATCATTTGCAGATTACCCGTTATGGTTTGAAACCAATGACGGGTAATTTTTTTTCATGTATCAGGTTATTGAATGATGCCAGGTCATTACTGAATATATTGTCAAGTTTTTGCAATTGCTGCACCGCCTGCCCATTCAATTCTGCAAATGCTTCCTTTGCCTGTTTGCTGGGTGTCGTATTTCCGCTGGATACTACCCAGAAAATACCGGCAATCTTATCATTCAACCGGATGGGATAATTCAATACATCCTGTCCGCTCTTGGCTTTGGTCTGGTATAATGTTTCTTCTATCGCCGTCAGTTTTGCCTTGATGCTGTCTGCCTCTTTGCGAACATCTTTTGTTGTAGCCGTATCCAGCTTCGCCGTAAAATCATTGATCTGTGTTCTTACTTCCCGGATACGTTTGATGGCTTTCTGGATATCGCTGAAACTTTGTTTAACATCCAATAAAAACGAAACCGTGTTGTCGTAATCCACTTCCGTCATACCATAAGCTGGATTGTCTTTGATCACAAACGGCACATCCATCGAATCTTTTTCATAGCGGAACCTGGCCATGTACTTGCCGGGGGCCGCTTTTACTGTTCCCACATTGCCGTTCCACAAAATCATATTATCGATCTTTTCAGCAGGCGGGTAATTCATATCCCATACAAACTGGTTCATGCCACTGCTGAAATCTATCTTATCGGCTTCTTCTTTGGCGTTCTTGCTGAAGGTTCTGATGGGCATATTCTTTTTATCGAAAACAGTAATGGAGAATTTTGTTGAATCATTCGCCTGCTTCAGGTAATAATTGATGACTGTTCCGTTAGGCGGATTGGTACCTGTATTGGGCGGTGTTTCCATCCCTGCTTCTGAACGGGCCCTTCTTCCTCCGCCCTCCATCCGGTAAGCATCGCTCACTGTAAACACATGCCAGGATTTACCGGTGGTAGATCCATCTTTTTGCTGTATCACACTTAAATCGTCAATGGCCCAGAAAGCTCGCCCCTGTGTGGCCACCAGCAGATCATTGTCTTTGATCGTAAGATCGGTAACCGGCACCACGGGCAGGTTGAGCTGGAATGATTTCCATTGYGCACCGCCATCGTAACTGATGTACATGCCGTATTCTGTACCGGCATACAATAACCCGGGCCGYTTTTGATCTGCACGCAGGCAACGGGTAAAATGCATGTTATTGATGCCATTGGTGATCTGCTTCCATGTTTTACCGTAATCGGTGGTTACGAATATATATGGCGCATAATCATCGAGCTTGTATTTGGTTCCCACAAAATAGGCGGTACCTTTTTGGAAAGGATCGGTTTCTATACAGTTCCACATCATCCATTTCCCTGCCTGCGGTGGTGTTACATTTTCCCAATGTTTGCCGGCGTCTTTACTTACGTATACCAATCCATCGTCGCTGCCGGTCCACAAGAGGTCTTTTTCCAAAGGAGATTCCGTTGCGGTGAAAATGGTACAATAGTATTCTACCGAAGTATTGTCTTTGGTGATGGCGCCTCCGCTGGAAGCCTGTTTGCTTTTGTCGTTCGTGGTGAGATCAGGGCTGATGGTTTCCCAACTGCGTCCCTCGTTCTCCGTTACGAATAACTGGTTGCCACAGGCATAGAGCCGTTTGGGATTGTGTGGTGAAAAGAAAACAGGGAAGTTCCATTGGAAACGGTATTTCTGTACATCAGCGCCGGCGCCCATAGGATTATCGGGCCATACATTGATGGCCCTGTTTTCACCTGTCTTATGATCGAGCCGGGAAAGATAACCACCATAATTACCACCATACACGATATCGGGATTCAATGGATCAGCCACCACATAACCACTCTCGGCGCCTGCTGTAGGATCCCAGTCGCGCTCGGTGATACCTGCACCTGCCGAACGGCTGCGGATGCGCACGGTAGAATTATCCTGCTGTGCGCCCAGCAAACGATAAGGATAGGCATTATCGGTTGTGATGCGATAGAATTGCGCCGTAGGCTGGTTGTTCATGGTACTCCAGTTGGCCGCCGCATCGAAACTGATCTGCGCACCCCCATCATCCCCAATGATCATCCGGTTGCCGTCTTCCGGATCGATCCAGAGATCGTGGTGGTCGCCGTGCGGCGTGGAAACGGGTTGAAAGGTTTTTCCACCATCTTTACTGCGCATGAATTCCACATTCAGGCAGTATACCAGGTTGTCGTTCTTAGGGTCTACAAATATTTTAGAATAATACCAGGCGCGCTGGCGAATATTATTATCGCTGCTCTGCAATGTCCAGCTGTCTCCGCCGTCGTTGCTCACATACAAACCGCCGTTGGCATTCTCTATGATAGCAAATATTTTATCCGGATTGCTGGGTGCAGATGCTACMCCTACAATACCCCAGGTGCCTTTGGGCATCCCTTTTTTGKTRGTRAGGTTGGTCCAGGTTTCGCCGCCATCGGTACTCTTCCACAAACCACTGCCTTCACCGCCGCTTTCCATGTTATAGGGCCTGCGTATCACATGCCACATACCGGCATACAATACAGAAGGGTTACCTGCTTCCATTACCAGGTCTGAACAACCGGTCTGGTCATTGGCATACAACACCTGTTTCCATGTTTTACCTCCATCGGTGGTTTTATAGACGCCTCTTTCCTTGCTGGGCCCGAATAAATGTCCCATCACCGCTACCCATACCGTGTTCGGATCTTTGGGATGTATTACGATGCGGATGATGTGCCGCCCTTCTTTCAATCCCAGGTTATGCCAGCTCCTGCCACCATCATCACTGCGCCAGATACCKCCCAATCCTTCCGACACATTGCCACGCAGGGTATTTTCACCCTCGCCTGCATACAGGATGGTTTCATCACTGGGCGCTATGGCTACTGCACCAATCGATCCGCCGAAATATTTATCTGAAATATTTTTCCAGTTACTGCCGCCATCTGTTGTTTTCCATACACCGCCACCCGTAGCGCCAAAATAGAAAGTGGTCTTGTTTTTATAACTGCCGGTAACAGCAGCGCACCTTCCGCCGCGGAAGGGACCTATCAAACGATACTTGACATTCGAAAAATAAGTCGCGTCATTATTCGCGACAGGTGTTGCAGTAACAGGCTTTGTCTTTTTTTTCTCCTGTGCCAGGGCCGGCACGGTTAAAAGGCCGATCGCAACCAGCAGGTAGAAGGCTTTTCTCATGGTGTAACTGTTTAGCTAAAATTGGGCAATAAATGTATCAATGTTTAGTGGAATTCAAAGATTGCAATTTTTGCTGCCAACGTTTTACAGATGCGATGAGCTGTTCGGTTGGCGGATTATCTGTTTCTTCCAGTTGTTGTAAGAGTGATAAAAATGCATTTTTTACTTCGGTATATGCCGACTCTCCTTTCTCCATCGCTCTCCTGCTGCCTTCATAACAGATCATGGCATAACGATGCTGATCAGACAAATCTTTCAACGATGTAGTCACCCGCGGATCCATTTTTACCTGTAAGGGCTGCACATAACTGCTTCCGTTCACCGTGAGTGTAACCGTATAATTGCCGGGCATCACCCAGGGCGATCTGGGTTCGGGGGTTGTGTTCCCATAAATAGCGGCAATGGGAAACGAAACCGGAACCGGTAACGGCGCATAATGCAGGTCCCAGGTAAAGCGATGCGCTCCTGCTGCAGTGCCCAGGCTTTCCTGCGGACGTATCCAATACAAAGGAATGTTCACTGCCGGCAATGCATAAGGCTGATCGCCGCTGCTGAATTTTCTTACCGATTTTCCATTGGCATCTTTTATCTCCAGGGTAACGGCACCTGCCGGTGCTTCCAGGAAATAATCAATGATGGCGCCATCGGGTGGATTTTGTCCCGCCGGCTCTTCCTGTGGTAAAGGCGTATCGGTATTCATGTTCCAGCGCACACGGATAGCTTTTTGCGGGCGGAACAAAACAGTTTGTGTTGTAGTTGTTTTTTGTGCAGCCAGTTGGCGCAGTGAAGTGATGTTATCGAGTATCCAGAAAGAACGGCCATGGGTGCCTACCACTATGTCATCATCTTTGATCACCAGGTCGCGGATGGAAGTAGCCGGCATGTTCAATCGCAGCAGTTGCCATTGTTCACCATCGTTGAACGATACATAAACAGCCGTCTCAGAACCGGCGAATAACAATCCTTTCTGGTAAGGATCTTCCCGTACCACATTGATAGGATCATTGGGCAACCCGTTCACGATCTCTTTCCAGCTAACACCATTGTCGTTTGTTTTATAAATATGCGGATGCATATCATCGAGCCTGATCCTGTTCACAGCTGCATACGCTGTGCCCTTATCAAAATGACCGGCATCCATCAATGA